>SDBU01001229.1_pt1 | contig 37315 bp, 43 predicted proteins | sample 2277071 | NCBI WGS metagenome assembly SDBU01 (sample SAMN10397929, study PRJNA504765) | marine sediment metagenome | isolation source: marine sediment core GS08_GC12, 126 cmbsf | place: Arctic Ocean: Gakkel Ridge, Loki's castle | collected 2008 | reverse complement strand
TGGTGAAGGGAAAGGCAAATAGGGGGTGGCGTAAGAGGACTCTTAACCACTACGTTCGGAGAGTGCTCAGCCTCAGCGGTGCGGAAAGACTGGCATTCTTCGAAGTGCATCCCCTAAAGGACATCTTCGAATAGTTCCACAAGTTGTGTGGAGGGCCACGGTGAATCTGCCGTGGCCCTCTTTTTTCTACGTTGCTATGTCTCTGCGAGATTCAAAACCTACCGCGTTATCCTCGACCGTATGCTCCCTGGAACGACTGTCTTGTGGCTGATGACCTACTGCAGTTACGAGGGAATCTACCGGTAGTAATGGCGGCAAGTCGAGCACCTCTTCCTCGAACCATGTAGCGATGCGCTCGAGACGTGCGTGGGCGCGGGCGAGCTGATCGGGTGGCGTACTTTGGATCATCGCTGTAAGAAGGTTGGCAATAGCAGCAATTGCCTCGGAATCGAGGCTGATCAGCGACAGACCGATCTTGGTCTTTGCCATCAGTTCACCCAGAGTCGTATAAGCTCTGGCCACGTAAACCACACGATCTCCGACCGGTGCCTGTACTCGGGCAGGTCGTTGGTATGCCGCCACATGCCTGCGATAAAGATCCCGATTGGCGTCCCGGCGTCGGGCATGCCCAGATCGATGCCCGGATTGTCTTCTTGTGCCTGGGCAAATTTCTCCGCCCACAGCCACCAGGTGCCTAGCTGCTCCATGTCTGGGCGGGCGTATTCGTTTGGGTGTGCCACCCAGCGGTTGTTCGTCTTGTATATCCAGCCAGTAACCCCGATGTACGGACGCGGTCCAGCGGAGCTGAGGTCGTGGATACTCTCCGGCCAGCTGCCCAACATTGCTGGCCACTCGATGCGGATATCCTCGCCGTCAAGCCTGGCGATCATGTCCAGGTCCACCACCACGGGCCAGCTCAGAACCGACTCGGTGCCGGGTCTCAGCACGGTGACGTCGGAGAGATCCGGGATACCATGATCGACCGGGGGCGGCGGAACGGGAGGCAGCGACTCGAACAGATCATCGTATAGCGCCTGCGTCTCCTCTTGTGCCCTCACCATTCTGGCGCGGGCAAACCCGTAGTTGGTGGCATCGAAATCTGCGAGGCCGAAGTGCAAATGGTTCAAGACAGCGCGCAATGCGGAATCAGTTGCTCCGGCATTGAATGTTGGCTTTTGAACTGGAAGCCCTGCCGCTACTGTACATCCGATTAGGATGATTATTGCCAGACTGATTGATAGCTTTTTCATGGTGTGTTTTCTCCTCCTTTATCCCCACACTGTTTCGACAATCCACTTGATAGCTTCAAGCGTGACAACGATGCCGGCTACAATACCAGTTCCAATTCCAGCCTTAGCTCCCGTACCTAGAGGAGCAGGTGTCGGGTTAGCAGGGAACTCTGTGCTAATGGTGCCTTCCTTGACACGTTTGCTGCGGTCTTTATCGAGGCGGTTGAACGCTGCAAGCTCTGTGGCGTTCTTATTGATACCGCGCATGATCTCGCCGTGGTGCACGTTAGATAGCTTGTCACGCGTCACGTTCTCAGCGATAGCCTCCCGACGATGGTCGGCTACCTGGTTTATATGAGTATCGAACCTACCTGTTAGAGTGGCTACTTCAGACTGTACGCCTGATAACCCATTCTCTAGCTTGTCAACTCGCACCCTGTCACCATTCTCCACAGGCATCCTCTGCTATCCCCTTTAGTTAGTTCGTGGTCCTGACTCCGCTTTAGTTTCATTGAACTTCGTTCTGGAATATCTCCTGCCACTTGTCGTCCTTGAAACCGACAAGAAAGAACTTCGGCCCCGCCGTGAGGTTGATCTCCGGCATGTCGTCGACCTTCTTCCGCGTCCGGTTGACGGCCGTCTGGAAGCGGCCGTTGTGAACGGCGTTGGCCTGGTTCCAGACCACGCGGGCCGCTTCGAGCACTTCGCCGGCGAGCTCGACCACATCCTTTTCTTCCTCGGCGCACGGCCAGGTGCGGCGCTCGGGCTCCGGCTCCGTCGCCACCGGAGTAACCTCTACAGGTTCCGTGTTGCCATCCACTGTTCTAGCTCCTGTTGTAGTGCGGTTGCTTTCGCGGCATTAAGCAAGCCCTTCGCCTTCAAACGTTTCCTCAACCACTTGGGAGGCTGTTTCAGTTGGGGGAGGGCAGGAGCGGGGATGAGCTCCCCGTCGTCTCTCTCTTTCGGGTTCGCTTCCCATCGCTCGTAATCCGTCATGCGACGACGCATGTGGGTTTCTTGGTCATCCACCCAATCGAGCCGAATCGCTGCCGGCCTGGTATGGATGAGTTTCTGCCCTGATTGCTGTTGGATGAGTCGAACCAACCGGGCGAAGTCAACGCCGATTTCCACACCGAGGTAATCGTTCCGGGAGAAGTAGCTCCACGGGTAGGCCTCGGCATCGTCGGGCTCGAACAATTCAAAGTTATGCGGGGTCAGTTGCGCCGAGTTGCCAGCTTCATCAATGGCGAACATCTCGACGGTGCCGCCCACGTCGTTCGTGTAGAGCCCCGCTGTATTGGTTGAGAGTGACGAGGGCGTGGTGCCATCAGCCAGCACGATATAAGAGCTCCCGGTCCCCGGCGCCAGTGCCCCGACGTGCAATGCGGTATCCGCCAAGAGTATCCCCACACCCGGATCGGACGTACTAGAACCGATGATCATGCCGCTGCCTGCCCGAAACCTCTGGGCGATCGATCCGCCCCTGATGGTCCTGCATCGGAAGTAACCATCTTCTGAGAGGTTTGTGATCGTCTCTGCAACACCCTCGAATAATACGTAAGACGTAAGGTTTGAGCCGTCGTCCTGAGTCTGGAAAACCATTGAGCCGATACCCACGGCGGCGGGGACGGCTTGATCGTTGCGGAGGATCAGATTCACGTTTGCATTTGCGCGCACTACCGTCAACGGGTGGCCGGTAATAACAGTGCCACTAAACGCTCCCGTCGTCGCGGTGACACCGCCCGTCTGCCACGTCGCTCCATCCGTCGTGAAGATATAAGTAGCGATGCCGCTGTTGCTCAATACAAACAGATTCTTGTCTGCCGACATCGCCCCCCAGCTGGTGCCCGCTTTCAGTTTTCCGTCGAGGACGAAACAGCCAACCGCAGAAGTGCTCCGTGTGGCGTCTTCCGTAGTGCATCCCGGCTTGAAGGCGATGGCCGTAATCGTGGAACTGAATCCACGAATTTGCAGACCGCCCTCGGTCGCATGGTGCTTCAGGAGCGTACCGAAGGTGTCGGCCTCCGATCGCGTCGTCATGCCGTGGGCTACATCGCTCGACTTCAGCGTAACGATCTCGTTGTCAGCCGCCCCCTGGTTGATGGTCAGGCCGAGGGTCATGAAGGCGTTGGCGGTGTCGTTCACAAAGATGGTGTGAGCGCCCGCGTTCCAATCTGCCGAGAGGGTACGGGTGCCGTCGGCTAGCAAATATATGTCGTGTTTGTGCAGAACGGTATCGCCGGCGTCCGTGAGGTCGTCCCACTCGGAGGTGAGCGGGATTGTCATTGGCCCGTCTTCGGCCGTGACTGTCCGCGTGTTGCCCGTCGCGATCCCGCTCGCCTCGAACTTGATGATTTTTGTCGGGTCACTCTCGTCGAATATGTCGAATGCGTTGTCCGCAAACTCAGTGGTTACAATCCCGCTGCCGCCCCCGATCGCGCCGGGAGCCGTGCGCCGGATATCAACCGCGGAGACGTGCGTCCACGTACCGCCACTCGCCGCCTGGTGGCGCAACGTCACGCGGACGATCAGGAACCCGGTCGTTGATTCGCGGTCGAAGGCCGCCGGGATAGAAGAGTCATCGAAGCCGGAGACGTCCTGTTCTGCATCGGACTGTTTATTGTAGGAGCCGCTCGGCAGGTTGCACATCACCGGCTGGAACTCACCCGTATGATTCGCGACACCCCAGAAGTGCAGGTTGAAATACTTGCCCACCATCGACCCACCCGCCGAGTCGAGCAACAGATCGGCTATGTCGCTGATCTCGTCATACGCCGCAACGGAATCGTTGACTACCAGGATTCTCCCCGCTCCGCTCGTATCCTCCGCGTCGAAGGCATGCCGATGTAGCTGGTAGACCACCCCTGCCGTGGACTTGAAAAAGACGTTGTCAGGAGTGCCGGCATTGGTGACGATCGTCAGGTATCCGGTGGTGCCGTTCCCATCGACGCCGGAATTCCATCGCGCCCCCATGTGGCGGATCGCATCGGCGATATGGAGCCCATGCCCCATGCTCTCGGTGCCGCCGTATAGGAAGTCGTTGATGTTCTGGTTGACGAATACCCCGTCCGATTGCACCTTCGCGGCCGACGGAACGAAGAACACCCCGACCTTGTTGTGTTCGGTCGCTGGATAACCCACCGTCGAGACCGTGAGAATCTTGTCGCTCTGCAGGATATAGACGTAGTTGAACGTCGGCGACGTGTCCGACCCGGCGATCAGTGCGATCGTCAGCGCGGGAGTGCAATCGAGCAGCGTGAGCCCGTCGGTGAAGATCAGGGTGAGGTCGCCGGTGCCTCGTTGTTCGAGCGACATCGTGACCGTTACACCGTCCGACGTGACCAGTGCATCGAACGCCTCTCTGAATGCCCCGAAGTGGTAGCCGCGCGAGAGCTCGTGGCCCCACTTCACGCCGGTGGCTTCGTCCTCGTCGCCCGTCAGTACCTGATCATCGAGTGGCCCGCCCAGCTTCGTGAGCTCGGTGTCGCCGCCGCGTCCGTTGCCGACGAGCAGGGTGCCCTTCTGGTACGGGCTGACGTTGCCCGTGCCGCCCCAGTCCGTCCTTACCACTTGAATCTCGTAGGGCTCGACTTGGTCGAACTGCTCGACGCCGTGAGTGACCTGCGCGTCAGTACCATTGCCGAACACCCAGAGGGCCGCTAGCGCGCGTATGGTCTTAACCGGCCCGACGTGGCCGGCGGCGCCGTGCGTGTAGCTGAATGTCTCCACAAAGGTAACCGCGGCCGGGTCCGTCGTATTGAAGACGTGAGCCTCGAGCGTGTTAGGGCCGGCTAGGGAGATTCGATGCGAAAAGCACAGCGCGGATCCGTCGTGGTGGATGACGTGGGATCCCACCATTACTGAGGTGACCACTCCGACGAGCTGCTCGGTGTTGAGCGTGACGGTCGAGCCCGTGACGTTGAGCGTGATCACCCGGCACTGTGTGCCGTTAGCCCGCACCATGCCGACAGCCAAACCGGCGTCGATGTCCAGGCTGATATAATCAGCGGCCCCGACAACGGTCGTGTCCTGCACCGGCGCCGTCGGATCCGTGACATTGATCCCTGCGATGCCGCCCGCACCAGTCGCGACGAGTGAGTCGCCGTCGGCGGAGATCACCAAGCCGCCGACGTTGGTAAGAGTGGCGAGCGCGAAGACGTTATCTTCGACTGGGTTGGTGGGGTCCACTACGTGATAAACGTGGATGTTGCCGGCAGCTATATCGCCCCAGAATATCCAGTTGCCGTCTGGGGACCAGACGGGCTCTCCTGGGTTCGCGTTGTTGGAAATTGCCGTGTTGACCGAACCCAGCAGCACCCCATTCACCAGGTCGATGATACCCAGTATGTCCGGCGTCCCGAGCTGCAGGTAGGCACCGCGTGTCCCATTCGGGCTAATCAATAACTCAGTCTTGAACCCGGTGGCCGCAAGCTCGGCCCAACGAAATTCTCCGGATGTAGTCGTCGCTGGCTGGTTGCTGGTGATGGCCCACTTCTCGAGCACCGTCTCAGCGGGCGGCCCGGCGTCGCGCCGAAGCGAGTACATCGCTATGCCGTCGGGCGTGATTCCTATAGCAGAAACCGATTCATCCTGTACGCCCGAAGCTACGCCCTGAAAGAACTCGGTCGGGTCGTGTACTGGGTCGTGAACTAGGACGCCCTCTTCCGACTCGACTCGAACCAACCCGGGTACGGGCTCGACTTGGAAGGGGATCGTCTTGGGCCTTCGCTTCTCGCGCCGGTAGAACGTCTGCCAGCCGCCGTCTGGATCCCCGGTGATCATGGTGACCTCGTGAACGAAGCCAGTCACCCCGGGGTCGCTGTACGTGCGCACGGACTCGACGTACATGGTCACTTCGTCGAGCCCGATGTTCGGCAAGTCCACGACCCCCTGTTGGCCCGCCTCGAAGCCGGCCGTATCCGTCGTGCCGACGAAGCGCTGCCGGAGCGTCACGTCCTGTGCCAGACGCGCCTCGGCCACTGCCTCGACCGAATCTGAACTCCTGGCTTCGGGATCCTCCGCGTGGCCGTGATAGATGCCGGTGGTTCCGGTCTCCACAGCGGCGCGCGCGGCGATCTCCACGGCATCCGTCGCCGTGAAGCTGATGGGGAGGTCTGGGCCGCCGCCCACGACGGTATAGCGGTTGTGGTAGCCCGAGCGGTCCGGCTCCAAGCTCGGGGCGGGCACACCGTCGCTGATCCCCAGGAGTGTGAGCGTATTGAGCTCCGTCGGTGTTGCGATCTCGGCAAGCGTCTTTATTATGAGCAGCTTCGCCGTCGTCGAGCTCATCCGCCACGTACGCCCATCCGCTTCGAGCGCGCAGAGGATATCAAGTGCCTCAGGGATGGACTCGCCGTTGAAGACGTACGTGAGGGCCGTGCCGGCAGTGACGTCGAGCGTGATGCCTTCGCCACTCAGGATGTTCGCATCCGCGAGCCAATCCGCAATGATGTCTTCAAAGGCGACATTGGTGTACGCCTTCGACACACGGCGCTTATTCAACAGCAGTTCGTAGGAGCCGACCTCGATCCTGTAGAACGTCAGCTGGTTGGAGTGGTCGGGCCCCCGGAACTGGCGCGGCCTCTTGTTGATCAGACCGAGGAATCGGTTCGTCCCGTCCTCTTTGATGATGACCGCCATGCCATCGTCTGGGACAAAGCCGTCCGGTGTGTCGGCATAGACGAAGGCAGCGTTGCCTTGACCGTTAACACCCTTCTCCCAGGAGATTGCGGCGTCGCGGTCAATGAACTCGCGCTCAAGCCCGTCGATCTCTACGGTGAGGGCCATCAGCCGAGGCCCGATTGCCGGAGGATGTTTGGCGTCAACTGAACGGTTTTCTTGGCCAGTCGTCCAACGCCGTCCGCGTCGATATTAAGCGTCAACTCCATTGTTTTGCCGCCGTTCTGACGCCTATCAATAAAGTCGTCATTACTCCCAAACCCACGATCCATCGCCAGATTGCGGTTGACCTGACTCCAAGCGGCCGCGGTGCGGTGTGCCGCGTTGGTCTGATCGTCGCCAAGCTTGTCGGCCGCCTCAGATCCAAGTTTCTGGATGTCGAGGATAGACGAGAAGCCGACAGTCGATGCACGGGTCGCTTGCCATGCCTGCGCGGTGCGCGCCGCCGAGCGCACCCAGGCATCCTCAGTTGCCGATGCCGCGGCAACCGCTCCAGATGCGATTTTGTCTGTTTCGTTTGCGATCGCTGCGAAGGCCTCGCCGACAGATATGCCTAGCCTGATGCTGTCGTTAATCGCCTTGTTACGCAAATCGGTGAGCGAGAGGCCCGTCTTCTCCATGGCCGCCTGCACGGCATCAAGGCTCGGCTGTATGCCGTCGATCACCGCCTGCACCGCCTCGGGGCCCTTCTTCTCCGCCGCCCACAATGCTTCGGACACGGCAAGCGCCTCAGCCTCAGTCCTACCAAGGGCCAACATACTGTCACGCAATCCGATAACCTTCTGTGCCCACGACTCCGCGGCACCACCGGCGACGGCCTGAGCCACCTCCGCCCTCTGCGACTCGCTAAGCATCGTCGCGATCATAGCAGTGAATGATGCCGCTGTCTTGCGTCCCTCCTTCTCAAGCTTGTTCGGCTTGCCGAAGATCTTCTTTACCAGGAAAAACCCGCCGATGGCGGCCGCGATGCCGATGGTGAATGGGTTCGTCAGAAGGGGCACCATCGTGGACGCGATTGACGACAACCCGCTCGAGATCGAGGTACTGATCCCCGACAGGAAGCCCGCTCCGGCGGTAGCCCCTGAAGCAGCCCCGGCCGTGCCAACGCCACCGAATGCTACCGCACCGCTGGCCGCAGCACCTCCAGTTGCTGCCGCACCACCACCGAACAAGCCTCCAAGTCCCGGAATCTTACCAAGGATGGAACCTATGCCTCCGCCTCCGCCTCCGCCTCCGCCAGTAAGTGACCCTAGGATGTTGCCGAAGATACCTCCCGCCTTCCCCCCGCCGATGCTGCCGAACAGGCCACCCAAAGATGCACTAGCGGCGCCCACTGCGTCAGTCAGCCCTCCACCACTAAGCAGGCTGCCGACGAACTTCACGACACTCCCGATCAGGTTGTCAAGCCACTGAGTGCCCGTGCGAATCTGCAAGAACACGTCGGTCAGAGCCAATCCCCACTTATTGGTACTGCTCTCAGCCTCGCCCATCGTGCCCGCCCACTCCCTGAGGTCGTCAGCCGCCTCAGGGGTGATAGCACCGAGCCTCTCAAGCTTGTCGGCCTGCTCGTTAATTATCCTGGCCATCTGAGCAGCCGAGACCTGACTCGACTCCCACAGTAAGTTCAGCTCCTTCATGGTGCGGTTAACGTCAGGTATCACGACGTTATGCCGCTCCATCGCGCGGGCGAGGCTGTCTACGAGTGAGGGCGCCTTGCTGGGAGGTCCAGTGACAAGGTTGCTCATCTCTCGGTTGAATTCTTCGAGTGCCGCCTCAGCGGTGATGGTCCCAACCTCCGCGTCCCCAATAGACACGTCGTAGGCGTTGATCGAGTTCACGAGTTTCCACATCGCCCTAGTCAGGTCCGAGGCTGCGCCCTTGAAACCGTCTGAGGCGTCCTTCGCCGTGTCCGTATCGTCGGCGTAGTCTACAGTCGCCTCCGCTGTGAGGCTAGTCTGAGAGCCGACCTCCTCGAGTTTGGCCCTCAGCGCGTCACCCTCTACCGTGCCCTCCTTGAACCTCTCGAGCAAGTTAAGGATAACCTTATCGTAGTTCTTGCCTTCCACGACCCCCTCGCGAATTGCGACAAAGAGCTCGCTGTTTGTATCCCTAAACTCGTCGGCCAGCTGGTTGACTGCCGCGATATCCGGCTTGAGCTTCTCGTACGCGGCGCTGAGGTCCGTAACATGACCGACCAACTCCTGCAGCGAGACGTTTGTACCGGCGATCCAATTCTCAAATATACCTCCTTCCCTTAGGAAAAACCCAATAGCAGCAACCACAGCGGCAATCGCAATAGCAATACCAAGTGGTCCCGCTAACAACCCAACTAAAGTAGCAGCCCCCACAGCAATCAAGCCACCAGAGGCCATCATACCTGCGAGGGAACCAAGCACAACAAGAAGAGTTCCAAGACTAACTAAGACAGGACCGATTGCTGCGAGTATGCCGGCAATGGTGACTATCCACCGCTTGGTACTGTCGTCCATGCTTTTAAACCACTGGATAGCAGTCTTAAGCATTCCTACGAGTGGCTCTAAGCCCTCAAGTATAATGGCCCCAAAGTCCTCCAGTAAATCGCCAAATAAGTTACTAACCTGTTTCCATGGACCTAGACCGTTCTCAGCCTCGGCGACAGCCACGCTAAACGCGCCCGCTAGGATTTCGTGGGCCTTCGCTGCCCGCTCCGCATCGTCCTTGACCAGACGCAAGGTCGGGATGTAGCGGTTCAGCATGGTCGTATCGCCCGACGCCAAGCTGGCAGTGTACCGGACCGCGCTGACCTCAGATATGCCAAAGGCCTTCGCCAGACCAATAGCCTCCTTGACTGCGACCTTCGACTGGTCAGCGGTCAGACCCATAGAGGTCGAGACTTGCAGCATCTTGAGTGAGGTTTCGTCGCCTGTAGTAGTTATCTCTTGGAGCCCGGAAGCGAAGGCCTTCAGGTCGGGCAGGACGTTTGACACCTCTACGCCTGTGAACCTAATCGCGGCGGCGAGGCCGGCCTCCGCCTGGATCTGCACGTCGGCGAGCTTTACGGCCAGCGCGCCAAGGCCCACAATGGGGGCCGTAACGAAGGCGGTCATCTTCACGCCTGCGCGCTGCAGTCCGGCGCCGAGCTTCTTTAGAGTGCGCTCGGTCGCGAGGAATTTCTGGTTAAGAGACTGAGCCTTCTTCCCTGCGCTGTCTATATCGCGGTTGTACTGTCGCAGGTTCGTACGAAGGTCGAGTACAGCCTCGCCTAGGGATTCAGCCATCTTCTATCACCACCTCGATGCCTATGGCCTGCGCGGACGCCCTGAACTCCTCCTGTGACCTTGGGGTGGACTGGCCTTGCTTAGCGTACCTGCCTGCGGCGCGGCGCCTCAGGTCACGCATGTGGCGTCCGTGCGCTCCCCTCTTCAGGTTGCCTGTGCCTGCCGCTGTGTCCATAATATACCCCAGCCGCTCCTCGGCCTCCAACTCGTGTGCGAACTCCGCGTACTCGATGACCTCGCCCATTGGGACGTCGGTCCAGGCTACTCCTCCCCCTCGACCCCCGTAGAATCGCTGGCACCGGGCGCAGAGTCCAAACCACTCTCGCTCGTCGTCGTCGCGCTCACGTCGACGAGCCCGTTGAAAAAATTGCTGATCTTCAGGTACATACCGGGTGTGAGGCTCAGCGCGGCCTCGTCCGTGAGGTCAACGAGGATATTCCCGGCCGCCTCCATGACGAGCTCCTGCAGGTCGTCCAGTACGCCCTCCTCATCGGCGTGACTCGACATCGTCACGAGGGTCGTGCCAATAACAGCCTGACGCGCGAACTCGGCGAAGGTCAACTCCTCGGGGAGCTTCATCTCAAAATCGCCCGCGTCCAGACGGACGGTCGGGCGATCCGGTGTACCCGTCAAATCGAGGAAGAGGTTGCCACTGCCCGGTCGAGGTAGTGGCGGTAGAATAAGATATCCCTTCTTGGTGACCTCTCTCTTCTTGGTCGTTGCCTTCTTCGTCTTATGCTGCTTGGCCATGAGTTTACTCCTCTACGCCTTGCTCGACGAACTCTATGCCAAGCTCGTCGAGCTGTTCGATGAACCGAGTCCTAGCCCCGGCCGCTTCCCGCAGCGCCGTCCGCGCTCGACGGACGGCGCGCTTCCGCTGACGAACCTTATCGTCAAGGCCCGCCAACTGCCGTTTAAGCGATCCCGACGACAAGCCTTCCCGCCGGGTTCGAATTCCCCTCATCGTAAATGACCCGGAAGATCATCTCCGCCATGGCCGGTTCACCCTTCACGAAGGTGTACTCCTGCGAATTCTCCTCGACAACCCGCGGCAACTCGTACTGCAGGTTGCCACCGATCAACGACGGCGACTTGCTCGTGCCTCGTACGAGGAGCGCGATTTCGTTGACATCCAGTCCGACGTCGAGCTGGATATGCTCGATGGGTGAGGCCGTGGTGACAGTGTTCTGGTTGAGGGCCAACCTGAGCTGAGCCAATGTCATGTCCGCCAAGTTGATGGTGACCATGACGTCGGTCTCGGTGATGAACGCCTTGCGCGGGTAGCCTGAAGCGAGCGCGCGGAAGTACTCCAAATTCTTCTCCGTCGCGACGATCACGCCGTCCTCAGCGTAGTTGTGCGCACCCGACGTTCCGATGAGCAGCCAGTTACCAGCTGGCGCGGCATTGACGGCGGGGAAGACCTCTCCGACTGGGCCCCAGTAGACAGACAGTGGTCCGTTGACGATCTCGAGTTCGGGCATTGCTATGCCACCTCCAGTATGTCGGCTTTAACCGTGAAGCTCTGTGCGATCACAGGCCACACGAGGTCCGACTCCACATTCGGAATCGGTCCTCCGGTCGAGTTTATGTGGTGGATCAACACTTCGTCGTGTATCTCCCTCTCCAATAAAATGAACCGCTGTGCGACAACCCTCAGAACCCTCTCGGCCTCAAAGTTCGTCGGGCCGTAGCAGAGGGCGATGACCGTCACATCCATTAGAGGGAGTATGTCGATCTTCCCTCCCCCGCCCCCTTGCCTGAGCACGAGCATCTTCGGCGGGTGTCGCGTGTCAGCCACCTCTATATCCTCCCTCGGTATCTCGTTAATGTATAGCCTCTCACCCACAAGATCGGTAATGGCAACAGTCGTTAAAGCCAATGTTCGCACCGCGCTGATAAGGTCACGCACGCTGATAGGCCCTCCTCAGTCGACCACCGAGCTTCGGGTATTCGATCTCCGCCGCTGGGCGCAGGTACGGATACGGAGGCTGACCGAAAGACCGCCCGAGGCTGTCCTTGCCCTGAAAACCTAATTCAATCCGCCGGCCATACGCGACACCTTTAACACCCCAGCGTCCAGTCACACCCTTGGAGTCACGCCTCGCAGGCCGCACGATCTTGGTATTACGCTCCAATTCACCGGACTGACTCTCGAACCGCCTGCCGCCCCTCGCGCCTGGACTGTGGTTTGACCTGGCATGTATGATGGCGGCAGACATCGTCGCATTGATTGCGAGCACAGCCGCGTCGCTCATAGTCTGTTTCTGTAGTTGACCCTGCCATTGGAGCATCAGCTGGCCGTGTGTCTCTTGAGCATAAGCTCATAGTGGTTCGCGGCGGACCCGGATCCGCTCTGCTGCATCCTTGCCTCGACGAGCACTGGCCCGCCGAACAGTGTAACCCCGCGCCGGTCGCGTATGACGAGCTGGTCCTCTTCCTCTATATCCGCAGACCCAGGCACAACTGCACGAAGGTCCTCTATCACGCCGCTCTTACCAGAGTCGTCCACGTCCCTGCGTTGCTTTGACCACGCGCGGCATGGGACGATCCCAACATCGACAAAGTTGGGCGGGACCGGCTGCCCGTGTGAGTCCTTCGCCGTAGCGTCGTCCCTACTAACAGTCGCGCGCATAGTCATGGTCGAACGGGCACTCACGCGAAGACAGACCTCCCCTCCCTGATCTGCCTCAGAAGATTAGCGCGTTCCTTCTTCCAGTCGGCTTTGCCTGACCAGTTACCAGACTTCTCCTCCGCGTAGGCGCGAAATTCAATATCTACCTGGGATAGGTCGAGTGCCACGCGGTCGCGTACCTCCTGATCGAGCTCCGGGGTATATACGATCTCCACCTCGGAGCCCCAGAATCGGGCCGGGTTCGTTCCGTCTGCGAGGCGGAGAATCCGATAGTCACCCACCTTGCGATAGTCATCCACAGCTAGGGTCACCTGAGAATCCGAGAACAGCCGGCGCTCACTCACAGTGGTGATACCCGTTGACCTGCGGTTCAGGATCAGCCACATGGAGTTGGCCGCGATCTTCGTCTCAGTCTCGGCCGTCGTCTTCCCTGCTGCGCGGTCAACCGCCTTCACGGCTGCGTCGAGTATACGCTGCAGAGTAGCATCGTCGAGGTCTGTCTCGACGCGTAACTGCAGGTCTGCTATTGTGACGGACATTAGACCTGAACCGCCTCGACGGTGATGTCCGTTTCCTCGCTGGTGGATACATCCATATCGCCAGAGTTGTCGTTGTACGTGTCACGCGGGAAGGGACCGGCCCACACATCCCCCGTGGTCGCAGGGACCACGAAGGTCTGCTCCACCACCGCAAGGCCACTGATCGTCTTCGGGGTCACGATCGTGATGGTTGCAGGATTGGCACCGGTCTTAACGAAGTGCAGCAGGACCCTGCCGTTGTTCCGCACGATGTAGTTGTCGGCGATGGCCATGGAAACAGGGGCGGCAGCGATACCGCCAGCGACCGATACTGTCGGTACGAGTATCACGTTTGCCATGTTAGCTCTTCCCCTTGTCTTCGGACTTGCCCTTATCCGACTTGTCGTCGGACTTACCCTTGTCCGACTTAGGCTTGACCGCGGCCGCGGTAGTGATCTTGCCGCCGAGCTTCATGAACTCCTCTCGGAGTATTAGCTTGCCCGCGGCGCAGTAGAGTGACCTCGCAGCCGGGTCACCCTCCCCCACAAGCTTGTCCTTCTCGGCGTTGAGGTAGAAGCGCCGGTCAGCGATAACCTTATTGCCGCCGCCCCCCTCCTTCTTCCCTACCACGATCGTCAAGGTCATAAGTTAGGTCCTCAGGATTTTGAGCGTCGTGCCCTGCGCGTCTGATACCGCGTAGATCACCTCGCCTGATTTAACTTTGATCATCACTGTATCACCAGCGTCGAGCTCGAATCCCTCACCAAACACGACGCCGGCCGGACCCAGGTCGCAGACCCGGGCCTGCCCACCAGAGTTCCTGATGATGAGCCGAGTACCACCGACATCGTTCTCGTTGCATGCAATCGCAACATCGGCAACATCCACACTAGCCGCTGTGACCGCCATTGGAGTTTACCCCCTCCTATTCGCTGTAGTGATTGCCGGAGAAATTCCAGCCGACGCCCTTGAGGGTGGCCACGGAACGGTCATATGACGCGGTATTCGTCGCAGTCTCGAGGTGGTTGTCAGAGATCAACCCGAGCCCGGCGTTACCGTCGGTGTCGAGCAACTTTCCATCCTCGACGTAGTTGCTGTGAAGGAACATGTGCGGGCCATCGGGAGCCCCGGTGAATGTCCCGCACAACACCGCGGCGGTGCATTGGCGGAAATAGTTGTTCCGGATCGTAAGGTTCTGCATGGCGCCTTGAATGTAGATCCCGGCAGCGAACGCCGAGCCCACACCCTCGAAGGTACACTCCTCGACGAGACAGTCCGAGCTCCCCTCGATGGCCAGGCCGATCCGATTGTCGAGGCCCCACTTCGGGAACCGGCAACCCTTAACATGCACACCGAACGGGTTGGCGTCCGCGTTGCCGCCAAGCAGCAGAGCAGCGCCGGAGAAGAACGTCGCACCGGTATCCCGGCTGACGAACCCGATCCCTTCCAATGAGCAAGGCGCGGTGACCTGCACAGCCGGCCCATCGACAAACCCGGCAGCCGCGAAGATCCCGTTGAACTCGCCGCGTACGAGCGGGTTGAGCCCGTCGTCGACAGCGATAATCCGCACGCCGGAGACGGCCACTATGACCGTCGAGGAGACCTCGATGCCGCCGCGGGGTAACAGGATCACATCGCCATTGGCGGCGACCGAAGCAGCAAGAGCAGCAACGAGTTCCGCCTGACTCTCAGCCGTAAAGATCTGAGCCCCCTGAGCTATGGTCAGCTCACCTCGTTTCATCGAACCTGCAATGAGTGGCATTGTCTTCCATACTCCCTGTGGTTTAACGGCGGTTGATAATACCCGCCTTTAGATACCGGTGACGGTGCCGAACGCGGCGGGCCGGTACACAACCATCGCCCAGCGCCCAGATGCCCGGATGGTCTGCCGGCCGTCGAGGAAGTCGTCGTTGACGAATCCGCGTTCGATGATGACCCCGCGCCGCTCGAAGAGCGTGATCCACGGGAGTAGGAACGAACCGACCAGACCGGTGTTGACGGTCAGGGACTCGTTCTGCACCACGGGTAAGCCCCAGATGCGCTCCGGGCCGGCCTCGCTCGGGTTGCCCCAAATGTAGACCCCGTCCGCCGTGCGCAGCAGGCGGATGGGCTCCCAATCGTTCGGGTGCAGCACGACATGCGTGGGCATGGCGCGTCCGGTAACACGAATGTCCTGCATCATCGAAAAGATGGTATCCGGCACAGGCTCGGCGCCCTTGGCGAGCGTCTGGATGCCACCGACGTTGATGATGCCGTCCAGGTTCGGGGGGACACCATCGCCTGAAATGATCTGCTGGTCGAGGCGCTGTTGAACGCCGAAGTTCAGGCGACCCTCCAGGTACGACCCAACCATCGCCACGTCCTCGAGCTGCTCGTCGGTGACGGGCACACTCGAGCCGATCTTGCGGACCGAGCTGGTCTGCTCGGACAGGATGAACGTGGCCTCGGGATGCGCCGCGTTCTCATTCATCTCAGCAGCCACATGGGTACGCGTCGTCTCCAGCATGTAGACCACGTTCGCCTGCCCCGTACGTCCACTGGGCATGATGTCCGTGATCTGCAAGGGGCGCGTGACTGCGTCGACCACGCGACCCGTGCGTGTCGACTCGGGCGCCCAGCCGGAAGTCGTGATAAACACGGCCTTCAGCTCGCTTAGCCCGAAGTTGGGAAGCTCGATGATGCCGGGCTTTCCCTCACGCCACCCCTTGTAGACGGGGTGCTCGGTGATGAGCTGCCCAAATGACTTGACCTCTTCGGGTCCGCCATGCTTTGGCCGATTGACCGGCGTGCGGTCATGCTTCTCCAGGTCCGCGGCGGCATTCTCTGCCTTCTCACGCGCATTGTACTCATCCTGAAGCTCGGCGAGCTCATCGTTACGGGCACCGACGAGCTCGACAACCCGCGCGGATTTCTCGACACCCTTGAGCTTGGCGACATCGTCCGGGAACCAGTCGGCCTCAGCCTTCTGGAAGTCGTAACCCTTACCCTTATCGGTGGACTTGGTCTGCTTGAACACCTCGCGCAGCTCTGCACGCATGGCGTCTAGCTTAGCCCTCAGTTCCTTGAGAGTCATAGCTGCTTACGCTCCTCTGTATCGCAGGACGTTAGCAGCGGTTGCTGTCGGTCTTGCTAATTCCTGGCCAACCTTCGGAGGCCGGCGCGTAGGACTAACTCATTGCTCCGAATTATATCGTCTGCGGGCACACCCAGACTACCTGCATTCAGTCGATGATGCCACCTCCCGCGAGGAATGTGGCCGCCGCCCTCATAGCCGCATCGTCGGGCAGCATCCCCTCCGCCAGAGCTTCAAACTTCTTCATGAGCTCAGCGTGCCGACTGGCCAGCTCCATCGCCGCGGCCTTAGCCTCCTGGCCAAGCTCACGGTCGGCAGATATGCCAGTGATCCTCGCCAGCACAGCCTCCGCGTCCCACGTGGCGAGTAGGATCTGATCGGTCAGCTTGATGCCCGGCTTGTCTCCGAGCTCGGGCGGGTCGACGCCGGCGTCCCTAAGGTGGCCGGCGAGGTGGTCATATACGCCCTGCCGTGACCCGTCGGTCAGCATGGATATGCCCCTTGCACCCTTCAACGTGGCTATTCCCGCCACGCACGCGCGCACGCTCGCGGGCCCGATGTCGCCCTCGGCGCATACCTCGTGGTGTAGAAAGTGCCCCTGATCGCCCTGAACAAGCGCGTAAGCACCAGAGTTCTTGGCCCCTACTACCAACCTGCGCTCATGGATTGGGGCGTCCCAGGGCTCGTCTGAGGTCTCCGTCTTGTGTGCCGCTTCGGACTTCACTGACAATGTGCCGGTCCCGATCGACGCGCCGCGCAGTACGGGTGACACCTCGCGCAGATCGATCTCCTCGAGCAGGCGCACCTGATTCCCGTTGATCTCCTCGAACGACACCTTGATCGGCTTGAAGCCCCAGCTCCACTCCTGTATGGAGGGCGGGTGCGCCAGGTCGAACTTGAGGGATGAGTGCCACTCGGCCGCGACCGGTATGTTCAGGTTGAATCGCCCCTTTGCAATCGCCAGGTTGCCGCGCTCCTCTATCGTCGTCTTGCCGAGTGGAACGGACTGCTGGTCGTGAGCTGGGAGCACAGATGCGGTCTGCCCCCCGAACGCACCAGCCACGACGATGTCGCCGTCCTTATCCACTACCCCGAATGTGGCGATTGCCGCCTCGAACGTCCCACCCTCACCTGCCTGCTTGATGACCGCCCCGACCGTCTTGCGCTCTGTCTCCATTTTACCCTCTCTTATCGGACGCCGTTATGCTCCAGTGAGTAGTGATTCCCGTCGCCGAACCTACCTCCCCAGCGACACAGTTCGTGCTGCTGCTCCCACCATATCCCGAGCGCCATGTGGTCGCTGGTCTTACGCAGGTACTTCCCGTCTATGAACAGGTTGATGTGTATGGCCAACTTGTACTTATGCGTGCTCTTTGGATGCCCATATTCCGCGTCCATCGAACGCTGCGCCTCGCCGAGCGTAACCTCGTAGCCGAGCTGCAGCGCCTTCAGCACGAGCAGCGGCTGAAGGCCGGCGAACAAAGACTGCTTCTCTCGAAGCCTCACAGGCCTAGTTCCTCCATCAACAACGAGTTAACCGGTACAAATGACCTGGTGCAATTGGGGTGCGCCAGACCCATCGCCTCGGCCTCATCTATGGTCACCACCCGCGTGTCGGCTGCGACGCACAGCGCGTCATTGGTGCCGGTCCTGTTGTCGAAGATCTGGACGTGCTCCGTCTCGGGCATGGACCTGGCCGCTTCCAGCGTGGACACATTCGCCGCGTTAGCCCCCTCGGTGCGCGCGATCACGCGGGCACGCGCGGCGGCGGAACCCCAGGGACCGCCCTCCACGTCGTCGGCTATGAACCTGGCGAGGTTGTCGGCCGTCAGCCCCCGCTCGCGGCCCGCGGCGAGGGACTCGAATATCGCTTCGCGGGTCTGCTGGTCGAGATCTACCAGGCCGGCCCTCAAACCACCCGCCCTCAACACGTTGCGCGTCGCCACATCATCCAGCTCGAACGCCACACCAAGCGCCTGGCCGACCGCGCCCGACACGTCATTGGCTACCACCAGGTAGCCCTCCTCCAGCGTGGTCTGCAGAGCGACCTGGGCCGCAGCCGTGTCGGTCAGCGCGAGTATCTGCTCGACGAGCACCTGGTCCGCACCACTCAGTTCCCCCTTGATGTATTTACCAGGAGTGAAACCAGGAAGCTGAGGTCGATAGGGACGCACCTTTATATCTTGATCAGGATCCCCGGCCGTCGTGAGTTCGTCCTCAGCCAGCACCGCTCTGGCGGCTGTCGCGGCTGACCGGCCGAGATTGGCGAACACCTCCTCCAGGGGCACCTCCATTGCACGGCCCGCTGACCGCCTTATGATGTCGAGCCGCCTTGCGGCCCGTGCCGTGGTGGCAGTCGCGGGCACCTTCGGGGCAGCCTGGATAATCGCATCTTCCGGTCCGTGGGTGTGTCCCTGGTGCACCTTATAAAGGATATTGCGCACGCGCGCGCGTTCCTTTTCTGTGCCCGCGCCGTTGGTCGGTGGCACCGCACGCACCTCGCCCTGCGGGACCTCGATCGTGGCGAGCGACATGAGGTATACCTCGTCGCCAGGATGCACCTCCATACCAAGGTCGGTGCGACCCTCAGCTCGCGTGAGCACACCCGCACGGACGAGCCTCTCGACACGCGCGGCCTTTATGTCCTGGTTCTCCCTGAGCGCCTCCACATCAGAGTTGTCGAACTCGACGGAGGAGCCCTCATCGAACACAGGCGCGAGTGTCCTGGTCACCTCGCCGGCAACAATCCGCTGTAGGGGTATGACGCCATTTGTCCACGAGAGTTGCCGAAGCTCCTTCATCGTGGCACCGACCTTCGTCTGCTGTAGGCCCGACCCGAAGCCGACAACAGCGGCTACCACGCCGAGTGCGGCGGTCACGCGCTCCTCGGATACGTCGCGTAGCGGGGACAAGTCCAGCTCCTTGGGCGAGAAGCCGAACTGCTCGACCTTCGTTGGGCCGAGCATGACGAGTGGCTTGCCGCGCCCACTGGCCGTGTACTCCGTTTGGAGTTTCTCTTTCGCCTGCTCGCCCTCCTCTGGGGTGAGCGTGGCAGACTCGGAAGCGGGCGACACTATCACCCCCGGGATACCATTGTTCCTCAGCAGCGTGGCCGTAAACCGAGCCGCCTCATTGTCCGTCCAGATCTCGCGCAGCAGCCCCTTGAGGGGGGAGAGGCCCTTACGCAGGTTGCCCGGGTCCACGCCCTCGCGGAAGTGGATCATCGCCAGGCCAGCTTTCACGCCGGCATCCACGTCCTCCGCGTCTGCCCCCATGAGCGCGATCTTCTCCTCGTCCCCGTGCACCTTGTACTGGTAGTAGGTGACGAACTCGTTCGCCCGGTTGTCGTCCGGCCACCTCGGCTCTACGTTGGTGTGGGGCGCGTACCAGATCTCGGCTGGCAGCCCGTCGTCACTAAGTGCTACAATCCAGTACGCGTTGCCATCCAAGCTCAGCGACAGGACCGTCCCGGCTATCAGCACCTCCCAAGCATAGTGCGAGTTCGGCGTCTCCAATAGGTCGACGAGCGCACTCGGGTCGATGGGTTCGCCAGCCCCGTCCTTAGCCACGATCGGCGCCTCCAAGATCTGGCGTTGCAGCCACCTCACAGGGGTCATCAACACGTCGCTGCCTGTGCCGTCCCCTACGTCGCGCGCCATTGATGACCTGTCAGGCGCACCCAAGTCGAAGAATATTAGCGAGCGGCCGGGGAACTTCACCCTGCCCGTCAACGACTTAAGGCTGAGCGCCTCCTTTACCTTTGCGAATCTGCTGCTCATAATGTCACCCTGAACCAGACGTACCGAGTGCACCCAAGTTTAAGAGTGTCAGCGCCACAGCATCGGAACAACCAACGTTTGAAAAATCCAATCATGCTATCCCCCAGGTCGAGCCCCCACGAAGCCCTTCGGTCGCGTACCTAATTGAATCCATATAGTGGTTATCCTTGTCCGCAGGTATCGGCAGCACTTCGCCGGTGTGCGGGTCTATCTTATAGGAGTAGGCGGCGAACTCCGCTGCCGCGCGCGGGCATCTGGTGTGGATAATGAACTGGAAACTCTGCATACGCTGAATGCCCTCAGCTATCGAGCCCGGCCCCTTCTTGGCTGCCTTGATGGACGGGAACCCGTGCCGCCGCATATATGAAATGGTCTCCGGCCTTGCCGAGTCTGACTTGATCGGCCAGTCTCTTGCGCCGGGTACGCCGTCCGTCCCCTTCAGCGCGGCAGGCAGCGTGTCGAACGCGTCGGCGTTCATCCCATTCAGCTCCTCGTCGCTCGTCCCGCCGAACAGGAATGGCAAGTGGTCCACCTCGCAGCCCACCATGTAGGCCTCGTGATCTATGTAAATCACCCGCTTCCTGACGAACATGCGCACGAGCACAGATGGGTCTACGCTGAAACCCCAGTCCCCACCGAACCTCAGTGTCTCCTGGTCACTTGGTGGGTCAAAGTCGGCGACGCGCCAGTTTTTGATTATCCTCGCCTCGGTCAGTAGCTTGTACCCGCCCTCCCAGATGTGCGCGTACTTGTTGGGGCTGTTGTCCCGGTCATACTCCATCTCTGCCCTAAGCACCTCCGGGAACCAGGGATTGTCCCTCCAATTGAGCTCGACGACGACCGCGTCCGGCGGCAGGTTCTTGCCCCTAAGCAGCGCGTCAACCGGGTCCGTAGGCGCGCCCGGGTTCCAGCTGAACCACAGCTCGCTGCCCTCCTTGCGGATGGTGGGACGCAGGAGATCAAGCGACCTCTGGGACAGGGAGTGCGCCTCCTCGACCCAGCAGCGATCGTAGCCCTCCAGCGACTTAATGGACTCAGCCGTGTGGTTCTGCATGCCCTGGAATATGATGCGCCCATCGCCGGGTGTCTCCAGGTGGGACTGCAGGACGCGAAAATACGGGCCTACGCCGAGCGCGACGATCTTGTCCTCTAGCAGCCGCTTTACCGACTGGTCAAGTGACCGCTGCACCTCCCTGACGCATACAGCCCTATACCTCGGGTTCGTCAGCGCCTCCTCCACCATGAGGCCTGCGAAGAAGTGGGACTTGGATCCGCCCCTGCCGCCGTGCGCGCCCTTGTACCTGGCCGGCCGTAGCAATGGCTCCAAGGCACGCGGTGTCTCCAGCGTGAGCGTAGTCACGTACTCGCTGGGCCTCCTCGACCCCCAAATAACAGACGTCGTATACCTCCAGCTTGAAGCCTATCGAACAACACAACAGCTGGCACGGCAGGACTCGAACCTGCAACCACTCGATTAACAGTCGAGCGCTCTGCCTCTGTTGAGCTACGTGCCATGAATAATCTTCCTACCATATCGGTCAGGCAGAACTCCAATGAGCAAAGACCTGAATCCGTGGCCATCGTCCTGAGGTCCCACAGCGAGACGCCAGGGGGTGAGTTCCACCGACAGTAGATCTTCCTAGTCATCATACATCCACGTATAGTCATCGTGCCAGTCCAGTCTATTTTCGGCTTGAAGCTGACCACTTCTCCTCGGACTTGAAGACCTTGCTATCCTGTAAGTGCTGCATCGCTTTCCTCCTCCGCATCTGGATCCACGATCACTCGCTCTATTTGAGTTATCAATAGTGGTCCGCCGCCCGCACCAGTCAGTTCATGCCGGTTTTTGAATACCGAGGCCCTACGACCCTCAAGTAGGAACCTCAGCAGCCCATCCGAGTACTTTGTCACCGTGCCGCCGGGCTCGCCCTGATACCAACCGACCGGCTCCTCCACACCGTCGACCGCCCGCCTACGTGCCTCGACCTCAAGCACATCAGCTAGTATCTCCTCCGCCGCGTGGAAAGCCTCTCTATAATCAGGGTAGTTCTTAAGCCAGTCGTAGTGGGAGTTCCTAGATATGTTGGCCGCGGTACAGCCGCCAGTTATGGTGGCTGTTTCGATGAACCCATTGAGGAAGGTTTCCTGCACGGCGAGACGGTCAGCCTCATCGCCGATCGGCCCAGACCGTCGCCCTTTAGTACCCTTGGCACCTCTAGATTTAATCATACTCGCGTGGATGGTTGGGATCTTAGAAGACTCACTCTAAGGATATCGCGCGCGAGGAACCCCAGACTACCTGCGTTTTTCCACGAGGAGAGGACGTTCAAATCGCCGCCGTGTCATGATGTCATGAGTGTCATGACATTGCATTACAATTATTTATTGTGTCCTGAGTGTCATGAGTGTATACAGCGTATTAAATCTCATGACACTCATGACATCACGACATTTCAGTGAAATATAATTGTAATGCAATGTCACGACACTCATGACACTCACGACACGGAGGCGACATTATTTGTCACCAAGGATCTCCCCCTGGAGTGTATGCACGGCCTTGACCTGTTCCGGATACGGCTGCCTGGCTTTACAGAAAATCACGGTCTTCTTCTTGCCTACCTTCCACCTCCCGTCCGCGGCGTCAGGGTTCGCCACCGCCTCGTACCCGCACGCTTCCATCCTCCTCCGTACCTGCCACGACTTACGCGGATCGCCAAGCCACAGTCCGAGCTCACCCGTCGCCACAGCTGCCACGCGGTTGAACGTCGTTGCGGTAGGCCACCTCAATGCCTCCAAAGCATCCGACATCTCCGAGTCTTCCGGGGTGAGTCCTGTCGACACCATTGCCTTAAAGGCGGGTGTGCGCCGGGGCGGCGCCTTAGGGTCAAATACTGTCAGGTTGCGCGCCTTCAGGAAGGCCGCGACGTGGCCAAGCCCTCCTGACTCATACCAACTCCAGATCTTCCTCCAGTAGCCCTCGTCGAAGTCGCCCCTATCTGCCTTTGACCACGCGACGAGGTGGCGCCTATCCTCAGGCGGCAAGAAGAGGCCGTCCCGGTGGTTGGTAGTGATTGCCACGCCGCACAGGTTGGGGACACTATACTCCCGGAGGTTTTTCTCGTCGACCCTGAGCGCATCAGGCGGGGCAGCGATGAGGGTCTTTGTATGGTCGTAGAAGTCGAATCTCCCCACGTTGCCTAAGTCGCGTGCCTCCGATACCCGAAGCACCACCGACTTAATGAACCCGTTGAACCGCCCAAGCATCTGCTTGGGAGAGACCTCTGAGAAGTTCCATGGGCCCACGGCGTACCTCAGCGGGTGCATCAACGTATCCTTGCCGATCCCCTGACCCCCGCCGAGCACGATCGCGTGATTAACCTTCTCGTCAGGTCGCTGGACGCGGTGGGCGAACCAGTCTATCAGTTCGTCTGCCTCATCGGGGTAGAGCTTCCTAAATAACCCCAGCCACAGCATCGCCTTTGTAGCATCCCCCTCCACTACACGCGGCGGGAGGTATAAGTTGAACACGCGTGCCCCTGGGTGCGGCGTCCAGCCATCCTCCGTCATCAGCGCGTCCGCGATTATCTGAGATCTACCCGGCTGCCATGTCATCTGCTCCACATGCTGATTGCGGGTGAGCCACGTGGTCGCACGAAGTCCGCCAGGTACGCACCTCGTCGGTATGAGCATGTTGATCGAGCCGCCGGGCCACAAATCGCGGGACGGGGCATAGATATACCTCCCTGAAGGAATGTGCGCGTGCAGTTCGTCGAGTGCCACGCCGTGAGGCGCGCCCCCTGCGCTTTCCGCCGCCGTGCCGAAGGCCCGCTTTAGGGTCATCTCAGCGTAGTCTTCCCTCAGTGCCTTCCGTACGTCGTCGCCGCGCTTCACCCTCCCGGCCACGACAAGGTCCCAGGCCTCTTGCCAGCTTGCGCCGAGGCCGGCAGCAGATGAGGCTAGCGCCATGTCGTACTCCGACGCGGACTCCAGGTCCGAGCGCTTTCCCTCCCATGTGGCGCACAGGCGGGGGTCAGCCGCGATTGCCGCGGAAAGGGAGCTTGCTATTGGCACTCCCTCGCGTGGCTGGATTCCGGGTCGCACAATACTCCCGTCATCCCTGCCCCAAACAGTCGCGACTGCCCCCGCTGCATCTATCGCCGGACCGACCGAGCCGAGCTTCTCCGGTGGCCCTATCTCACTGACCCCTGTAACGGTGAGGTACCCACGTCCACAGAAAGTCTCAACACCTTCTTTTCTAACTCCCGGCCTTCGTGTGTTTGTCCTACCCGCCTCCATTCCTTCGGGTGCAACGCCTATTGCATGGAAGCCCGTCCCCGAAGGAGACGTCTCTACGTAGATATTATTCGAAGCATCGAGAATCGAGAAGGCCCATTCGCGTATACGTAAGCCATCATCTTCATACGCCCCGTCCGCGTCGACCGCGGCCCATGGGGTTCCGTACAGGCACAAGCCGACGCCGCCCCCAGCCTCCTCAGCGACCCGCAGGGCCTCTGGGAGGCTCATACCTGGGTTAGCACCCTGGACGTCCGCGTGCCTGCCATCTGGGCCAAGTGGTGCCTTGCGGTCAGACTTTCCCGTCGACCACGCGCACCACGCCTTTGCCTCCGCCAGCTCCTGCGGTATCTCCCCTGGTTTTGGCGTCCGCGGCCGCGTCACGGCCCGTCCTCGACGAATACAGCCTCGTCCTCCGCAAAACTAGCATAAAAGAACAGCCTGTCCTCGTGCCTGACGCCTATTCTCTTAAGCTCGGTGAGCTCCACATTATCGCAGGGACGACGGGAAACAACCTCACCGTCTCTCCTCTTCAGTGTCAGTAGGATACTACGACGAGGTCGTATCAACTGAGGGCCTCACGACCCTCGAGCCACTCAGATATTGCCGCAGCCCTCCAGCCGATCCTCCTGGCGCCGAGCTTCGTCGGCTTCGGGAAGGTCCCCTCATCCACCATCCTGTTGATCGTCGAGCGACTCATTCCAAGTCTCTCGACGACATCGTTCATACTGAGTACGACACCCACATCATCACCGCTCACGGCCTGGGCGATGAGTTCGGCGGGCCGCAGTCTGACAGTGAGGGCGAAATTGACCCAAGGACCTGCGCGCGGGCCTCGTCGATCCAGTGGTCATTTCCCTTGCCAGTCTCCTTGTGTACCTTGGTCTCGAGCCAGTACCTCGTGCAGCCCGTCATGTGGAAGCAGACGCTTGTAACTATACCCTCTACACCTGTAACCACGTCCCTGACTTTGGAACCGAGTTCTATCAGCGCCTCGTGCTTAAGCATTGTATTTCCTCCTTATTGTGGGGTACCGTGGAGCGTCCCAGATCTTCTCGAACACAGTCGACACTTTACGATACCACGTGGTACGATCGATGGAAATAAATGGGCGATGAATGATGGTTCGCCCCTAACTTAGTAGGAGGCAACAAGATGGGATGGGAAGACTCTACGATAGCGGTCATGAAGGATGAGCTACGCAGGCTCGGAATGCCGGTGTCAGGCAGCCACGCCGAGCTTGTCAAAAGGCTCGACGCGCTCGACGAGGATGTCGAGGTTGCAAGTCCGACGCCTGAGGGGGAAGTGCAGCAGCGGGCGAGTGAGTCAACCGCCGAGGCAGTGGATAGGCTCCGGATGGTGTTGGAGAGTCTGCTCGAGGCTCTGGGTAATACGGACGATGGTCCGACGGAGCAGTTCCCCACCTCCCATCCCGAGGCACCGATGAATATCAGGGAGGACATCCGTGACGCTACGCGTCAGCTGCTGACCGCCCAGCCTGACGGGCGCACGCGCGCGCTACGCGTCCTCGGTGAATACGGTGGCTCGGTGTCCACCGTCGGCTACAACGACCTGGAGAGGTGCCTCATCGCCCTGCAGAACGAGCTGAAGGAGGTAGCATGAGACAGGGTGACCTCAACCTGATAGCGAACAACGCCACCGATATCAAGCGGAAGGTGCTCGCCGCGATTGCCGCAACTGAAGAGGAGACAAGCTGATGGACGAGTGGCGTGTCGTGGGCGTTCTTGTCAAAGGCGTTCTCTACACCGGCCTCACAACAGGGCTGGTCTATTTTATCTACTGGTGCTTCACAGGAGAAGTGCTCTACTGAAAGGGAGGAGAAGCTGCCTTGCCGCGACGGTGCCGGTTGTAGGACTTCTCCTGCTCTTCCAGGTTGGTGGCGGACGCTACCCGCATCGCGGAGTCCATGCTGGAAAGGCTGCGTGCACTGTGCTAGGCTGGCCCGACGCCGCGTTCGGGTCGGTGGTCGTGTTCGTCGCGGCCGTGCTGCTCAGGGACGTCGGCGCGGCGATCGCTAGTAATAGACAAGCAGCGGATCGCAGGACTTGGCTACCACAGGCACGCCTACTCGCAGCCTGCAGGGATGTACGGTACGTGCTTGGTAACGAGCTGCTTGTCGTGAGCTCGCCCGAGGCGGGGGAGTTGCTGGCCGCGTTGGAGGAGGTGGAGTCGTCATGAAAGATCGCTGCATTCACACCCTGATGCTGCATGGTGACCGGGGCCACAGCATGATCGACATCCGGTGTTACCTGGAAAACGGGCACGACAAAGACCACGCCTGGGGCAAAGAGGTGCGGCGCGGCGCCGATGGCTGCTACGCCGACGGTCACAAAGAAAGGGTGTAGTTATGGCCAAGAAGAAACGCCTAACGAACCGACAGTTCACTGAGGAGAACAAGCTCTTCGTCATGAAGGACAGGTGCTGGGACATGCGCATATTCGTTGGTACACCGACTGAGGTGGCACAGCAAGTGACAGCCCATATTAAGGATATCACGCCGCACCAGATACACACCGTCGATGGTGTAGCTATATTGAAGATCTCATGCAGCAGCCCCGTCGATGGTCAGCTCGCGGTGTCGGTCTGCGCTTTCGTGGATCAAGACGTGCAGTATGAACCTGACAACCAGGAGGAGGTGGGACTATGAGACACACCAGGCTACCAGCATCCGCGGCGCACCGCTGGACTGCGTGTCCAGCCTCAGCCTACATGGATGAGTCTGGCGACCGTCGCGGATCAAAATACGCCGCCGAAGGGACCGCTGCGCATGCGTTGGTGGAGCGGTGTTTAACACAGGGCGACGACCCACGGGATTTCATGGGGCAGGACATATTCGTGGACATGGATGGCGACGCTCACTGGGATGTGGCCTTGATAAATTCTGATGATCTCCGGTCATTTGAGGTCAACCCCGAGATGGTGGGCGCGGCCATGACCTTCCTTCAGTGCACGGGGGACGCGCTCATCACGATGGACCCAGGCGGCGTCTCGTACGTGGAGGAAAGAGTCAGCCCGGGCCACGAACACCTCGGCGGCACACTCGACTGGGCGCATGTCTCGGGGGATCAGGCCGTAATTGCGGACCTCAAGTACGGACGCGGCATAGTGGTCGAGGTCCACGAAAATCTCCAGCAGATGATCTACGCGCTGGGGCTTTTAGCTCGGCACCCTGAGGTCCAGGAGGTGACCTCCTACATAGTCCAGCCGCGCGCGCCACACGCGGACGGGTCAATTAGGTGGACTACCTACTCGGCCCAGGAGCTCGTGAATTTCTACGTGTGGTTATTACAGCGGGTAGAGGCCGCGGACGATCCTGGAGCTCCCAGGATAGCCGGTGAGCACTGCAGGTTCTGCCCCGATCTTGCCAACTGCCCCGCCGCCTTGGAGCAAGCACAGGGGGCGGCCGCGATGGAGTTTGGCGAGGACGATGTAGGGGAATTCATCACAGAGTGTCTGACCCTCGCACCGATGGTGGAGGCCTGGGCGAAGGCCGTCCGCAGGGAGGCCCTGGGCCGACTGATGGACGAGCAGGTTGTACCAGGGTGGAAGCTCGTCCACGGTCGCGGCACGCGGGCATGGACGGCGGAGGAGACAGAGGTCCTAAGGCTGGCCAGGAAGGCCGGTCTCCTAAAGGCTGCATGCTTCTCAGTACCCAAGCTCTTGTCGCCGCACGGGTTGGAGCAGGCAGCTGCGCGCGGTGGTATGACAGGGAGGGAGGCGGGCGCACACTTCAGCGAGGCCTGGGACAAGACTCCGGGCGGTCCTGCCATCGCCCCAGATGATGACCCGCGTGAGCCGTACCGCGGCGACCCAGCGGACGACTTCGCGGCACAATGATAGTTGAGTTCGTACGCGGCGGCAGAATGGTGGAAAGAGCTTCCCACCAACTGCCTACTCCCTGCCGTCGCGTCGGACACCATAAGTCGCCGTCGAGAAGACGACCAGCTAAAAGGAGAGAGGCGACATGGCAAGAGGCGAGAAGGTAGTTACGCCACCGTTCAGGGTGAGTTTCCCGGCGGTGTTTGAGAAGAGGGGCTTCGAAGGTTCAGAGGCGAAGTATTCCCTCACGGCGGTGTTTGACCCGGCCGCGTTTGGTAGGTCGGAAGCCGCTGCGTTCAAGCGCATGGTCGCGATCGCCGAGGCCGCGGCCCAGGATAAGTTCCGCAAGGCTCACACGGATCCGTCCCTGCGCAACCCGTTCAGGGATGGTACCGAAAAGTCGCACCTCGAGGGATTCGGTGAGGGGCTAGTGTTCTGTACCCTCTCTACCAAGATGCGCCCCGGCGTGATCGGCCGGGACATGCAGCCGATCATGGACGAGGCTGACTTCTATGCGGGATGCTATGCGCGGGCTACTATCACGGCCTATCCATATGACAACGTGTCAAAGGGTGTCGGCTTCGGCCTCCACAATGTCCAGAAGCTGGGCGATGGGGAGAACCTGACTGGTCGCATGAGCCCCGAGGAAGATTTCGTGGGCGATGCGCCCGAGTGGGGATCGGTGGATCCGACGGGCGGCGACGCGGCCGACGACCCGCTACTCGGCTAGCTCCCGCTCAGCTCGCTGGGGTTGGGACCGTCTCCGCCATCCACGGTCCTGCCCCCGGCTTGAGCTGGGATTCCGACTATGATCTACCTAGACTTTGAAACACGGTCCCAAGCCGACCTCCCGCGATGTGGTGCTTGTGCCTATGCGTACCACCCGTCGACGCAGGTGCTCTGTGCGGCATGGGCTATTGACGACGGTCCCGTGCGGGTATGGCACCGTGCGCACCCGTCTTCTGGAATTCGCGAGACCTCACCCCCACTTGAATTAATAAGCGCCGTAGAGTCAGGCCACAACGTCGAGGCACACTACGCCGGCTTCGAGAGGGCAGTCATGCTGTTGTGCTGGCGTGAGGAGTACTCGTTCGCCGTCAAGCTCGCCGAGCTCCTAGAAGATCCCGCAAGATGGAGATGCTCGGCTGCCAAGGCCGCCGCGTTTGCCTTGCCCCGGTCACTGGACGCGGTAGCCGAGGCGCTGAGGCTCGACGAGCGCAAGGACCCCGGGGGCAGGCAGATGATCCACTTATTGTGCAAGCCCGAGGCGGGGGACGGATGGGCTGAGGGCGCGGACGCGCTCGCAAGGCTCTGGGCTTACTGCGTCCAGGACGTCGAGACGGAGAGGGCCGTGTCGACGGTGCTGAGGGACTTGCACCCCGACGAGCAGCGGCTGTGGGAGGCGGACTGCCGGATGAATGAGAGGGGGATTCGGCTAGATGCGGGTTTCGCTCGCCGCGCGCTTGACCTCGTGGGACAGGAGAGGGAGAACTTGAACGGTGAGCTCCTCGACCTCACCGGCGGCGCGGTGGAGAGGGGGACGCAACGCGCGAGGTTCGTATCGTGGGCTGAGGGCCGTGGCGTGGAGCTCCCGAACACACAGGCGACCACTGTGCAGGAGCTGCTGGATGGGGGCGGACTTCCCGGAGACGTGGCGAGGGGTCTGAGTATACTCAAGACTATCAACATGACAAGCGTCGCCAAGTTCAAGGCCGCATTGGAGGGTGAGTCAGACGAGCGCCTACGCAATACGCAGGTGTTCCATGGCGCAAACACCGGGAGGTGGTCGGGCAAGGGGATCCAGCCGCACAACCTACCGAGGGGAGTGTCGCCGAGGGGCTGCGCAATAGTGGCGCTCGACGCAAACGAGGACCTAGAGACGTTCAGCGCCCTGCACGGTTCGCCGACTGAGGCCCTGTCCGCCGCGATCCGCGGCCTGCTGATCGCGTCCCCAGGCATGGACCTGTTCGTCGCGGACTACAGCGCCATCGAGGCAAGGGTGCTCTGCTGGCTCGCGGGTCAGGAGGACGCGCTCGACCTGTTCCGCAGGGGAGAGGATGTCTACGTCGACATGGCCGCGTCTGTGTATGGGTGTTCGACCTCTGAGGTGGACTCAGACAGGAGGTTCGTCGGCAAGCAGGCGGTCCTGGGGCTCGGCTACGGCATGGGGGCGGTGAAGTTCAGCGACAACGTGAGGGAACTCGGCCTGCGGTTTGGGTTCGGCGCCGCGGAGCTCCCGCTCGGATTCTTTAAAGGCGTCGTCGACGTATACCGCAGGGAGAAGTACACCGCCGTGGTGGCCTTCTGGGAGGCATTGGAGGACGCTGCGCATTTGGCTGTGACCCGTGGTGGTGTCCTCTCTGCTGGTCCACTGGAGTTCTTTATGCGCGGCAGGTTCCTCCACATTAAACTACCGAGCGGCAGGCTGCTCGCGTACGCGGAGCCGGCCCTGGTAAAGCGACGCGTCTGGACCTTCCCTGCGGTGAACGCACTTGGCGAGGAGGTCGCGGTCATGGTGCGCACGCGTCAGGGCGCGGGAGTGCCGGCCGCAGCCGCAAGGGAGAGGGCCGCGGAGAGGGGCTGGGTCCTACGCAGCGGGAAATATCATGCGCGAGATGGTGTGGCGCTCACCTACATGACCGCGAGGGGCCAGGGGGCATGGATTCGTGAGGAGACCTACGGTGGAAAGCTCGCAGAGAATGTAACGCAGGCGGTCGCGCGCGATGTTCTCGCGGACGCGCTCCTAAGGGCGGACGCGTCCCGGGCATTCCACAGGGTCGTGCTGACGGTCCACGACGAGCTTGTGTGTGAGGCCGACCCGGCTGAGGACCTTGACGCCTTCCGCAATCTCGTGGCACAGCAGCCTGAGTGGGCGCCGGACCTGCCGATAAGTGCGGAGGCCTGGCAGGGTCCCAGGTACGGGAAGGTCTGAGATGGGTGACCGACCGGACCTGTGGGCCCACCAGGTTTCTGAGATCGACCAACACGGAGATGCGCCGGCGAGGGGGCTACTCTGGTCCATGCGCACAGGCAAGACCAGGGTCATCGTGGAGCAGGCAGCCCGGCTCTGGCGATGCGGTGAAGTTACAGGCCTCCTCGTCGTCGCCCCAAACGGCGTGCACGCGCAATGGGTAGAGCGCGAGATTCCAAGGTGGATCGCTGAAGATATCGGTACTTCACTTGTCTGGAGATCCAAGTCAACAAAGCCCCAGTGCATAGATACCTTTCTCTGGTCGAGGGATAGCGGTCTCCACGTACTTGCCCTTAATGTGGAGGTACTCCAGATAGAACGCGTGCAGGACCTGGTGCGGAGATTCATCAAGATACACGGAGGGGGCGATCGGGTGATGATCGTCTTCGACGAGAGCCACGCGTTCAGGCGACCCGGCGCGAGGCGTACCAGGCTCGCCCGCGGCCTGGCGAAGAAGTGCGCCTATCGCAGGATACTGACCGGCACACCGGCACTGAACAGCCCGCTACATCTGTGGTCCCAGTTCGAATTGCTCAAGCCGTGTGCCCTTGGCCATAGAACCTTCGCATCGTTCAAGTCCCACCACGCCGAGTTCCGTCAGCAGACGAGACGCGACGGCAGGTCATACCCGCAACTCGTCGGTTACCGCAACTTGGAGGAGCTACGGGACTGGGTATCTCTGTGGGCCACGGTCGTCCCGAGGTCTCAGGCGGACGTGCCTGACGTGCTGCACACGGAGCGAGTCGTGCCACTGAGTCCCCCGCAGCGACGCGCCTACGACGATCTTAAGCGCGACGTCCTGCGGGTCGCAGCCGATGGCGCGGAGGAGATCGAGATCCAGGCCCACATGCTGAAGCTCCAGCAGGTGCTCGGGGGTTTTGTCTACGACGACGAGGGGAATGCTCACAGCGTGGACGATAACCCGCCGAGGCTCGACGCCCTGGTAGAAGAGGTGCTTGGCACCGAGCCGTGCAGGGTAATAGTCTGGTGCAGGTTCAGTGAGGACATCCGGCGGGTGAGGCGCGCCCTGCGAAAAGCCGGCGTCGCGACCGCCGAGTACCATGGCGGGGTCAACGCCGCGGACCGCACGGCGGCACTGCGCATGATGGAGGAGACGCCCGCGCCGTTCGCGTTCATAGGTCAGCCGCAGGCCGCGGGTCAGGGGCTTGACTTGTCCCCCGCCGCGGCTGTGATCTGGTACTCGCACGTACACGACGCGATCGTCAGGGAGCAAGCCTCGGCGAGGGCATCAGTGAAGGGGGGCGACCCCGTGGTGCTTGTGGACCTAGTGGCGGAGGGCACACTCGACGCTGGAATGTTGGAGATGCTACACGACAAGAGGTCCCTCTCCGAGGAGTTGGTCGGGGAGGGCCTCGCAGCCCTGCTGGCAGGCGTGATGAATGCTGGTAGAATAAGGGTGGCAGATGGAGAGCTCACACGGTACGATTCCCATATCGAATCAACTGGGCGGCATAAGTCGCTCAGAACGCATAGTCCAGAGGAGAGCATCATGGCAAAGCGCGCAGCGAAGACGAGCACCAAGAAGGCCGAGACCAAGAAGGCTGCCAAGAAGGAGCCCAAGGGTCCGACGATCAACGACACGGCCCGCGCAGCCATTAAGACCGGTCAGACCAATGTCGAGGTCCTGGCGACCGTCAAGGCGGCCCACCCCAAGGCCAAGACCACCATGGCATCCGTCGCCTGGTACCGCAACGACATGCGCAAGTCCGGCGCGCCCATCAAGACCTCGCGGGAGATCAGCGCCACACGTCGTGCCGCCGAGGCGAAGGTCGCCAAGGCCGCCGAGAAGAAGTCCTAACCCAATCAACCAGATGGCTTTCAGCCGCAAATGATCCTTAGGGGTTACTGCGGCTTTTGCCATTTTATGGGTAGAACCACCTTTACTAGGAGGCTGAGATGGAAGCACTAATAGATGGGATGTTGGTAGACGTTGAGAGGTTCCACAAGGAGGTGCTACACCACCCGCCGGCTCGCGAGCCAGGTCCGCTTCAGGACCAGGAGGAGGAGGACCTGCGTAAGTGCCTGGACGAGGAGCTGGAGGAGTTCGATGGGGCGATCACTGTGGAGGGGCAGGCGGATGCGCTGATAGACCTCGTATACTTCGCGCTCGGCGGTCTATTGCGGATGGGTCTACCCCCCGGCGCAGCCTTTGCCAAGGTGCACGCCGCGAACATGGCTAAGGAGCGCGGAAGGAACCCCCATAGAGAGAAACAGCACGTAGATGCCGTGAAGCCTGAGGGTTGGGAGGCGCCAAGGCTCGACGCCTTCCTCAGGGCGACGCCTGACGACGTCGCGCAAGCGGTCCTTAACCCCTCTCTGTTCAGGGTCGCACTGGAGAAGAGGATAGAGAGGGGGAAGCAATACAACCAGGCCGGCGTCTCTATTGAGGATTACTTCCCACTGGGGCACACAAGCTACACGCAGATGGTGCACCTCAAGGCGAAGCGACTGGTGGCCGAGGTTGGAGCAAATTCCGGGAATAATTCTCTGAATCCCTCATACAGAGGATCTGCGGTCGACCCCACAGAGGTTGCAGAACACCTCGTCGACATGACGAACTATGCTAGCTTCTACTATGAGTGGATGGTGGAGGAGGGTCTGCTGTTATGAACCTGACATTTGCCAAGCAGTACGAGTCGCTGCTCACATCGATCTTGTCGCCGGTACACCCCCACGAGGTCAACGAGAGAACAGGTGTCGGCATCCGCTTCATCCCGGCTGGTGCGAATCTCTCCGTGAGGCTGAGTGCGGGCCTCCCACTCATAGGCCTCCGCAAGACATTCCCGCGGACTGCAGCTGCAGAGGTGGAGTGGTTCATATCTGGGCAGACAGGCCTGAGCGTTTTACACGAGCATGATGTCCACATCTGGGATCAGTTCGCCGTCAACGGTATGGTCGCCTCGGCTTATGGTTTCAGGTGGAGGAGCTATTTCGGCCGTGACCAGCTAAGGGAGGCGATCGCTACACTACGAAAGGACCCCACGAGTCGGCGGGTGGTAGTCTCCGCGTGGGATCCGGGGGTGGACGGTGTACGAAGCGATCAGGTCGCGACGCCCTGCCCGGTTGGGTTTACCCTCTCGACGTCCAGGGTGACTGGCCCAGGGAAGGACCATCGCGAGCTGAATTCAACCCTGTGGATCCGGTCTAGCGACGTGTTCGTGGGTTTGCCCTATGACGTCATGGGTCACGCGATTCTAATAGGTCTAATCGCGAACGAATTGGGGATGAGACCTGGGTGGCTATCCGTCTCGCTGGCACACCCCCACCTCTATGACGTACACGCGGATATGGCGCATGAGGCCCTCGCGTCGAGACCCGCGCACCCGCACGTGGGCATCGCGGGTCTCTCCCTCAGTGACATGGAAGAGATACCAGGTTCGCTGGTAGACTATTACGGTTCCCCCTTCATTACGACATGGCCGTCGTACAACCCTAAACCAGAGGTGGTAAGATGAGCGACAAGTGGGATATGAGGTTCAACGCGCTTACCTATATGGTAGCGACTTGGTCCAAGGACCCGGAGAGGAGGGTGGGCGCCGCGGTCGTAGATGCCGACCACCGCGTCGTAGGCGTCGGGTTCAACGGGCTACCGCGCGGGGTCGAGGATACAGACGACAGGCTCCAGAACGTGGAGACGCGTCTGCTCATGTCGGTGCATGCGGAGGTGAATGCCGTGCTCAACTCGGCGCCGGGTACCGTAGAGGGGTCGACCCTCTATTGCACGTCGTTCCCATGCGCTGCGTGCGCGGGGGTCATCATCCAGGCTGGCATCGCGCGCGTGGTCGGTCCGCCCCCGGACGGGGAGAGCAGCTGGGCCGCATCGTGGGAGGTCGCGGCCGTGATGATGATGGAGGCTGGCGTGACGATAGACGAGCCCGTGCGATGAAGACACTCGAGAAGTCGCTGTGGCGCTGGCTATCAGGCGCACGTCGTGTTGGGTTCCACCTAGAGCGGGTAGAGAACACCCTCTCAAGGTCTACCCCCGACGTTGAGTGCTCCACAGGTGGTGGCGGGTTCTGGATTGAGCTGAAGACGGCTGCGGCGCCAAAGAGGAAGGGGACACTCGTCCGCTTCAGGTTTCAGCCGGGGCAGTCAGACTGGCTCATCGACAGGTATACGCTGGACCGTGGGGCGTGGCTGCTCGTCCAAGTCGGGTCGAAGAGGTATCTCGTAGCAGGGTTGTATGCAAGAATCCTGGAGGACGGCGCGACAGAGGCCCAGATCCGCGCCCTGTCTATGACCGGCGAGAACGCCACCGCAGAGGAGGCCGTGATAGTGGCCTCAGGGCTGCTGCACCGGCAGGAAAAAATAAGTGGATAAGATTGCCTTTAGAGGTGCCAAACGCTGGCAGATCGGCGTATAATTATCTCATGTTCAAGCAAGGTAATAACCAAGAGGAGCGGGACATGAGGAGCATCAAGGCGGCACTCAGGCAGCAAGGCACGGCGGAGGCAAGGTTCGTACTCGCTGGCATCAGGGTGACCGAGCGTCATGGCGGTCGCCCCACATCGTCTTTCAACGCAGACGGCGAAATCCAGTTTACCTATCCTGATGGCACCATCACTGTTGGCGGACGGAGAATATAATGGCTTCGAAGCAAGATTTATACCGCAGAGCAACAGTGATGGTACTCCAAGCCTACGGATGTCCCATGCCCGTCCGCACGATCGTGTCAGAGATCAACACGCGATACGACCTAGCATTCAACCCTAGGGCCATATCTTGTGCGCTCCAAAGTCTAAAGAAAGACGGAATTGTACAACGGCATAATTTCAGTGGCTCCACAGAATCGTGGGAACTGAAAGCCAACAATCACGCTGAATCCCGCACCTAGCCCTCCCCCTTCGGGGGTAGGGCCTGGTGGGAGGTTCACTGGGAATCACCCGCAACAGGAGGATGGCAGGATGGCAACTGTAAGAGAATTGTTGGATGAACACAACGAGCTGTGGCCCGGAGCTCAGAGGAGATCCTGGAAGGGGTCCAAGGCCGACTTGGAGGTACTGGTCGCAGCTGTGCGTCGCGACGTCGCAGAGGTTGACAACGGTACGAGGCTGACTGTCCGCCAGGTGGCGGAGGAGGCGCTGCTGGAGATTGCCGGTGAGGACGAGGATGGCAACAAGCTCGGACACCCGTATGAGGAGGTCCTACGCCGCGTGCAGGTCTTCTTCCCCCAAGCCGAGACTTCCGCGCGATCACTCGCATGGTACGCGTCCAAGATGCGTGGTGCTGACATACGCGTGCCCTATCGCCCGCGGGCGAGGAAGTCGTCATGATGGATCTTCAGACGCGGATCGACGAGATGAAAGAGGCTCGTAGTCATGTACGTGTGGCCATAGGAATCCTTGAGGGTTACTCGCTAAGTGGTACCCGCGTGAAACTTCGGGAGCTTGAGGGACAACTCACCATCGCCATTAAGAGGAGGGAAAGATCATGATGGAGATCATCACGATGTTCCTGGGAATCTACGTGGCTCTGGGAGTCACCGTCGTGATCTTCCAGAACGCCTGCCTGTTGTCCCGGATTAACGAGGTGCAGTGGCAGCAGGAGCGTCGAGCCTGTTGGGCCGGTGATCCCAAACAAGGAGTGCCTCACCACCATGCCTAACATCGGCGACGTGGCGCAGGATGCGCTGGTGGCGGGTGCCTCCGATGAGGAGGCCCTCGCTACGGTGCTGGAGGAGTTCCCTGACGCTAAAACCAAGGTGGCGTCCATCAAGTGGTACCGCAGTCAACTGAGGAGGCAGGTAAAGGCGGGTGACAGGGAGACCGCGGGTGAGGGCGCACCCCAGCGCCGCACGGGTATTGCAAGGGACCGTAGCGGGATGACCCCGCAACTCGCAGCCGACCTTAAGGAGAATGCGCGACGCAGGAGGGACGAGCTACACGCCGAGCGTATGAGGAGACAGGAGGAGAGGTTAGATGTGGTGAAGGGAAAGGCAAATAGGGGGTGGCGTAAGAGGACTCTTAACCACTACGTTCGGAGAGTGCTCAGCCTCAGCGGTGCGGAAAGACTGGCATTCT
>SDBU01001228.1_pt1 | contig 37334 bp, 42 predicted proteins | sample 2277071 | NCBI WGS metagenome assembly SDBU01 (sample SAMN10397929, study PRJNA504765) | marine sediment metagenome | isolation source: marine sediment core GS08_GC12, 126 cmbsf | place: Arctic Ocean: Gakkel Ridge, Loki's castle | collected 2008 | reverse complement strand
GTAAGCATGCCTACCGCCACATCTTTGCGCAAAAAACCAACAACTATAGCAGTGATCGCTTCTTTGGGCAGACCCAGCAAACCAGTGATAACCGGCGCGGTCAAGTTAGCAATAAATTCAAACACTCCCAACGTATAGAGAATATTAATAACAACTACTCCCGCCAGCACAATCGGCAGGGCTTCTCGCAAAAATCCCTTTACCCTCCACCATAGTTTCTTAAATAAGATATTAAATGGCGGCAGGCGATATGGTGGTATTTCAAGAATTAATTCGGGGCTAAAGCCCGGTAATAATCTGTTTAATATTAAACCAAGAACTAACCAGGAAATTAACAATGTGCCATAAACCAGGGCTACGGGCCCGCCGCCATAATCCCCCACTACCCCAATTATCATGGCCTGAAGCGCGGCGCAGGGCACGCCAATTGAAATTAAAGTCGAAGCAATAAATCTTTCACGCTTACTTTCTAAAATCCTGGTTGCCAGGATCCCCGGGACATTACAGCCAAAAGCCAATAGTGTCGGGACAATTGCAAAGCCGTGCAGCCCAACACGGTGCATAATATTATCCATCAGGACTGCTAAACGAGGCAGGTAGCCAGAATCTTCCAAAATCCCCAGAACAAAATAAAAAGAGAAAACATAAGGCAATACAGCCGCAATTGGCACAAACAAGCCGGTTGTTAAAACACCAAAAGACTGGAAATAATCTACAGTGCCGTTGATTAACCTTCCCACTAAAATATCATGAATAAAACCACCGCCCCCAAGCAAATTACTTAATTGCATTATCAAGGGGGTGTAAAAATTATTAAACAAAGGCTCAAACACATAACCAATCAATCCCTCGCCAATAAACCTGATAACTTTAAAAGCAATATAAGCAACCAGCAAAGCAATGGGCAAGCCTGTTACTGGTTTAATCGTTAAATCCTGGGCCCTTTCCCAAATTGTGTGGTGGCGATGTTCTAGATGCTGCACTTCGCTGACAACTTTGCCAATATCCTTCCATCGCTCCTCAAGGGAATGTTTTCTGACCTTGGGGGTACGCGCCTTATAAATTTCTGCCAATAATTTAGCAAAGCCCTCGCCTGTTACAGCTACGGTCGGAACAACCGGCACACCCAACCATTTAGATAGGTTTTCACAATCAATGCTAATGCCCCTATGCTTGGTATCATCCCACATGTTAAGGGCGACAATTACCGGCAGGTCCTGTTCCATTAATTCTAGAGTAAGATAAAGATTGCGTTCTAAATTTGTGGAGTCAACAACATTGATAATAATGTCGCCGCCCTTGACCGCGTCCTTAACAGAAGATTTAAACATCTCACAGGCAACTTCTTCTGCCTTGCAGGTCGGCTCCAAAGTGTAAGTCCCAGGAACATCTATCACTTCTACTTTTTCCTGGCCAACTAACATGTAACCCTTGGTAAACTCAACGGTTGTGCCGGGATAATTTGAGGTTATAACATGAACGCCGGTCAAGCGCGAAAAGAAAGCGCTTTTGCCAACATTGGGGTTGCCCATCAAGAGGACGCGTTTCACGCGGGGATCTCCACCATCAGCTTATTAGCCATACCATGACCAATACTAATCTGGGTATGCCCAACCTTAAATGTTACCGGCCCCCAGAGGAAGGCGCCGCTTACTTTGCTAATTTTTTTACCTTTGCGCGCACCCATGGCTTCCAGGCGTTTTACTACATTGTGGCCGCCAACAATATCAGCCACAACGCCTGATTGCCCAACTTTCATGTCGTTTAAAGTTATTTGTTTATTTTTTGCTTCCACTTACTATCTCATCATGCCTGGTCCGCGATAAAATCTCATACCATCTCCCCCACACCAACCTCGTCCCATCATACCACTAAAAAACGTGCCATATAATAGTATTAATACTGCAAAAACAACAATTGCAATGGCCACTACCTGGCCAAATGTTTTTATATTGCCTTTTTCCTTATTAGCCGTAACCCAAACAATATAAGCAAACCCCAATAAAATAATGATCCCCAACAATGAACCCCAAACCATCCCACCGTACATCATGTTTCCATCCTCCTTTTATTTAATTCTCACTTGCCCGCCTTAGGCGGGCTTTAAACCGCTTCATCAATAAAGAATTTGACACAACGGAAACAGAGCTAAAAGCCATGGCTGCGCCTGCAATTATAGGACTTAAAAGAAAACCAGTAAAGGGATAAAGTATGCCAGCAGCAATTGGGATGCCTAATGAGTTATAAAGGAATGCCCAAAAAAGATTTTGCTTAATTTTTCGCATTGAATATGCGCTCAGATCAATAGCAGTTACTACATCCCGCAAATCATCTTTTACTAAAACAATTTCACCTGTTTCAATGGCAACATCAGTGCCTGTGCCAATGGCAATGCCAATATCTGCTTGTGCCAGGGCTGGCGCATCATTGATACCGTCACCAACCATAGCAACTTTTTTTCCTTCGGCCTGTAACTTTTTAATGTTTTCTGCCTTATCCTGCGGCAGAACTTCAGCCAAGACCCGATCAATGCCAACCTGTTTAGCAATTGCTTCCCCAGTTCGCTTATTATCCCCGGTGATCATAACAACTTCCCTGCCCATGCGTTGCAGCTCGGCAACTGCTTCTTTTGAATACTCTTTCAAAGTATCTGCAACCGCGATTAAACCAAGCAAACTGTTATTTTTAGCAACCAACATAACAGTTTTCCCCTGGGACTCAAGCTCGTTAATCTTTTTTTCCTGCTGCGCAAAAGAAACATTCTTTTCCTGCAGCAATTTTCGATTACCAAGCAAGATCGTTTCACCCCTAAGTTTTGCTTCAACGCCCTTACCAGAAATAGAATTAAAACTCTCCGGCTCCGGCACTTCGACACTTTCGGCTCTTGCCTTTTTTACAATCGCCTCAGCCAGCGGGTGTTCAGACCTTTTCTCCGCCACTGCCGCATATAATAATAATTCCTTGTTCGGATTTCGGATCTCGGATCTCGGATTTAAAATTATATCAGTGACTTCAGGTTCGCCCTTAGTAAGTGTTCCCGTCTTATCAAACACAATAGTTTCGAGTTGCGAAGCCCTTTGCAAAGCCTCCGCACTTTTAATTAAGATGCCATGCTCTGCCCCCAGGCCGGTGCCAACCATTACAGCAGTGGGTGTGGCTAATCCCAAAGCGCATGGACAGGCAATGATCAGCACCGCAATAAAAACAGTTAAAGAGAAAATAAAGCTTTGCCCGGTCAGCATCCAAATTGCAAAAGCCAAAACAGCAATTATGACAACCGCCGGAACAAATACCGCGGAAATCTTATCCGCTAATTCTTCAACCGGCGCTTTACTCCCTTGAGCTTCCTCAACCAGCCTGACCACCTGGGCCAAAAATGTATCTTTGCCAATTTTTTCAGCCTTAAATTTAAATGCCCCGGTCTTATTAATAGTTGCGCCAATAACCTTGTCCCCAGCTTTTTTTTCAACTGGAATACTTTCGCCTGTAACCATTGACTCATCAACTGACGAATGTCCATCAGTCACGGTTCCATCAACCGGAACTTTACCGCCTGGTTTAACAACAATAATATCTCCGACATTAACATCTTCGATCTTTAGCTCAATCTCATTACCGTCCCGGACCACTATTGCAGTCTTAGCCTGCAAGCCCATCAATTTCTTGATTGCCTCAGAAGTCCTGCCCTTGGCAATTGCCTCAAAATATTTTCCCAGTAGAATAAAGGTCAAAAGAAACCCGGCTACTTCATAATAAAGATTAGCCATGCCGTAAGCAGTGCTGCCCAGCCAGATAGAGACAGTCACAAATAAACTATAAAGATAAGCTGAGCCAACACCAATGGAAACAAGGGTATCCATATTAGCGGTCCTGGTTTTAACTAAAGAAATTATGCCGCGGGTAAAAAAGATACTGCCAATAAACATAATCGGAGTGGTTAACAGGAATTGGATGGTTGCCGCGTTTTGGATCATGAATAGCGGCAAAGGCAGGCCAAATAACATTGCCAGCATATAATATAGCAAAGGAGAGCTTAAAGTCGCCGCGCCAATCAAGCGGTTGCGCAGATTTCTGATATCTTTTTGCCGTGCTTCCTTTTCAACATCAACAGTTACTTCTTCTTCCTCAATCGGGGTATAACCAGCTTCTTTGATAACATCTTTGATCTTTTGGATTGAAACTTTGGAAGAATTATATTTTATGATCGCTTTCTCGTTAACGCGCAGGTCTTTGGAAATTATTCCTGGCAAACTTGCAACTGATCCACCAACTGTGCCCACACAATGCGGATTATCCATGCCAACAACTTTAAGCTTGAGCGTGTTCTCTCCAGCGGTAGCTTTAGGTTTAATTACTGTATAGCCGGTATTTTCAATGACTTTTTCGATAGCCGCAATATCAGCTATTGCTGGATCATATTCAACTGTGGCTTTTTCAGAAGCAAAATTTACTTTTGCGTCTTTAACACCCTTAAAACTTTTTAACACACTTTCTATGGAAGTAACACAGGAAGCGCAGTGCATGCCTGAGATAGAAATAAATATTTTTTCTATCTTGCCTGAAGGAGCCTCCTGATGGCGGTGATGTTCATGATGATTTTTTGCCATACCTGCACCTCATCCTATATTATTGAATATTCTTATTTTGCGTACTTTTCTGGGTTCCGCTCAAACTCCCCTGGACAGCCAGCACAGCAAAAATAATAAGTTTTGCCTTTATATTCTGTCTGGGCAAATGCCTTATGAACAGGAATTTTTGTCCCCATTACCGGGCATTCTACAATATCCGAAGTTGATTGAACAGAGCCATGCTGAGAATCAGACATATGACCATAATCATCCGCTGACATAGCACTTTTTGAGCCTGAATTTACCAAAAACCAACCTGCTGCAAATACAATAACCGCGATCAATAAACCAATTAATAGATTTTTCATTATTAGTTCCTCCTTGAAAAAATACGATACGGCAGACGACTAAAATACCACCCCCTTTCTTTTATTGATAGATATAAGACAGGGACAAGAATTAAATTATAAAGAGTTGCAGTAAACAATCCCCCTATTATTGGAGCGGCCATAGGTTTCATAATCTCTGAGCCCGTACCGCTACTAAACATAATGGGCAAAAGAGCCAAAGCAGTTGTTGCAACAGTCATTATGATTGGCCGCACGCGCATCAACGCCCCTTTGATCACCAGATTTGCCTGGTGAGACACTTCACCCTTAGAAAATAGATCATTAAGTACCGAGATCATGAGCACGCCAGCATCTGTAGCAATGCCAGCCAGGGCAATATAGCCAACCCAAACCGCCACGCTAAAATTAAAACCAAGCAGCCTCTGCGCGATTATCCCGCCGGACAATGCCACTGGTATGCCAAGAAAAACAACCATCAACTGAGGAAACGAATTAAACGCTTTATAAAGAATGGCCATTATGATCAAAAAAGCAAGCGGCACAATCAACAGCAGGGTTTTCTTGGCCCTGACCTGGTTTTCAAACTGGCCAGACCATTCTAATAAATAGCCATTGGGTATTTTAACTTTCTGATCAACAATTCTTGAAGCTTCCTCAACAAAACCCACCATGTCGCGGCCTCGCACATTAAGCAGCACATAAGCGCGCAGCAGGCCATTTTCGCCGTTGATCATTGCCGGCCCCATCACCCTTTTAATTTTCGCCACCTGGCTGATCGGTATATGCAAACCAGATGGAGATGAAACCAGTACTCGTTTTAAGGCCTCGATATTATCGCGCAGCTCACGAGAGTATCTGATCCGAATGGGATAACGCTCGCGTTTTTCAACTGTGTTAGTAATATTATTGCCGCCGATAGCAGTCATGATGACATTTTGGATATCACCAACTTGTATGCCGTAACGAGCTGCCGCCTGCCGGTCAATCTCAAACTCAATATACGGCTTGCCAACAATTTTTTCAGAAAACAAATCAACCGCGCCAGGTACTGTACGCAATACTTTTTCCACTTCCTCTGCAAGTGCCTGCAGTTTAGCCAGGTCATCGCCAAAAATCTTGACCCCAACCTGAGTGCGGATACCAGTTGAAAGCATATCAATGCGGTTCACGATCGGCTGGGTCCAGATATTGGAAACCCCGGGAATTTGTAAGGCGGCATTTAATTCGCGAACCAGTTTTTCTTTGGTCAAGCCTTTGCGCCATTTATCTTTTGGCTTCAGGTTAATAACTGTCTCGATCATGCTGACCGGCGCAGGATCCGTAGCGGTTTCTGCCCTGCCTAACTTGCCAACTACACTTTCTACTTCAGGAAAAGATTTAATGATTTCATTCTGTTTCTTCATTATCTCTTTTACCTGGGTCAGCGAAGCCGAAGGCAAAGTAACCGGCATAAACAGGATCGAGCCTTCATCCAATGGCGGCATAAATTCGCGGCCAATGAACGGACTGGTTGCAAAACCAAGCAACATAACTGCCAGAGCCACGGCTACAACTAATTTTTTGTGCGACAGCGCCCATCTGACTAATGGCTCATAACCATTATGCAATTTTTTGGCAATATAATTTTCCTCTGGCAATCGAAGTTTGCCCTTTAACATAAAAGTGCAAAGCACAGGAATTAAAGTTAAACTTAAAATGACTGCCGCAGCCATAGCAAATGTTTTGGTGTAAGCCAAGGGGATAAAAAGTTTTCCTTCCTGACCCTGCAGGGCAAAGATGGGCACAAAACCAATTACTGTGGTCATCATGGCCACGATCAACGGCCGTGCTATTTCTTTAGTCGCAGCCAAAGTAGTTGCAATAATATCATCGCCTTCTTTTCTTTCTGAAAGATGACGAAAGATATTTTCAGTCACTATAATGCCGTAATCAACCATCGCACCAATGGCAATGGCAATACCACCCAGGGACATGATATTAGCGTCAACCTTAAAAAAGTACATGGCTATAAAAGCCAGCAGCACGCCAACCGGCAGGATCATGGAAACGATCAGGGTTGAAGAGAAATGCAGTAGGAATAAAGTGATTACCGCAATAGTTATGATGATCTCAAGGAATAAAGTTGACCGCAGAGTGTTGATCGAACGCTGGATCAAGCCAGTGCGATCATAAAACGGAACAATTTTTACTCCTTTGGGCAAGCCTGGTTCAAGTTCTTTAATCTTTTCTTTGACTGATTCAATTACCTGCAGCGGATTTTCGCCATAACGCATAACAACAACACCACCGGTAGCCTCCTGCCCCTCTTTATCTAATGCCCCTCGCCGAAAATCAGGTCCAATTGAAACATTGGCAATGTTCTTAACATATATAGGCACATCGTCGCGGGAAGCAATTACAATATTTTCAATATCAGCTACATTTTTGATAAAACCAACACCGCGCACAATAAATTCCATATTATTTTCTTCAACAACCTTGGCGCCCACATCAACGTTACTGTTTCTGACTGCGTTAAATACTTGGCCAAGCTTTATTTTGTAAGCCAAAAGTTTATTCGGATCAACATCAATCTGGTATTGTTTGATATAACCGCCCACACTGGCCACTTCGGACACACCGGATACGGAATTTAATTGATAACGGATGTACCAATCATGGATTGAACGCAGTTCTGCTAAGTCATAACCCTTGCCTTCGACTGTGTACCAGAAAATCTGGCCCAGCCCTGTTGCGTCTGGCCCTAAAACAGGGGTAACATCTTTGGGTAAATATGTTTGAGCCAGGTTAAGCCGTTCCAGCACGCGCGTCCTTGCCCAGTAGAAATCAACATTATCTTTGAAAATAATATAGATAATGGAAAATCCAAAAGCAGAGGTAGAGCGCACAGTTTTTACTCCAGGCAAACCCTGCAGGTTTACACTTAAGGGATAAGTGATTTGATCCTCAACATCCTTGGGGCTGCGGCCTGGCCAGTCAGTAAAGACAATTGTTTGGTTCTCCCCAATATCTGGAATTGCGTCGATCGGCGTATTGCCTGCGGACCAGACACCAATGCCAATCAGCAAAAGAAAACCAGCAATAATTAGCAGCCTGTTTTTTAAACTAAATTCAATGATTTTATCTATCATGGTTTTTTACCTCTGAAGCTCCGCCGTAAAGGGAGCTGGATCCACCTGTTAATTGGCTTTGTGAATCGATCAGGAAATTAGCTGAAGTAACAACTTTTTCCCCAGGTAATAATCCTTTAATAACAGAAAAATATTTACGCTTCTGGCCTTTGACCAAAACATCTGATTCATGACCAAGTGATACCTCCCTTGGCTCATACACACCATGTTCTTTTTCAACGTAGACAACCTTTCTCTGCCCAGTATCAAGCACAGCTTCTTTGGGTATAGATAAAGCTAGCCGCACAGAAGTAGAAAGATAAACATCAACATACATTTGCGGCTTAAGTTTTAGCCCGGGATTATTAACTTCAATCCTTAACCTGGCAGACCTGGTCCGCGCGGAAAGGATCGGCTCAATTGATCTGACGCGACCGTAGAACGTTTGTCCTGGATAAGCCACGGATTTTATTTTTGCTTTGGCCCCGGTCCTGACTAAACCTAATTCATGCTCGTAGATATCCGCGTATACCCACATCTTGCTTTCCGGCAAAAGCAGGTTGGAATCAACTTTCTTGTCCCTTTGTAAACGACTGATCTGATCCAAAGATAAGCCAAGGACCCGAAGCTTTCTTTTTGCCAATTCAGTTAGACTTTGATCCCCAGCTTCAACTGCAGCTACAAATTCTTCCTCCGCAACCAGCAAAGCCGGGTCATAGGCAACTTCACCAACAGTTCTAATTTCATTAAATAACTTTCTTCGCTTAACTAAGACAGTCTCTACATTTATATTTTCTAATTGCTTCTTCGTCAATCTAACCTGCTGCCCCTTCTCCTCCGCCTCTGCCTCCTTGCCCCGAGCCCTGTCGAGGGGCTTATCCTGTTCCTTATCCTTCTCCTTTTCCTCATAAACCGGCATCAAATCCATCCCGCAAAGCGGGCATTTGCCAGGCTTGTCTGATTTTATCCAGGGATGCATCCCGCTCTGGTAATACAAAATCTTTCTTTCAGGCGGGCGGTTAAAGGACTGCAAAACAAAATATCCACTAACTACTAAAACAACTATGATCAGTAAAGCAATGATATATTTAGTTTTCATTATTAAAACCTCCGATAATTTTTTCCAATTCAGCCAAACTCTTTCCTAAATCAGTCAAAGCCTGAAAATACTTTAACTTGCTGTCTTCCAAAGTTTTCTGGCTGTTAATTAGGGTAAGAAAATCAAGCTTATCAGCCTGGTAAGCTATGGTTGCAGATCTTAGAGCCTGCTCAGCTTGCACAATAATCTTGTCTTTAAAAAGACTTCTCAATCTTTTTGCAGAATCAACTTTGACAAATGCATCTTGGACTTCAAAACGCACCATATTGGTTAAATTCTTACGCACAGCTTCTGCCGCTTCCTTTTTCTCCCCGCTGGAAGCCACAGCGGAAGTTTTTGACCAGAACCAAATTGGCAGATTGGCCATGAAGCTAACATTCCAACCATTTAAGCCGGAGGCTTTCATTTCGCGCTGCAAAACCTTGAGCTTAAAATCCGGTAAATATTGCATTTTTGCTAAGGTGTGTGATTTTTCGCTCTGTTTTACTTTATAGGCAGCAGCCTGCAGTTCAGGCCGGTTTGCCAGGGCTAATTGTTCCAGCTCTGTTAAAGATAAATCAGGTCCGTAAATATTAAGCTCTGGAGGAATGTCTATCCTGTCAGACGGCGCCCTATTTAATAATGTATTAAGCCTGGCCTGGGCAGTTTGTCTTTTTTGTCCCAGGGTAATCAGTTCATTAGTCAGCAGCTCAAGCTCTACCTGGGCTTTGATCACATCATGCTGGCTGGCCCGGGCAACCACATATTTTGCTTCAGCAACCTTAGCAAATTTTTTAAGCAGGCTTTCGTTTTCCTGATTAATCTGGATTGCCCGCTCAACATAGAACAAAGAATAAAAAGAATTTTTTACTTTAGCAATAATGTCATTGGTTTTTGCTTCAAATTTTTCTTCTGCAACACCAGCCGCATCTTCTGCACGCCAGCGTTTTAGCGTTAACTTCCCGGGAAACGGGATCATCTGGGAGATGCCGTACATTTTCATTGCAGCATCATCTAGATTACCGCCAGATTGAGGAACTTGTTCGTACATCAGCTCAATCTGGGGATCAGGCCAGGTAGAAACAGAAGCAACACTGCTTTTTGCCGCGGACCATTCTTTTTGAGCGGCTAAAATTTCCGGATTACTCTTTTTTGCCTCAGAAACAACTTCTTCAAGACTTAAACCATAACTAGGAAATATAATAAATAATGTAATTAATATAAAAATACCCCAACGCATAACTCCTCCTTGTCCCGAGCGAGTCGCCAAAGGCGGCGAGTCGAGGGGCTTTGAATTTTTGGAGAGACTTATGCCCGGGGTGGCGCGTTTATCTGGTGATTAACAAACGTGAGAAGATACAATTGCGGGGAAAAATCCTCAAAACCAACAGAAAGCAAAAATTGACCCTGAAATGTATTCTTTTCGGTCAATTCAACTAAACAAAGTTCATTTTCGATACAATTAACTTCCTTAACAGAAGGAACCATTTGAATTATATCCATATGCCAATCAGAAGTCTGGGTTGGACAGCAAGAGTGATAATCATTAGCTAAACATACATTGGCTGAAAATATGCCCAGGATCCAAATAAACAATAAAATCTTACTCAGGATCTTAAAATTTCTTAAAAACATCCATTAGCTCCTTGATCTCCTTGTCCCCTTTGCCCTTTTTTATGGCCGTTTTTACACAGGTTTTCATGTGATCTTCTAAAATATATCGTCCTACGCCGGAAAGCGCCGCCCTGGCAGCGGCAACTTGTCTTAGAACATCAACGCAGTAACGTGAATTCTTAACCATCTTTTTTAAGCCTTCAACTTGGCCAGAAATCCGGTTTAATCTTTTTTCAACTTTTTTCTTTTTATCTGCTGTTAACATTATTATACCTATACCCCCTAAGGGTATCAGCATTTCTAAAATTTGTCAAGTAGTAATTTAACTCTTGCCCCAATCTCATCCCTCGCCCTTCTAAAAACATCAAGTCCCTGCCCTATGGGATCTTCAATCTGCCAATCAAGTTTTTGTTTAGCCGGATAAAAAGGGCAAACATCGCCGCAACCCATAGTAATAACATAATCAAATTCTTTGTGCGGCAGATCAGCAAAGCCTTTGGAGCTTTGAGAGGAAATATCAACACCAACTTCTTTCATTACTGAAACCGCATTAGCACTAACAATACCAGAAGGTTTTGAACCAGCAGAATAAACATCAAGCTTATCCCCGGCTAAATGCTTGGCCCAGCCTTCAGCCATTTGCGAGCGGCAGGAATTGCCAATGCAAAGAAACAAAACTTTTACTTTTTCGTCAGCCACAGCAGGCGCCGCCTTCTGTATGGCAATCACAGGTAGGTTCTGTTCCTTTAATTAGACCATTAATAATTCCAGCAGCGCAGCCAACGCCGGACTTAACCTCAATCACTTTTTCAGGACAATTAAGCACGCACGCCCCACATTCCATACAAGCATCACGGTCAACAATTTTGGCTTTCCGATTTTCTATTTCAAAAACCTTATGCGGGCAAACAATTTTGCACATGCCGCAGCCTGTGCAGCCAGCCTGATCAATTTTTAAAGTAACAACATCTTTTAAATATCTCATATAAACCTGATCACCACCCAGATAATTGTACCACTAACCAGAGCAAAAATTTGCAGCGGGATAGCTAATCTCATTTCTTTCATTACTCCAGATGGAGAAGTATAGGTAGATGCCCCGGTAAAATTCATGGTTAAGAAAGAAGCAAAGCTGGTAATAATTAAACCCCAGGCGATTTGCGCTAATAAACTTGAACCAACTGTGCCCAAATAATAAAGCAGGCCAAAACCCAGCAACCCAGCAAACAAGCCTTTAATAGCAAAAGCCCTACCTGGCAGCCAGGGTAGCAGCAATGGCCCTAGAACTGCTCCAGCAAAATAAGCCATAAAAAGATTAAGCAGCTGCCTCAAAGCTTCTGCAACCACAAACTGTCCTTCTAAAAGCGCAGCTGCTAAAATAAAAAGAACCACAGCAGCCAAAAAGTAGCGAAAGCCCTGCACAACTTCAACTGGAACCAAAAGCAACCTATCCTTAAAAGTAAACTCTACCTCTCTCATCTTTGGCGTTGCGCGCATGCCAGCGCCAAGATATTCCCTTAGCTCATCTGCCCTAACTGGGCCATAAGTTACATTAAAACCAGAACGCTGCTTTACTTCGTGAGCAGCCACACCAGTTGCTCCAAGTTGAGGCAGGATTAACCTGCGATGTTTCACAATATCTTTTAGATTAGTCAGTTCAACTCTATTAACTAACTCCTCTGTGCCAAACGTCCCCTTACCTGCAGCGCACCAAACATTAACCCCTTTTGTATCAAGCACTAATATCCAAGCACTAATCCCAGCTAAGGCTTGACGCAGAACATCAAAAGATAATTTATAGTTAGCTGAAACCATGACAGGTGAATCAGGGGTCGGTTTATTTAAAGCGTAGATTCCTGGCTGGACTATGTAATCATTTCGGTTAAAAGAAGCCCTGACCAAAAAGTTATTCCACCTATCCCATAAGGAGAGATTAGAACTTATTTGCTTAACGGGTTCAACCATTAATAATTCTCAGCTAAAACTTCCTGATATGCTTGTGGATGCTGACAAGCCGGGCACTCCTTGAGCGCTTCTGTACCCGCATGCACATAACCACAATTGCGGCAATGCCATTTAATAACCTGGTCCTTTTTAAAAACTTTTTTATCTTTCAGGTTTTGCAGCAACTTGCGATACCTTTTTTCATGCTGCTCTTCAACCTCAGCAATTTCCTTGAATTGAACTGCGATTTTTTCAAACCCTTCAGCACGAGCTGCTTTCTCAAAATTCACATAAAGCGTGGTCCACTCCAGCTTCTCCCCATCCGCTGCTTCTTGAAGATTAGTCGCAGTATCAGCAATTATCCCGGCAGGATAACTGGCAGTTATTTCTGCCTCACCACCCTCCAAAAACTTAAAGAACTTCTTGGCATGTTCTTTTTCGTTTTCTGCGGTTTCCAAGAATATCGCGGCGATTTGTTCATACCCAGCTTTCTTAGCCACACTGGCAAAATAAGTGTAGCGATTCCTGGCCTGCGACTCCCCGGCAAAAGATTTCAGCAAATTCTTCTCTGTTTTAGTCCCTTTAATACTTTTTCCCATCATATTTACCTCCTCTGTTCAATAGTCTACGCTTTCCACAAACCATGAAGATTACAATATTCTCGAGCTTCCACTTTTTCCGCTTTAATTCCAAACAACGCTTCTGGTTTGCCGCCTGATTTTAAGAATTGGCGATAAGCTTTGCCGTCTGCCAGCAGTTCAATCCATTCGATATAATGTTTTTCTTCCATGGGATGAGCCACTGAACCAACTTTAACCAATATACCTTTGTCTGTTTTTTCTATTACAGGTACGTGTTTTTCCTTGGCTGCATCTACAGTATTTTCTACCATCAATTTCATTGGTTGGCCGCAACAGACCAATTCTCCGTCACCAGCATGTAATACTTCAACAATGTTGCCACAAATCTCACACTTATAAATCCCTAATTGTTTTGCCATTCAACTTCCCTCCTTGTCCCGAGCGACCCCGAGCTCTGTCGAGGGGGAGTCGAGGGACTTTAAAATCAATGCGTTGATAAAAAGCGAAACGCTGATAAACAAGCCTTGGCCCCGTCACCAGCCGCAATAATTATTTGTTTTTCCGGAACATCTGTCACATCACCAGCGGCAAAAACCGCCGGATGGGACGTCTCTGCCTTACAATTTATCATGATTTCCTGCTGGCCATTTTTATCTACAAAATCTATAAAACTAGAATTGGGCACCAGGCCAATCTCAACAAAAATCCCTTCTAATGGAATTTCCTTGCTTTGCCCTTTAGTTTCTATTTTTATACCGTTCACAAACCTATCCCCAAGAATTTCCAATATTTTAGTTTCGTTTAATATTTCAACGTTTGAAGCTGCCAGAACTTTTTCCTTCATTATCTTGTCTCCGGCCAATTCCTTATTAATATTTATTAAATAAACTTTGGCAGCAATTTTTATCATTTGCAAAGCGGCATCCAAAGCAGAGTTGCCGCCACCAATGACTGCCACATTTTTGTCGGAAAAAAGCGGTCCCTCACAGGTAGCGCAGTAAGCCAGGCCTTTATTTTTAAATTTACCCTCGCCGGGTACGCCCAAAAGTTTTGGTCTTTTGCCGGAAGCAATTACCACTGTTTTGGCAAAGAGAGGTTCTCCCTCGGATAGAATTACTTTAAAACCGTCTGCCTGCTTTTCAACCTTCTTTACACTTACGCCCTCGCGCAGATCAAACTCATACTTATCGAGATGGTCTTTGAACTTCTGCGCTAACTCCGGGCCGGTTATATATTGGTAGCCAGTATAATTTTCTATGTCACCGGACCAGGCTGCCTGACCGCCAACATCCAGGGAAATGACTGAAAAATCCATTCTTTTTCGCGCAGCATAAACTGCCGCGGTAATTCCTGCTGGACCCGCTCCAATTATAATTAAATCTTTCATTATTGACAATTCTAGTCAACTTAGCTTTATCTTTCAAGCTAAACCCACCCTTTGTCTATCAACCAACTCACCACGCTTACCTTTGTTCCAACCAGAAACACGAGAAAAATAACCAGTTACCCGGGTAATGTGTTCAACATTACGTCCGCCGATCAGTATCTGTTCCAGTTTCTCTGGAGTGATCTTAGACAAGGCATCTGGTTCAATCTTCACTTTTTCGTGCTCTGCATCAAACTGCTTATGGCACAGATAAAGGTTACCGTTTTCATCCTGTCTCCATTCAACCTGGGAATTGTTCTCTAAAAACTTATTCAACTGTTCGAGTGTCATTTATTTCACCCCCCTTCGTTAATTATATTGTAGGGCCAGATCTGCGATCGAAGTATCAGACAACATTTTAAACATTTTAAGCTTGAGTCCAGCCAAACATTTTCTGGCCTTACATTTATTAGTGAACTTACAGGCCCTGCGATTTAGAATACATTCACTGATAACTATGGGACCTTCGATAGCTTCAATTACCTGGGCAACATTTATTTTTCTTGGGTCAACGCCCAAACGCAAACCACCACCCCGCCCCTTTTTAGTTAACAAATATCCCCGCCTACCCAGCACCTGAACCAACTTTGCCAAATGGTTCAACGGAACCCCAAGTTCTCCTGACAACTCCTCACTTGTCGTCTCTATTTCCCCGACTGCCAGATGAGACAATAAACGGATCGCATAATCTGATGCCCGTGTAATTTTCATAATAGGTACAGATTATACCTATTTAAAATATTTGTCAAGCAGTTTTTTTGATTAAAGGTTACGGCAGGTTACTGAAGGTTACTTTGTTTCTTTATCAATCCAATTAAGGTAATCATCGCTGCCTGATTCAACAGGCAAGGCAATAATTGCTGGACACGAATAACTGTGGAGAGACTTCACTCTGTCAATTAATTCATTAACCAAAGATTGTTTTGTCTTGGCAATTAATATCGCTTCCTTACCCTCTTCCACCTTGCCTTCCCAACGATAAATTGATTCCATATTATCAATGATATTGACGCAAGCAGCTAGTTTTTCTTCAATAAGAACTTTCCCTATTTTCTTTGCCTCTGCCCTATCTTTTGTTGTTATATAAATTATATTAAATTTCATTTCTTCTTTCTCCTTCGGACCGAGCCCCTTCGGACTGAGCCTCAGGGCGAAACCTCACTTCGTGCTGAGCACTTCAGTGCGAAGCAGGACGAGGTCCTTAACCTTTGTTTGATTTTATCTGATGTTAACTCGCGAATCGCATCACCCGCAATCCACCTGGCAGTGCTTGAATCTAATTTTTTAATTTCTTCTGCCATCTTAAGCGCTTCTTTATTACAAGCTAAATTCCTTTTGCCAATATGCCGCAAGGCCCAGTTAACAGCTTTTTTCACAAAATTGCGCCCGTCTTTTGCTTCCCTTTTAATTATTGGCAAGAATTGAAGCAATTTTTTGTCTGGCGCCTTTTTATCATGGATTGCCAGCCAGGCAACTAGAACAAAGCCAGCTCGTTTAACAAATTCTTCAGGTCGCTTGCTCCACTCCTTGGCTTTTTTATAAGCAAGTTCTGTTTTATCAAAAAGACTGCCGCAGCAATGGTCGCATATATCCCAAGAATTAAAATCCTTGACCCATTTCTCCATTAGATTGTTATTAACTTTGTCTGGTTCGGCAATTAAACAAGCAATAAAACGGGCTTCACGAATTTTGCTTTTCCAAAGTTGCAAAGCAAGCTGATGATCTTTGCCAATTTCCTTGGCAATTTGTCTGGTAGTTGCAACTGACAAACCATAATTATTTTTCGGATTAATGCCAAACTTGGCCATACCAGCTACATTTTCCGGATTGGCTTGTGACTTGATCTTTCTTAAAACTGCTTGATAATCCATAATTAAGGTTGAAAAAGATAGGCTGGCTTGAAGTTAACTTGTTTGACTTTGGGAAATTGTTTGGCTGTTTTGACAATCTGCTCGCTTAACAACTGCATTCGCGCTGCGCCGCCGGAAGTAAACCCAGGTACTTCACTAAAGCGAAGCGTTAAAATTCCATTTTTTAGAAAAGCGCTTCTTAATTCAAACCCAGAATGAGGAAATTCCGTAGTAAATCCTTCGATCTTTTCTTGAGTTGTTAGATTTCCTTTTAAAAGCAGCCTGATCGTATCTTGAATTGGGGATTTTGTTTTTGGAATATTTCGAGTCACTGGGAATATCATTTTGGGACTCAAACTTTTTGCCGTATCTCTCAGGTGATTGTAATAGTACAACTTAACCTGAATTTTATTGCCTGCCAGAGGCTTAGCCTTAGGCTCTACTTTAAAATTCTGCCAAAAGTAATAGCCGCCGCCAATAATTACGGCAAGGCTAACTATTACATATAATCTAAACAGGTTTTTTTTGGTTTTTCTTTTCACTTTCCTTCAAATTATACCATGTTATAATAAAAACATGAGCAAATTTGACCTCCTAATTTTTGATTTCGACGGCACACTGGTCAATTCTATCCCCCCGGCAGTTGAAGCTGTCCAAGAAATGCTTAAGGAACTGGGTTATCCCCATAAGACAAAAGAAGAGATCAATGCATATGTTGGTCACGGGGAAAATCCTTTGGTAGCAGGATCAATTGATTCTAATGACAAAGCGGAAATCAATAAGGCTAAAGAGGTTTATTTTCGGCTCTATACAGATAAACTTAAGGGTATTCCGCTATATCCTCATGTTGAGAAAGTTTTAAAGTCGTTAAAAGGCAAAACCTTATCAATTATTTCAAATAAGAGGGATGAGTTTATAGAAATCATCTTGAAAAACCACAAATTAAATAAACTGTTTTCCGATATTTTAGGCGGAGAAAATACTTTCCCCCTAAAACCCGATCCTTTTACTGTTAATATGCTACGGCAAAAGCATAATAAGTCACGAGAGCAAACCCTTTTCATTGGCGATATGACAATTGATATTGAAACAGGCAAAAATGCCGGGGTCACAACCTGCGCCACAACATATGGGTTTGATGCCAAAGAAAAACTTATTAAAGCTAAGCCAGACTTCTTGATTGATGACTTCTCAAAGCTTAAAGAAATAGTCAGTTAGCTACTATATTTTTTAACTGCTTCTTCAAATGCTGGCTCAGGCCTAAAGCCAATTAAGCGCTCAACTTCTTTGCCATCTTTAAACACAATGATACAGGGAATACCTGAAACTCCTAATTCTCCCGCCTTGGCCATATGTTCAGTTGTATTTACCTTGCAAAACTTAATGTCTGGATATTTTTGTGACATCTTATCAAAAACCGGGACCATCATAACACAGGGCCCGCACCAGGGCGCCCAAAAATCAACAAATACCACTCCTTGATTCTGCAAAACTTCCTTAGAAAACTGTGCATCTGTAATTTCTTTAGCCATTTCAACCCCACCTTTCTCCTCTAACCATACAGACAAAGGAGAAAACTGTCAAGTTTACACAAAAGCTGTTAAAATATAATTATTATGCAAATTCGACGAGCTCAAGGGAAAAACAAACAAGCAATCATTAATCTGCTAAAAGAACTAGACCTTTATTACAACCTAATAGAGCTAAAAGATTTTTGGGTGGCAGAAGAAAACAACAAAATAATCGCCACTGCCCAACTTTTGGATTGCGGCGAGTTTTTATTTTTAAGCTCAGTGGGAGTTGACCCAAAACAACAAAAACATGGTGTTGCCAGGAAATTGCTTAATAAACTATTAGCAGATCAAAACAGAAATACCTATCTTTATACTATTATCCCAGATTTTTTTAAAAAGTTTGGCTTTGAAGTAACTACTACCCTGCCTCAAAATATCCCCTCAAAAGATCGCTATGAATGTTCTGCCTGCTACCCTGATAGATGTGTAACCATGGTAAAATACGGTCATGATTCCTGAATATCCAAAATTTAAACCGTTCGAGCTACGAGACATCAAGAAACACGGCTCAAACATCTGCGAATTTGCCCCAGCCAACCTCATAATCTGGAAAGAATTTGATAAACCAAAAATTACATCTATAAATCAAAACACCTGCATTTTGATTTCTCCACCCAATGAAGATCCATTTTTCCTTGGACCACTGGGCAATAACAAATTAGCCGAAACAATTGAAACATGCCTTAAACACACCGGCAAAATATCAAGAGCAACAGAAGGCTTTGTCTCACAAATAGATCGATCAAAATATCATATTAAATGCCTGCGTAATCAATTTGATTATATTTATGAAACAAAGTCACTAGCAGAGCTCAAAGGCAGAAAATTAGACGGCAAGCGCAATCATATTAAGAAATTTAAAGAACATTTTCCAGATTATGAATTCATAAAACTCAACAAAGATAACAAAAAAACAGCGCTTAAACTATTTGAAATTTGGTTTGAAATGAAAAAACACTCCAGGTTCTTCCCAAAACTTGCTTATATCTCACAAAAAAAGGCCCTGGAAAGCGCTTTTAATCATTTTGATGAGCTTAATTTTCTGGGAGGGGCGATTCTCATTGACAACGAGATTGCAGCCTTTACACTGGCCAGTCCACTTAATTCAGAGATGATGGACGTCCATTTTATGTACGGCCATCCGGGCATACGGGGAATTACCCAAGTTGTTCAATGGGAAGCCAGTAATAAATCATTTTCGCGCTACAAATACTTAAATCTGGAACAGGATTTAGGCATCCCGGGACTGCGTAAGGCCAAACTATCTTATTATCCGCTGCGCTTAGAAAAGAAGTTTGAAATCACGCTCAAGCAATAAACTTGAGGCCCAACATTATATGCAGTCAATGCCGAAGCAAAATTAAATAAGAGCGCGCGTTTGCGCGAAAACCCTCCATGGACCAATACCCCACTATTCAAACTTTACGCCAAAACCTATGTAATTACTATCCCCGCGCTTGTTAAAAGCAATAATCTTATCAGACAAAAAAACCGCATCTCTTGTAGCAATTGAAGTTAAATCATATTGCTCCAGCAAAAAAGATCCATTGGCCAAAACCCGAGCTTCTCCAGTAAAGTTTGTTGTCTCACTATCACTTACTGAAATACCTTCAAAAGTTGTTTTATTGCCTAACAATGAACATATATTCAAGGTGCCAAAAGCCCCTTCACTGTCTACCCAGTTATAGGTCCCAGCAATAGATGAATCATATTCAGTTGTTGCGATTGCCCCAAATATCAGGCCTTTGGCATCATTCGCCAAAATCATTTCCCCAGGTAAAAAAACAACACTGTTAGCCGCTTCTCCAGTAATATTTCTAATGACTCCCCCAACCTCCTCAGTAGACTTACCAACAGTCTTTTTGTTTTGTAATATATCATGGGAGCGAAATTGGCGGCTGGAAGACTTCACTTCAAAAGTGCCGTAACTGCCGTAAGAGCTGACAAAATTATAAACGCCATCTGCTGACGCGCCATAAGTGCCTGCAACAGTTGGAACCCCAATTATTATCGAATCGCTTTTAAACCATGAACCCGGCAGGCCCGCCGCGGCGGGCAGGCTGGCAGCAAAAACTTCAGTAGTTAACAACAAACCTTTTCCGCCGTTGGAAAGAGAAAAAACTTCATCAGTTCCAACTGAATAAGTGCCTGAATCAGATTCTTTAAGCAGAACAGTATTATATGAATAAATTCGGTTAGTCTTATCAACAGAACAGGTCAAAAGACGCCCTTGAGAATCAAACCCATTGAAATAATAAACAACAGGTGCGGTTTTAGTTGTGGTAGTAGTGCTTAAACTTTGAATCTCTGCAGAACCGCAGCTATAGACAAACAAAGCAGCAACAAGAAGTAAGCCTGATAGCCAATAATGCTTCATGATTTAATTCTAATTGAGAGGCAAAATAAAGTCAAACCTGCTTATGTTTGGGGTTTAATAAGCATCATTTCTTCCGGCCAGCGCAGGCACGATGGATAAACACTTTCATTTCTAGCAACATTTACTTCCTCTTTATCTAAGCTGCCATCTACATTCCTCAAGAATTTTAAAATAGTAAAATCAGGGGAAACGTGACGAGCTAAAACATTGAGAAATTTTCCAACTTCCCTATAAGGAATTGGCCCGGTCAAGCCTGCCATAGTTTTAACCGCCCAGACTGTACCAATATGGTCAGTGGCGCTATACATAAAACCATATATTTTTTCAGCCCAAAACTTTTCAGCTGTCCGCGGCTGCAATTCTTTAACCTTATCTAACCCAGCCATTCCATTTTCCTTAACCAAGCCAACATACTGACTGGAAACATCTACTGAGTAACCAGGTAGATTATTAATGACACGGCTCTGCTCAAACTTACAACTTGGTTCTGACCGAAAAATAATGGGCAGCAAGATAAAACCCCAAATGTCTGGCTCAGCTAAACGGAAGTTACCAATTGGATCTGCTGAATCAGAAAGAAAATCTGTATCGCTTACAACACTAAAACCTAAACGCCCTGCCAATCTATTATGCTGGATTTCTACGACACCCATATTGAGCTGCACCCTGCCCAAGGCCACCACTCCCTGCCCTTCAGCACATTCAATTGGAGGAATATAAAAGCCTTTTATCCCAGCAGTCCGAGGATCACTTAAGAGGTAAACGTTCATTTTGCTCACTCTGGTGGTAAGACGGTCCCGGGTTTGTGCAATCCTTTTCTGGGTGGCCAACAATCTACAACCAGTTATTTTTCCAGCCCTGCAAGAAGGTAATATCATTGACATGTTAATATCCTTTCTTTTGTATCGGATATTAAAAACATCAATTTCATTAAAAACTGAAATTTTTTCACTTTTTTTCCGATAAATAAATGAGAAGTCTGGAGCCCCTAATAGCCCCTCGACTTGCCGCCTTCGGCGTCTCGCTCGGGGCAGGGAGGTGATGGCCGATGGTTTCTCAAATTCGATCTGGAATTAAAGTTCAATCAATCCACACACTACCCCTGCGTCCTGCAATGCTCCTCGGCCTAAAAGACCTCATAAAAATGCACCGAAAAAATCATCCAAATGAACCAAAATTTGCCGTTATTTGGCGCCAGCTTGAAGGATTTAACTCATTTCAAAAGGGCTTTCACTTCTTTGGCCGCTGGATTGCCTTAACTGAACCAGAGCCAAAAGTTGCTGATTTTATCGGCCACAAATTTGGCGCAGTTGAGCGCTTACCTGCTTCAGAAGCAGCTGCCATAATTTTAGAACAAACATTTGGCAAACAAGAAGATATATTCGTTTCGGACAGCGCCCCGCGCGCCTGTCACACCAACTGGGATGGTTACGCGCGTGTCATTGCCTATGACCCAGAAAAGGACCGCATCATCGCCACAACTGAAGTAGGAATTACTCTCCCGATTCAAGGATCAAACGTGGTTGAGGCTGCAATCTGGCTGCCGAGACAATATGAACAACTCATGAAAAAGGCTGCTAAAATAGAAGAAGGGATAAAAAGCCTGCGCACTTCAATTGACCAAGGCACTGAATATGCCTATGCAGCAAGTCCGCTGGTCATACATGTCCGGGTCCCTAACTTCCGCCATCTAGACCCCCACAATTCAGCTGTTTTTGATCAAATTGCAGAAGATACTATCAATCGAGCCCTAGCCAATATCAGAGCCGCTTAATTTCCCTCTTTCTAACATTATATAAAAGTGAAATTTTAGCCAATTTTGGTCGATATATATATAGGCCCGCCTGCAACACATGCAATGCGGGCAGGAGAAAGCCATGAGAGTTTCACAATCAGCAAGAAAAGCAACTATAGCTCAACAAAGACCTCGGCCAGTAAGGGTTGAGCGCCCTGTTCCTCAACCATTACATAGAAAAACATTGAGCTGGATTCCTCCAGCTAAATCAGCCACTGAGGTTACACAACGCATACAAAATCATGAAGCAATAACAATATGGGAACGCCCAGAACCAGCTACTGTCAGAAGAGTTGAAATCCAGGAGCCGGAAACTCTAAACCCTAGTATGGTTGATACGAGTAGATATTGGCTAATTTCTCTCCATGCTAAAGGTGGTTTTTCTTGCATTTATCAAGCTTTGGATTTAGAAACAAGAGAAATCGTAATCATTAAAGCTCCCGTAGAAACGAATGACGAAAAAAGAAATCATGATTACTTTGAAATGGTATGTCACGAAGCCGCGATTTATGAAATTCTTTCCGGGATCGATCATCCTCTTTTTCCCGGATATTATGAACTTGGAAACGGATACTTTGTAATGAAACTTCTTGACGGAAAGACCCTCTCTGAGTTAACCAATACCAAATCACCTGGTTATGAAAATATGCCTCTTTACAAAAAATTAGAAATCATGTTCCAGCTTTGTGGCTTAGAAATTTTCCACAATCAGGATCTTATTCATCGCGATCTAAAACCTGGCAATATCATGGTAAATATGGATACTGGAAATGGAAAAGAGCCTGTGGTGAAGGTCTTTGACTTTGGATTAGCCTGTTCAAAGGGACATCGTGATGATGAAGGAATTATTACGGGAACCGCTCCATTTATGTCTCCTGAACAAATACAATGCAAAAAATTGGACCGGAGAGCAGATATTTACGCACTGGGCTTGATTTTCTACAAAATGTTAAAAGGAACAAATCCAATGGATGATGAGGATCTGTTATATACACTTCACAATCAGCTTAGAAGAAATTTACCTCCCCTGGAACTTTCAGATATTGAGAAAGGAATTGACTCTGCCAGGGCAGAAAAGTATAAAGAGCAAATCGAAGCCATCCATTTTGTTCTTCAACGCATGATTGAAATAATGTCTGAAAAAGATCGCGATAACCGTCTCGACAGTTTAGCCAAGATAGAACCCTGGATAGAAGCGCTGCGGGACATGGCAAAGGAATTAGATGTTAATGTACCCCCGAGGTTTATACAGACTTAAATGTCTAGATTTATAATTTCTTTTAAATATTTTCCCCTTTAAGTGAAATTTCCCCAAAAACCCTCCGATAAATAAATGTGAGAAATTCATGTCATAAAGAGCCCAGAGCTTAACTCTAATAAAAGGCGGATTCAATTATGGTACTCGGTAGTAGGGTAAGAGTTGTGGGACGTTTTCCTCAAGCGCTTAGATGTTTTCTGCTTTCTTATGCGGAACACTATGAACAGCTAAAAACTCTTGGATCATCCAAGCCAGATATTCCGGAAATAAGAAACATGGTGAAAAGACACAGCGATATCAGGGCCGAAGGGATTAGAGCCGCTCTAATTCTCCACCAAAGTCAACTCCACGATTCTCTAAGAAACCCATTGATGCAAACAGACCATTTTGATAGATGTGAGTATTTTATTTTTGTCCGAGGTCTTATGGCAATAAGACCAAGTGAAAACGTAAATACCCCCCCCTTCCCTTCCACTCTAAAGGAACGAAATCAAGGTGGATACTCATGGGATTATTGCGAAGGGTTCCCAATAACAAGACCAGGTATAATAGATCCTAGAAATCGTGTAAGTTTTGGAATAGAAGAAGTCAAAGCTTTTCTTGGAAAGAATTTATATGAGCAAGCTGGACGCAGGGGGAAAATGATTGTCGCAAATTTACGAAAACACGGTGGAGGCTATGCATCTCTGGATGAATTATGTACCACCTTTTCTTCTCTCTTTGAACTTTTAAGCCCGCGCTTACATCTTGTCGGAAGTAAAGTTTAATCTATCTCTTCTGAAAAAACCTAAAAAACTTTGCATATTTATTGTTGCTCTGACTTTTAATTCGCGCTGCTTTCCAAACCTCCGGACTTTCCATACACAAATAAACATAAACCTGTTTTGATCTGCTTCTAATTTGATTATAAAGATATGTAAACAACTCAACTCTTAACGGCACAGGGTATCTCAATTTGTTATCAATCCCCTTTTCAAAATGATCGAAGGAAATTTTTGTCTTGAATTTATCTATCATAATTATTTTTTGTTTCTCAGGAAAACGCAAGGCTCCGAGGCTAATCCAGGCAATTTGGCTTTCATCAACATGAGTAAAAACTTGATTAACAACTTCAGCGTAATCATCCTGCCAGCCAGGATAATATATTATTGGATCAAAGTGAAAAGCGACTGGATATCCCGATGAGGCTACCTTTTCGGCTGCCTTTAGCCGTTCCGCCAAACCTGGCGCGCCCCATTCTTCTTCGCGAGCCACCTTTTCAGGATTAACAGACCAGGCAATAACTGTTTTGCCCTTGTGATCTAAATCAAGCAATTGATCTATGTTCGTGCTTTTTGTTTTAAGCTCCAAAAGATGCTTATCTTGGTCTGCAAAAACCAGGGCCAATGCCTTACCCAAAGAAACTGCCTCGGGCAAGGCCAGGCTGTCAGAATACTCTCCAGTTCCGATATGGAGCGGCTCTTTTGCCTGCTTTAGATACGCCTTTACCTGGGCAACAACCTCAGCTTCATCTTTAAAAATAACTATTTCATCCTTACCAAAAAATGTGTGTAAAAAACAATAACTGCAATTAAAAGGGCAATTAATTATTTGGCTAACGACTACATAGTTGCAACAAAGACAGTTTTTTGCTCCAGGACAAGGTCGAACTAAGGGATTTTTAACTTTTTCAATATACTTTACTGGTTTTGGCATATGTTTTTAAGAATATGCTCAATTGCATTCTTTATCTCTTCTGTTTCTTTTGCAGTTTTCTTAATATAAAAAGGTTTGCTTAGTGGCAGATCAGTTACAACATAATAAGCAATTGCAGATAGCTTTGCTTGTTTAGCTGCCTTAAAAAATGATCGACTCTCAAAATCAATCCCAATTACACCCTTCTTGCGCAAAGAAACAAGCTTTTTTCTTGTTTCCTCATGAATTGAGTTCACAGAATAAATATACTTTGCTTTTTCGGAAACAACTATATCCCCTATTTCAATTCCCTTTTGCAGTGCCCCTATTGCCCCAATAAAAACAATTTCTTCACACCGAGTTTTTGCAAGCAAAACAACTAGATCATAAATCGCGGATTGAGTCATAGGGGTTTTAATAAACGTTATATCTTTAAAGTTTGCCACCAGATAACTTAAGGTTGATTTATAATGCTTGCCTTTTTCCCCAATAATCTTTTCAAACTGCTTAGGATAGACAATTGGAGAGATAATTACTCTCTGTTTTATTTCTGATGGCTTTACAGCAAAGAATGCTTTAAAAAAACTCATACTTTCTTTAATTTCCATCTACCAAGCTGAAACCAAAATGTCACCATTAAAGACTGCACAATAAAAGAAACCAACACCGCGACCCAAACACCGTTTAACCCCATACCAGTATATTTTGAAAGATATATTGCCAAAGGAATTTGGATTAACCACAAAGCAACAAAAGTAATAATTAAAGGTGAGATTGTATCTCCGGCCCCGGATAAAGCACGATTGAGTACTATACTAAGGGGCACGACAAAAAGCCCAAAGGCACTAATTCTTAAAAAATTCGTGCCCATCGCTACAACACTAACATTATTATTAAATAACAGGATTAAACGCGGCGCAAACAATATAATTAAAACAGCCATCACTGCCATAAAAATTGAATAATAGCCAACTGTTGTCCAGGCACTTTTTTCTGCCCGCTCCGGCTGCTTGGCCCCCAGATTTTGCCCCACCAGCGTTCCGGCTGCCATACCCAGGGCAAACCCAGGCATCAGGGCTAACATAATTATACGTATGCCTACGCCATAGGCTGCAACAGCAAAAGTGCCAAAGGTTGCAACAACTGCTATTAAGACTATTCCTACCAAGCCGCGCAAACTCATTTGGGCAGAGGCTGGAATTCCAATCTTTAAAATTGCAACTATTTGCTGCCAGTTTATTTTAAAATATTTCATTTTCACATGAATACGCGACCGACCTTTAAGCAACACCTCAAGCGCAACAATTGAACCAATTGTTTCCGATAAAATCGTTGCCCAAGCTGCTCCGTTAACTCCCATCCTGGGAATAAAACCCCAGCCAAAAATAAAAATCGGGTCAAGAATAATATTGAGAATAGTTGCTCCTGCTAAAATCAACATCGGCGTCAGGGCATCGCCAGCCCCATGCAGGACAGCAGAGATCAAAAACATGTAAAACATTACAATTACACCCATAAAAAGGATCTGCATATAGCCTGTGCCCAAAGCTGTCACCTCAACATTGGCGCCAAGGATTTTCAACAGAAAGGGTGATAAAAAATATCCAACAACAGCAAAAACAAGCGAGCCTATAAACCCTAAGATCAATGACTGCATGGCCACATTATTTGCCTTATCACGGTTTTTCTCTCCAATTGCTCGCGCCACCAAAGCGGTTGTCCCAATACCAATGCCAATCATGACAAACATGACTATCATTAGTATTTGACCAGCCATGGCTACAGCTGCCAAGGCTGAGGGCCCAAGCCTGCCGACCCAAATCATATCAACCAGGTTAAAAGCCGCCTGCAAAAGGTTGCTAATGATCATAGGGATGGCCAAAATCCAAATTGCTTTTGAAATTGAACCAGTTGTTAAGTCTCTTTCTTCCCTAAATTTTTGAATTATTTTTTTAATCATGTTTATGTTATAATAACATACGTTGTGCGTTCTATTCTAATTCTTCTACTGTCAATATTTTTTATCAGCAGTCAGATTACTGCTGATTCCACCCTGACACTGGCTGAACTGTGGGATATACCAATAGACAAAGTTGAGTACAAAATCGCAAAGTCATACCAAAAAGGTTCTATTAAAGTTGAAGAAATTTATTACCAAAGCCGCAGCTTTAAAGGCAAGCCAGTTAGAATTTTTGGCTACTTTTGTTATCCAGCTAAAGCCAATAAGAAACTACCTGCCATCATCATCAGCCATGGCGGCGGAGGTCTAGCTAATTTAGGCCGCACCATCGGGTGGGCCAAGCACGGTTACGCGGTCTTAAGCATTGACCTGCCGGGCCAAGGAGAACAACGCGCTCGTTCCCGCTCAACCGGGCCAGACATGGATGTTTATGTCCTGCTACGCACAAAACCAGACCCAACTTATAACTATTTAATTCACTCAGTTGCTGCTGTTAGAAACGGTATTACTTTCTTAACCCAAAGGAACATGGTTGATGCCGAGCGCATCGGCATGGTGGGGCTGTCCTGGGGCGGGGTTAATGCTATCTTTACTAATGGGCAGGATAAACGGCTCAAGACCGCAGTCAATGTTTTTGGCGCCGGCTACATCCCTGAGGGCTGCACCTGGCAAGAACGCTTCAATGTAATGTCAGCAAAAGAATTAGGCGACTGGAACCAATATATTGACCCTAAAAACTTTTTAAAAACACAGCATGCCCCTATCCTTTTCATCACCGGCACAAATGATCACTGTTACTATCTAAATACTTTTCAAAAAAGTTATGCTGAGGTAAATTCCCCCAAAAAGCTGATCCTGATTCCTAATCTAAGACATAAATTCCTTGGGTATATGCAAAGCATAGTTATTCGGTGGTTAGACAATAAATTAAAATATGACGGTAGTTTCCCTGAGGTCGAGATGCTGAGCATGTTTCGAAAAGGAAAAGACAAAATAATCGTGCCTGTTAAGGCTAGCGGTATTACTAAATTAAAAACTGCTACCTTATATTACGCCAACGGCGGCCCCAGCGGTTGGACCAATAAAAAGTGGAAAGCAATTAAAGGCTATTTTGAAAACGGAATTTACTATTTTGGCATACCAACAGCCTTGATTTCCCCGGAAATTGTCTATTACGTAACTGTAAAAGATATTAGAGGCGGGGCAGCGTCAACCCTAGTGCGCTCATTATTTGAAGTGGAAATGTATAAAAAAAGAAAAACCTATGCCCTCTCTTCCCCTATCAAGCAAATCAATATCCACGAATCGCCCCTCTCAATATTGGGCTTTGAAAAAATGCCGGAATTTTCCAGGCTGCACTTTTCTAAACCTGAACAGACCTACCGCATAATCAGCACCAAACCAGAACAAGCAAAAAACCTCTGAGGCTAGTTTAAGGAAAGGTTAAATTGAGCTGCTTCTCTCTTACTTAATGGAGCTACGGTAATTTTTTTGTGGTTATAAGCAACTACCCCGGTTTCATCTTCACAATCAGAATATAGCAATGTTAATCTAGCGGCAAATTCAATTGCCTGCTTAGTTTTTTTGCCCTTAAGTAAAGTAGTCGGCCCCATGTAATCTTTTGCCTGAAAAACGTAATCTGACTTATCTTTATTCGCCTCTAGAAGATTATTGTCCTTTTCATTTCGACCAACGATAATCTTACTATCTTCAGATCTAAAATGCCGGCCAACGCGCAAAAGCAACAAATCTTTCCACTTAAGGGATTTATCCCTCTCAAAAAGATCCATAAATTTGGCAGCTAAAGGTTTATCAGTTAAAAAACAGCCCCCAGCTGGGCTTGAATATTCAGTTATCCCAAAATCGCGGGCCATTTCCATCTGAATCTTCCTACCCCTACCCTTAATGCCATACAACTTTTTCCTGTCAACTAATCCTTTTTTTTCAACTTCTGTTTCTGGCAAATGTGCTGCGCATAACGGGCGCAAAAGGCGCCCTTTTAAGCCAGATTGCTTTTCAATAGTATTTAAGGCCTGAAGATGCTGGGACATTGGCCGCTGGCCCAAAACTTCTCCGGTTGCCGCAAAATCTGCCTTAAGTTCCTTCATCATTTTTTTGACTTTTTTAAGCATGTATATTTTGCAGTCAATACAGGGGTTAATTGCTGATCCGCGTCCATGCTTGGGGTTTTTAATTAATTTGACGTAATCTTCACCAATTGTGATTCTCTTAAATGGTATTTTCAGCTTATCAGCCACTTTTTGGGCATAGCTTTTCTTGGGCTCTGCTTTATATAATGTAGGGAAGGCAAAATTGACTGCAATTAGGTCAATCCCCTGGTCATGTAATAATTTGAGGGTTAACGCAGAATCAAGCCCGCCTGAAACAAGGACAATAGCTTTAACTGAGCTTGGCATGAATTGCCTTGGCAGCTACTTTTCCATCACCCATTGCAGAAATAACTGTGGCAGCGCCGCGCACAATGTCGCCGCCAGCGTAAACCCCTGGGATAGAGGTTAAACCTTCTTCTGTTACAATCACTCCACCCCATTTTTCTGTTTTTAACTCTGGCGTGCGATGAGGAATTAAAGGATTTGGAGAGTTACCAATAGCTACAATTACTGTATCAACTGGGACTAGGAACTGGGAATTGGGGATTGGGACGGGACGGCGTCGACCTGACGAGTCCGCTTCACCAAGCTCCATCTTTTGACATTCTGCGGAACAAACCCAACCATTGTCATCAGCAATATATTTTAGCGGCAGGGTTAAGATATTAAAAACAATACCCTCTTCCACTGCCCGTTTAATTTCTTCAATCCTGGCTGGCATCTCTTCCTGCGTCCTGCGGTAAAGAATAAAAACTTCATCAGCCCCCAGGCGAAGCGAAACACGTGCTGAGTCCATAGCAACATTACCACCACCAACAACAGCCACTCGCTTGCCAATCTTTACTGGAGTTAAATATTCTGGAAATTTCCAGCCCTTCATCATGTTTACTCGGAATAGAAATTCATTGGCAGAATAAACACCATCCAGGTTTTCCCCTGGAATTTTCATAAACTTGGGCAGACCTGCCCCAGAGCCAACAAAAACTGCCTTATATTCTTTTAATAAATCCTGGATTGAATAAACATTGCCAATCAACATATCAGTCTTGATTTCAACGCCTAAACTCTTAATATATTCGACTTCAAGATTAACAATTGACTTAGGCAGTCGAAACTCAGGTATGCCGTAAGTTAAGACTCCAGCAGTTACATGAAGTGATTCGAAAATAGTCACCTGATAGCCTAATCGAGCTAAGTCTCCAGCACAGGTTAAGCCAGCTGGTCCCGAACCAACAACCGCAATTTTTTCGTTTTTAGTTTTTAGTTTTGGTTTTGAGTTTTCAGTTTTAACCCCTCGACTATGCTCGGGACAAGCTTTTAAGTTTTTTCTCTCCCAATCCGCCACAAATCTTTCCAAATTCCCAATCGCAACAGATTCACCCTTGATGCCAAGAATACATTTTTTCTCACATTGATCTTCCTGGGGACAAACTCTGCCGCAAATTGCGGGCAAAGCATTCGTATTCTTAATCTTTTTAGCTGCTTCTCCAAATTTACCTTGGGTTACTAAAAGAAGAAAGCCAGGTATATCAACTTCAACTGGGCAGCCTTTAACACATAGTGGTTTCTTACATTGAATACAGCGCGAGGCTTCTTCCTTGGCCTGCTCTTCAGTATATCCCTGCGGTACTTCATTAAAATCTTTAATCCGCTCGGCAACCGAGCGCTCGTTCATATGCAATCTTTTTTTCTTTTCAGCCATAATTAGTTCCTTATTAATGTCAAATGACAAATTAAAAATGCTTCGCACTGAAGTGCCTCAGCACGAAGTGACAAATGAAGGTGTCGCTACGCGACGTTATAATAAAATAATGTGCCGAAGGCACACAATCATTTGAAATTTGTCATTGGTCATTTGTCATTTTCGCCAACAGGCGGCACACATGATCCATCGCTCGCTTCTCAACATCCTTATACGGCTTTAAGCGATCTGTTAGATCTTTAAAATCAACTTGATGCCCATCAAACTCTGGACCTTCCACACAAGCAAATTTAGTTTTGCCGCCAATAGTTACACGGCAAACACCACACATACCGGTTGCATCAAGCATAATTGGATTTAAGGAAACAACCGTTTTAATCCCATGCTGCTTAGTCACATCACAGCAAACTTTCATCATAGGCACTGGACCAACAGCAATTACTAGATCAATCTTCTCACCTGCCAGGGCACCGTCTGGTGCCTGGCCAGCTGCAATTAAATCTTTTAATTCGTCAGAAACAAAACCTTTGCGCCCGCAGGTGCCATCATCGGTTGTAACTAACAACTGACTACTAACAACTGACAACTCTTTTCGATAAATTAGTAAATCTTCGCATCTAGCGCCAATTATCGTGATAACTTTATTCCCTGCTTTCTTCAAGGCTTTGACTGAAGGATAAATTTCCGCAATCCCCACTCCCCCGCCAATAACAACAACAGTGCCAAACTTTTCAATATGAGATGGAGTCCCAAGCGGGCCCAAGAGATGAGCAATTGTATCCCCCTTTTTGAGCGAATCTAAAACTTTAGTTGTTGCCCCAACGATCTGAAAAATAATAGCAATTGTCCCCTTTTTAACATCCGCATCTGCAATAGTTAAAGGAATTCTTTCTGCCTTCTCAGTTGGCACAACGACCACAAAATTGCCCGGCTTAGCTGCTTTAGCAATATGCGGGGCATCCACAATAATGCGTGATATATTATCAGCTAGTTTTTCTTTTTTTAAAATCTTGTTCATTTGATCGCCTTTGAGTCTTCGAGTCTTAGAGGCATAAAACAGCCTCAAAGTCTCTAAGACTCTAAGAAACCCAAAACCCTACACATATTCTTTTAACCCTTTGCGCCAACAATCTATTAAATCATTAAGCGAAATATTTATCAATCCTTTGATATTTAATTCTTTCCCGCCAACTGCGCCAATAGTTTGCACAGGAACGTTATTTTTCTTGGCAAGTTCTTCTATTTTTGCCACTGAAGATTTATTACATGAAACAATGATGCGAGATTGTGATTCGGCAAATAATAAGGCATCTTTTCTGTCGCCAGTCACCAGTCGCCAGTTTCCAGTCATCTCGGCTCCAATCTCCTTCCCTTTATCTGTCATGCAACACTCCGCCAACGCCACGGCCAATCCACCCTCTGCGCAATCGTGGGCTGAATTAAGTAAACCCTGCTGAATTGCGTCATAAACAACTTTTTGCACTGCTTTTTCTTTTTTCAGATCAAGCTCTGGAGCATCACCAGCAACTTTATTATGGATAACTTTTAAGTATTCACTGCCGCCCAACTCTTCCTTTGTTTCCCCAAGCAGGATAATCACGTCGCCGTCATTTTTAAAATACTGGGTGCAGCGCTTTTCAACATCATCAAGAATACCAATCATACCTATGGTTGGGGTTGGATTAATCGCGCCTTTGGGACTTTCGTTATAAAAAGACACATTACCTGACACAACTGCAACATTAAATGACTTACATGCGTCAGCAATTCCTTCAACACAATTTTTAAAATACCAGAAGCGATCTGGTTTTTCCGGGTTGCCAAAGTTTAAGCAGTCAGTTACTGCAGCAGGATCAGCTCCTGAACAAACAAGATTACGCGCAGCTTCGGCAATAGCAATTTGCGCCCCGCGGTAAGGATTAAGATAACAGTAGCGGCTGTTGCAGTCTGTTGTGGCTGCTAGACCTTTGCCAGTTCCTTTTAATCTTAATACTGCGGCATCTGAGCCTGGCAAAACAACGGTGTTAGTCTGGACCATATGATCATACTGCTCATAAACCCAATCCTTATTAGTAATGGTTGGGCTGGCTAGGAGTTTTAACAAAACCTCATTGTAATCATAAGGTTCTGGAATACTTTTCAAATCCAATTTATTAATCTCATCTAACTCAGCTGGCTTCTCAGCTGCCATTTCATAAATCGGCGCCTTGGCCAAAGCTTCTGTGTTAATCTCTGCTACAACCTTGCCCTGATAATTAACCTTTAACTTCTTATCATCAGTCACATGACCAATAACTACCCCGTGCAAATCCCATTTTTCAAAAATCTTTTCTATTGCTTCTTCGTTGCCTTTTTTAACACAAACTAACATCCGCTCCTGGGATTCTGACATCATAATTTCAAAAGCTTCCATACCCTCTTCGCGCAGCGGCACTTTATCAAGATCAATTTCCATCCCAACGCCCCCGGCATGCGCCATTTCAGCTGAAGAGCAGGTTAAACCAGCTGCGCCCATATCTTTGATGCCAACTACATGACCAGTGGCCAAAGTTTCCAGCGTGGCTTCGATTAAACACTTTTCAGTAAACGGATCACCGATTTGAACTGTTGGCCGCTTTTCCTCACCTTCTCCAAATTCCGCAGAAGCCAAAACAGAACAGCCGCCAATACCATCGCGCCCAGTACTTGAGCCAACGTACATAATTGGATTGCCAACACCGGAAGCCTTGGCACGGGCTAATTGCTCTTTCTTACAAATCCCAATGCTCATAGCATTAACTAAACAATTGCCGTTATAGGATTCATCAAAATATATTTCTCCGCCAACTGTTGGCACTCCTAAACAATTACCGTAGAATTGAATGCCGTCAACCACGCCCTTGAGCAGGTAACGATTATACGGCTCTGTTAAAGGGCCAAAACGAAGTGAATCAAGTGAAGCAATCGGCCGCGCTCCTGCTGTAAAAATATCGCGGATAATGCCGCCCACGCCCGTAGCAGCGCCTTGCTTAGGTTCAATCTGCGAGGGATGGTTATGGCTTTCCATTTTAAAAATAATAGCCAGGTCATCAACGATGATGCCGCCGGAATCTTCACCAACTAAGGCTTGATATTTACCGGTTTGAGGCAGTAGCTTTAACCACTTACGCGAGCGCGGATAGCCGCAGTGCTCTGACCATTCAACTGAAAACATAGCTAATTCGGTCGAAGATGGTTCGCGTCCCATTATCTGTTCAATCTTGTTATATTCCTGGTCAGTTAAGCCCAGGGCACAATAGATATCTCGCTCAACCATTGTGTTCCTCAAATGACAAATGACAAATTAAAAATGTCAACTGTATGTATGCCTCGACTTCGCTCGGCATGATTATCTTATTCCTCACAGTATGTTTTCTTCTCCCTTGCTTTGTTTATGATCGCACTAGTGATTCTCATCAGCTCAAAGGCTTCCTGGATCAAAACTTTCAATTCTTCCTTATTTTTGGCATTATTGATTAATTCGGCTCTTTCAATTAACTTCAGCCAATATCTTGTTTCCCGGGCTTCTTTACGAGAGATAATTACCTTATTAATAAAATCTCTCTTAGACGCCGCCCCATCCGCCTCCTCCATATTAGCACCAATCGACGTCCCGGACCGAATCACTTGCCTAACAATAACACTCCCAGCTGGCGTCCTCGGCATCTTGTCGGCAAACTTTATTATTTTAACCCCAAATTCTAGCACTCTGTCCTGAATGTCCACTTTCCACCTCCGGTAATGATAAATGTCAAATTAAAAATGCTTCGCACTGAAGTGCCTCCTTCGGACCGATGTCCTTCAGGACGAGGTCAGCACGAAGTGTCAAATGATTGTATGCCTGCGGCACATTATTTTATTATAACGTCGCGGAGCGACTCCTTCATTTGCCATTTGACAGTTCTCCTGAGCTCTGTCGAAGGATTGGTCATTTGACATTAACGCTTTCCTAGCCATCCAACAATAGATTCCCAAAGAATCAATCCATCTTGAGAAGTCAAAGCCATCTCCGAAGCGCGTTCTGGATGAGGCATCATGCCTAGAACGTTGCGCTTTTTATTAACAATCCCCGCAATATCATCCACTGCCCCATTAGGATTAGCCACGTAACGGAAAATTATTTGATTGTTTTTCTTAAGCTCTGCCAAACCTTTATCATCAATATAATAATTACCCTCATTATGGGCAACTGGAATACGGACAATTTGACCTTTTTTATAACCAGAAGTAAAGGGAGAATCAGTTGAATCAACCTTCAGCTCAACAAACTTACAAATAAAATGCAGGTCCTTATTGCGCAGCATAGCACCTGGCAGCAAACCTGCTTCAAGCAGCACCTGGAAACCATTGCAAATACCAATAACTAAACCGCCATTGTTGGCAAACTTGATAATTGATTCCATAATTGGGGAAAACCGGGCAATGGCACCGCAGCGCAAATAATCGCCGTAACTAAAACCACCGGGAATAATAATGCAGTCAAACTTATCAAGGCTGGTATTTTTGTGCCAAATATATTCAACGGGCTGTTTAAGGACTTCTTTTACTACATGAAAACAGTCCATATCGCAGTTGGAACCGGGGAAAACAACGACTCCGAACTTCATTAGATTTCCTTTAACTCAAAGCTGAAATCTTCAATAATAGGATTGGCCAGCAGTTTTTGACACATGTTCTGGACCTCGTCCTTAGCCTTGAGCTCAACCGTAATAAACTTGCCCATCCGTACTTGTTCAATTCCAGAAAAATTAAGGGCTTCCAAGGCGTGTTTTACTGTTAAACCTTGAGGGTCGGCTACTGTCTTTTTGAGGGTAATTTTTATCTCTGCTTTAAACATTAATAAAACCTTTCAAAAATTATAATAACAGATAAGCCAAAACAAATCAATATCACCAATTTCGTGATATAATCATAAAAAATGAATTACTCTCCCTGCATAATTGGCTTATTAATGGGCACCTTAATGGTTGGCCCACCCAGCACCCCTGAAGCTAAAACACCCGAGCAAATCTTTATCAAAGCAAAAATTGGACAAAAAGAATATCACCTGGAGATTGCCAACACCATGGCCAAGCGCGCCCAGGGATTATCAAAAAGAAAAAGCCTGCCAAAAAATCAAGGCATGCTATTTATTTTCAAAAACCCAATTAATGGCCAATTTTGCATGGAAGATATGAACTTCCCCCTTGATTTTGTCTGGATTAAAAATGATCTTGTAATCGCCCTAACCGAAAATGTTGCTCCCCTGCCGTCCAAGATCCCCGCAACCAAAGGATTCAGCATTCCCCAAAAACACACAAAAGTAATTGAATTAAATGTTGGGGAAATTAAGGCCTCAAAAGTTAAAGTTGGGGATACTGTCAGGTGGCACCCCATACTGAAGTATGGGGAATAAGTAATAATAAAAAATCCCCAGACTTCAGTCTGGGGTGTCTATCACTAACTAAAAGCAGCTTGGATATTAGAGCCACTCTGGCGGTTCATTAGATGGCGGTTTCACTTTAGGTGCCGCAGTATAAGTTTTCTTCTTAACAGTCCTTGTTCGCCTAACTTTTGGTTTACTATAGGCGGCAGCTTTCCTGGCAATCTTTTTTACTGGGGCCTGGACTTTTTTCTTAGCAGTGTTTATCTTAATTTCTTTTTTGGCTTCAGTTTTTTTTTCTGAATTTTCTTCTGCAGCTAACAGCCCTTCCCCGCCTTCTTCCTCAGCTAAAAATTCCTCAATTGCCTGGGTTAAGGTTTTTTCCGGCCCAATTACTGGGATTGGCTTCCATTTATTGTCATGGTAGCGCCAGGTCTCGCCAGTTTCCGTATCCAATAAAACAGGCACCTTCTTGGCAGTTAAACCAAAACCACCAACTACACCATTAAAAATAGTATAACGGCCAACTTCTGCCAGCGAAGCTCCCGCCAGCAGCACTAAAGTCAAAAAAGCAACTAAAAACGATCTTTTCATGAAAAACAACCTCCAGAAACCCACTAAACACTGGTATTTTAGCATATTTTGGCGTTTTTGTCCATTTTTTGAATTAAATCATCTAAAATCTAACCATAGCTCCCTACGTTAAATCATATAATATCTAACCCAAATTATGAAGGATTCTGGGCTATCTTTGAGGATTCGCGATCTCATAGGGTTGGAAAAGAAAAGAAGAGTAAAAAGGAAGAAAAAAGTTAGATGGGCTGAGTATTTGGCAGGGTCAGTGCCTGTAGTTTGTGGTGCTGGTCCAAATAGAGAATGGGTCCAACGGTTAAAAGATAAGCTAAAAAATAATTTAGAGCTGTGATTAATACCTACCCCTGTCGATAATAGTTAAAAGGGGGTGGGTAATAATGGATTTTCA
>SDBU01001227.1_pt1 | contig 37352 bp, 23 predicted proteins | sample 2277071 | NCBI WGS metagenome assembly SDBU01 (sample SAMN10397929, study PRJNA504765) | marine sediment metagenome | isolation source: marine sediment core GS08_GC12, 126 cmbsf | place: Arctic Ocean: Gakkel Ridge, Loki's castle | collected 2008 | reverse complement strand
TTGGGCGCGATCGTGTTCGGTCGTCGGCGTACGGCCGTGGCCGGTGGGCCTGACGCCTGAGCGTAAGGTGCGTAGATAGACCGGCCGGGCGGGCTCCGTGACGTTTTGGGCGGGCGCTGCCCTCGCCGGACTTGCCGAGTTCTTGACACGGGGTAGCATGGTCACAGTCGTGTGGCTATGCTACCCCGCTTAATGGGTGCTATGCTCCCGCAAGCGTGAGGATGGGATCCGGTAGCGCGCTAGCTGGAACCGGGAGTAACCCGCTCCCTTATCCCGGCGCACCGGGGCGGGTCGGTTTCGAGTCTGGGAGATCCGAAGGGGCTGCAAGCTCGCGGGTCGTTCGCAAGGGTGTAGCGTCACTCCTTTCGGGTGACGGTCTCGCTGCCCGCAAGGGACGGCGCTGCGCGTTTAATAGCTATGAGCCCATCTGGGAAACACAAATCGCAGCGAAAGAGGCGTCCGCCGCCTCAAGGGTCGTCCTCGCGAGATGCGCGGGGAGAGCGCGGCTCGGCCGGGAATGGCAAGAGCAGGCAGCCAAGCGGTAAATCGTGGTTTGCGGGCAAGCGCCCGGTGATCCAGTTCGTGCTCGTGTTCGGAGCACTCGTCTGCGGCTTCAACGCCTACTTCTCCGTGAGCTTCTCACAAGGTCGTGTCTTTGACTCCTACCTCCGTGTGAACGCGGAACTCTCCGGAGCCATACTCCGGGTTTTTGGGGAGGACGTGACGGTCAGCGGCAAGTCGATCAGCTCGCCGGAATTCTCGTTGAACATCGAGTCGGGGTGTGATGCGATCCAGGCGTCGGCGTTTTTCGTGTTCGCCGTGCTGGCGTCGCCGGTGTCGGTCGCTCGGCTGGCGAGGATTCGGGCTGTCGTTTTGGGGACGCTCCTGCTGCTCACGCTCAACCTGGTTCGGATCGTGAGCCTGTACTACGCCGGCGTTTTCAACCCGAAGATGTTCGACGCGATGCACGCCGAGGTCTGGCAGGCGGGGTTCATATTCCTTCCAATCTTCTTCTGGTTGATGTGGGTGCATCTAGTCATACGTAAAGAAGAGCGGCAGCCTGATGCTTCCACGTAGCCGCATCGCGGGGTCGGTCTTCAGGCTGCTCCTTGGCGCGGACCTCGAGATCGGCCGCCCACGCGGGCTGATCGCGCGGTTTTTCTTCAGGGTTCTGCTCTTTTACGGGCTGCTCGCACTGGTCCCGTGGACGGGACTTTTTGAGGGCTATTCCGCGTTTTCCCGGGCCGCGGGGAACGCCGTCTTCGGCTCATTCGGTTCGGGGGGAATGGTTCGCTTCAGGCCGCTTCCGGAAGCCTCCGGGGGGATGGATACAGAAATAGCCATACGAAACGTTCGGTCTCCGGTGGTAGGGCGCCTCCCGCACAGCAACCGGTTCAGCGGGTATCTGCCGACGGTGGAAACCGCCGCCCTGATCCTGGCCACACCGATTGCCTGGCCGCGGAGGTGGAAGGCGCTGCTGTGGGGCATGCTGCTGATCAACGGATTCGTCGCACTTAGGATATGGATTACGCTCCTTCGCGGGTTCAGCATGGATCAACCTTGCGCGTTGTATCACCCAAGCCCGTTTTGGAGGGAGGCCCTCACCCACTTGTACAACTACGTTGCAATATCGCCGACATGCTCGTTTGTCATTCCGGCACTGATCTGGATTCTGGTCTCGTTTCGCAGCAGCGACCTAGCCGCGATGGCCTCCGCCCGGGCGCACAGGGGCGGGCGGGCTTAGCGCTTATCTCCTCCGCTACGGATGGACGGTAAACCGGCGGGACATTCTACCCCTGGCAGTGCCCCTGCCCATCCCTTGGCTACCCAGAATACTCGGCGGTCTGTCCCGAATACCACGCTGAGCGTATGACTTACCGCGTCGTCGCGGCAAGGCCCACGCGAGTAGAAGAAGACCAGTCCATGCTTTCGGAGATTGTATGGGACGCGGATACGCTCGGGGTCGTTTTCGGCTGTGGGATCCCCATCGTTGCGACCATCGGCTTCTTCTGGTACAAGATCGTGAAGACCACGTCCGAAGCAGAACTCAAACGCAGCATGATCGAGCGAGGGATGTCAGCTGACGAGATCGAGCGTGTACTCGCCGCCGAGCCCACCAAGGTCAAGTAACCTCCCACGTGCCCGTTGCAGAATCCTCTTCCTGAAGGCACCGAGCCAAGGATCCGGCGTACCCGCGTAGGGGGGACTCGTGCCGAAAGAAGCCGCTCAGTACTGCCCGCAGCTCTGCGACCCGTCCTAAGTCCGCGAGATCTCGCTTGACGCCGTGTTGGGTTTTTGATACCGTGGGCTCCGACGTATGGGTCGGAGCACAGGGGCGCGCCGGAACCGTCCTACCTTGTGGTAACTGAGACTGTTCGATTTCCAAGAGTGTGCCACCCGGGCTTTACCTGCTGCGTCCGACCAATTGCGGGTTGGCGCGGCGGGGCCGGACGTGAAGTGTACGGACGGATATGCGGACGATTGATGAGCTGCGCGGTGGAGGGCGAGGGGGAGTTCTCGGACCAGCTACCGTTTGTGACGAGGGATCGAAGCGTTTTGACCAAACTGTGAGCATGGGCGGATCGCCCCAACGAGCGGGACCGTCCGAGGCAGCAGTTTGGTGAGGGGATACGACTAGTCGTTCGCCGACCGGCGCGTGGCGGTCTGGTGACTCATTCTTAACCAAGAGCGGGAGTAGAGGCATGGCCAGGAAAGCGATCTGGATTTGTGGGCTCGCCGCCAGCGCGATCGTGTTGGCGGGGACGGATTCGTACTCGGGGTTGGTGGAACGCTCGGATCAGAGCAGAAAACCCGCGACCTTGCGGGATAGCGCAGAGCCCAAGGCCGATCCACCGGCCGCAACGCAGCGCCGAGGACGCACGTTCGCGGGGATGCGTTCCGAACAGCCGGTGGCGCCCGAAGCTTCCCCGTCGGGGCGCACGATGTTTGCGAACCAACCGCAGGACGCAACCGCGCGCCCATCCGCGGATGCAAGTGAAGTCGATGAACTTCAGGCGAGTGTCCCCGCGGAGACATCCCGCGGGCCACGGGCCACGGGCTTTGAGTCCGCCCCACGGGAGGACACTCTGGTCGAGTGGTGTCGAACCGAGCAGCGCGGATCGCCCCCGGGACAGCAGAGAGACCTCCCGGAATGTGCCGAGGGGCCGTGCGGTGAACCGTACCTGCGGGACGCCTACGTTCCCGGGGCGTTCACCCCCGTCAAGTGGATCCGACTCCGGTTTCACGTATTCTGCCGGGACAACGGTACTGACTGCGCCGCGACCTTGGGCGATGTAGCCGATCAGGTTGCGCAGATGAATGATGACTTCTCGCCTTACCGGATTCGGTTCACCTACACCGCCGTGTTCCACAACGACACCACCTACCGCGACTACTGGGAAACCGAGGATGAGGCGATGAGGAACGCGTACGCCGAGAGCCCCGCGACTCAGTGCAACGTATACGTGGTGAACGTTCAGGACGGCTGGCTGGGATGGGGCACTTTCCCCTGGCAGGATGATGCCCTGACCGCCACCGGCGGGATCGTTATTCACGAGGGTTCGTTCGGGGCGGGCGATCATACCATGTCGCACGAGATGGGGCACAACGTGGGCCTATGGCATACCCATCATGGCGTGTGGGAAGTCCCATATTGCAGCGAGTGCTATGAGCGGGCCGACGGCGTCGATGGCGACATCACCGGGGACATGTGCAGCGACACCGCCCCCACGCCGCGCAACTTCTTCTGCGCCGATCCCGGCGGGACCGACGGGTGCAGCGGGGTCGCCTGGGGATCGACCGATACACAGAACTACATGGGCTACGCCCCGAACGCATGTCTTACGGAGTTCAGCTTGCAGCAGTCCGGGCGTTTCCACTGCTGGGCCAACGATATCCTCACCGGCTGGTTTGCGGCCGGGGAGAAGTACTGCCCGGCCTGCTTTACGGACTCGGGCAATCGAACCACGTGTGAGAGCAGTGGCACTCCCCCCGGGGAGTGGATCTCCAACGTCACCTTCAACACGATCGACAACACGACCGGCTCCGAGAACAACGGGTGCAGTTACGGAGACTACACCGGCCTGTCGACGGTCGTGTCGCCCGGTTCGACTTACACGCTGTCGGTGACGTTCTGCTCGGAGGGCACCTGGACGGAGCACGTTCGGGCGTGGATCGACTGGAACCGAAACAATGTCTTCGAGTCGGTCGAGAGCTATTATCTGGGAAGCGGGATCGATGCGACACTGACCCTCCCGATTACCGTTCCTTCGGGCGCCGCACCGGGCTGCACGCGGATGCGAGTCATCGACGACTTTGGAAGCGACCCGGGGCCGGACGGGTCGTGTCCCGACACCTCCTGGGGTGAGACCGAAGATTACACCGTCTGTGTCACCGGTCCCGGCTGCGGCGACGTGACAGTATACGCCGCCACCGATCTGGGGCTGGCGATTCCTGACGGTTCCGTCGATGGTGTCTCACACACGATTAACGTGCCCGACGGCGGTAGCGTCACCGACTTGGACATCGACTTGGACATCAGCCACCCGTGGGTGGGCGATCTGTGCGTCACGGTCTCGCACGGGGCTATGGCCGTCACCCTGATCCAGCGGATTGGCGACAGCAGCGGCTTGGGCTGCGATGCCGTGGGTTGCTGCGGGTGCAACGCCAACAACCTGGCCGGGATCATCCTCGACGACGAGGGCGTCGGGGCTGCTGTCAACGACCAGTGCGCAAACGATTTATCATCCCCGCCGAACTACGTACCCGACAACCCCCTGAGCGGGTTCAACGGCATGAACCCTCAGGGCGACTGGGTTATCACGGTCAATGACAACGCGGGGGGGGATGTTGGAACACTGAACGGCTGGTCGCTGCACATATGCGGCATCACCACCGTCGTGTGCGGTGATCCTGACGCCGGCGACTGCTGCGCAGACAACGGCACGCCGGGCTGCAACGACGAGTCGTGCTGTGAATCGGTCTGTTCGTACGATCCGTGGTGCTGTGTCAACGGGTGGGACGACATATGTGCAGGAGAAGCTGAGGACGATACGAACTGCGACTGTGGTGGCGGCGATGAGTGTGCCGACTGCTCTCCGGTCCAAGACGGCACCACCGGCGGGACGACGCTCGATAACACCGGAAGCGTCGACGACACCTCGTGCGGCATTAACGACCTCGTCGACGAGTGGCTCTGCTACACCGCCTCCTGCACCGGCGTCGCCAAAGCCACGACTTGCAATCCGGGGACGGAGATCGATACCACGCTGGCCGTGTTCGACGCGTGTGGCGGGACGGAACTGGCCTGCAACGACGACACGGTCGGCGCGCCGGCCGCGTGTGATCTCAACGGGCTGAACCACAAGTCGAGCGTCAGTTGGGCGGTGTCGGCCGGGGCGACGTACTACGTGCGCGTCGCCGGGTATGGCGGCGCAACCGGCGACTACGAGCTGACGATCACCTGCAACGCGCCTCTGGGGCCGGACTGCGGGTGTGCCACGGACCCTGCGGGGGAAGGCTTCTGCTCCCGAAACTGGGCGTGTGGTACCACCACCGCGTGCTTGCTCGACTCCCATTGCGGCGCCGGCCTGCGTTGCACGATCGACAACTGCTGTCCGCCGCCCTATGACGCGGGGTCCTGCACGCTGGTGTGCGAGGAAGGTTGCGTCAATGGCGGAACGTGCGACACGGGGTACGAGGTGTGCGGGGCCGATCCGTGCGGCAACGGCGCTTGCGAACCGGGCATCGGCGAGAACTGCACAACCTGTCCGGTCGATTGCCCCTGCGCCGACGGCGAGGCTTGCGTTGATGGCGCCTGCATCCAGGTCTGCGGCAACGGTGTCTGCGAACCGGGCATCGGCGAGAACTGCGCAACCTGTCCGCTCGATTGCCCGTGCGCCGGCGGCGAGGAATGCGTCGGCGGCGCGTGCTTGGCGCTTTGCGGCAACGGCACGTGCGATCCGGGCGAGAACGGCTGTAGTTGCCCGGAGGATTGCACCGGCGGCTGCACCGCGCTGTTCTTTATTAACGGGCAGCAGAGCCAGTTTGACGAAGTGCTTCTGGAAGCGGGCAAGGTACTCAAGGACATCGAGGACTTCGAGGAAAACCGCCTGCCGCCGAAAACGGCAGCGCCACTCGATGATCCGCTTGACGCCAACACCAACCAGGGCGGCTTCGAGCCCGGCGACATACCCGCCAACATCGCCTTCATGTCCAACGTGGAGGGCCCGGGCATAATCGGCCCGAACCCGCACGGGATTGGGGGTATGGCCGTCGGAACGGCGGGCTTCAACGGCGCCGCCAACGTTGTGGTCGTGGCGAACTGGGGCGACGAGAGCCTGGATGTGCTCACGGTGGGCCCGGACGCTCATACTGCCATGGCGATCAACGTCGTGTCGTTCGAGCAAGGCGGCAACTTCCAGGTGCGCGTCTATGACGCGAACAACGGCCTGCTGGGTATGACAAACCTAGACCTGGTCGGCGATCCGGGAACCACCTGGGTCGGGTTCATCGTCTCGACGGGCACGATCGGCCGGGTCAACCTCTGGAACCCCGAGGGCGGGTATGAAGGCATATACGACATCGCCTTGTACTTCCCGGCTACGTCGCAGTGCGGCAATGGTGATTGCGAACCGGGCATCGGCGAGAACTGCACCACGTGCCCGATCGACTGCGGGTCGTGTGGACCCTGCATCGTCCAGCCGCCGAACCAGGCGAACGGGATCTTCTCCGATATCCACTGCGAGATGTGCGGCACGGGAATGCAGTTTCTCGCCGAGCAGTTCATCCTGGACGGCGACGAGACCGTACAAGGCGTGAAATGGTGGGGTGGGTACTACCCGGGCGACGTGGAGATCAATCCGAGTTGCCTGGAGATCATCATCTACGCCGACGATGATCCGCTCAATCAACCGGGATCGGAGCTCTACCGTTGGAGCTGCGTGAACGCCCCGAAGGTGCAGACGGGGCTCATGTTGTTTGGCGTGCACGAGTGGGAGCACACCTACATGTTCCCGACGCCGCCGGCCCTTGGAGCGGGGACCTATTGGATCGAGATCTACGAGGACACGACCGGAAGCGACGAATCCTACTTCTGGGAGGTCGGTGACCTCGATCCGGCCAACGGGATTATCGGGCAGGCCTACTCGTTCACCATGCCCGAGACCCCGTGGGACTTCGACGCCGCCACGGACATGGCCTTCGAGCTGATCTGCGCAATCCTCGAGTGCGGCGACGGCACCTGCGACGCCGGCGAAGATTGCTTGAGCTGCCCCGCCGACTGCGGCCTGTGCGGCTGCGATGGTTATTGCAGCCAGGGTTCTCCCGACGGCTGCTACTGTGACGACGCCTGCCACGAGTTTGGTGATTGCTGCCCCGACGTCTGCGACTTCTGCCCCGATCTGCTGGCGTGCAGTTGCGGCGACGGCAACTGCGACCCCAATGAGGACTGCGCCAACTGCCCGGCCGACTGCTCATGCCCACCCGGCCAGGAGTGCCTTGACGGTGTCTGCGCACCGGTGGGGGCCTGCTGCGACGGTGACACAGGCGTGTGCGAGGACGGTGTCCTACCAGGAGACTGCGTCGGTGGGCAACTCGAGTGGTTCGAGGACGCTCTGTGCGGCGAGATCGAGTGTTTCCAGCACACCGGGGCCTGCTGTGACAGTGATACGGGCGTGTGCGTGGACAATGTCATGCCGGGAGATTGCGTTGGCGCCCAGCAAGAGTGGTCCAAGGACACGCTGTGCGCGGATCTCGTTCCACCGTGCGCAGCGGACATAGAAGCCTGCTGTCATATGTCGAACGGGACCTGTACCAACGTTGCGCCGACGGTCTGCCGTGAATCCGGTGGGGTCCCTCTGGGTGCGGGCAGTGTTTGTGAGGGGGATGGCAACGGGAATGGCATTGACGACGCTTGTGAGAATGAGCAGTGTGATGAGTGCGGTCCGGGAGACCATTGGATCGACGATGGGCCTTGCGAGGCCGGGACGGACACACTTCCCTCTGGGGCTGTGGTTGGCATCGACGTGAACCTGGACTGCGAGCCGGACATCAACATGCGCCTGCACGGTCCGACGGTGGTTGTGCGTTCCGGTCCGCGGGACGATTCGGTCAACTACCCGGGCACTAGGCCGATGGACGGGCATATGGACGTCATTGACACGGAGATTGTCTCGATGGTCCTGACCAGCTCCGCCGGCATGACGATGACCGCAGGGTCGGGCCTAGGTGCCCTCCCGCTCAATCCCACATACGGTGCGATTGCGGAGCAGCCCAGTACGCCGGCGATGGCGGACAGCTTCTTTGAGGTGTTCTTCGAGGTCGATGACGGGTCCGGCATGCGCCTGTACAACCAAATACCGTTACGTGTCGAGGCGAAGATCGACTGCCTCCCGCCGGACACCGATTACATTCACCCGATGGGGTGCATCCCGCTGTTCACCTCTCCGTACCCCGGGAAGGGAGTGCATGTTGCGAATCTGGTGACCGCGGACCACGGTACCTTCCTGGACTGTGGCAGCACCACTGCGGGCGACTGCTTCGAGCCCAACGGCACGCCGTACTGTGACAACGAGGAGTGCTGCCTTGCGGTCTGTGAGCAGATGTCGTCTTGTTGCGACGTGGATTGGAGTCCCAATTGCGCAGAGCTGGCCAATGAAGTCTGTCCACATCCGTGCGACCCGCCCGACTGCAATGACGGCGTGGATTGCACGGTGGACTTCTGCGACGAAAGCACCGGCACCTGCGTCAACACGCCGGACAACGCCCTGTGCGACGACGGTGACGACTGCACGTCGGACGTGTGCGATCCGCCCGGTGGGTGTTTCCACTCCCCCGAGCCAGCGGGTACGCCGTGCGATGATCCCGGCGATACACCCTGTGACGACCCGGACACCTGTAACGGGCAGGGTCTCTGCGACCCCAACTACGAGCCCGCGGGAACCTTCTGCTCAGACGGAATTTACTGCAACGGCGAGGAAACGTGCGACGGCGCAGGAACCTGCCGGGCGGGCGATCCGATCCTCGACTGCTGCAAGACGGACTCCGACTGCGACGACGGGATCAAGTGCACGCAGGATCTCTGCGACACGGCGAACAACACCTGTTCGAACGACCCGATCGCGGGCTGTTGTGCTTCGGACGGCGACTGTCCGCCGGATCCGAAGTGTCGTGACAGCTTCTGCGATCTGGTGACGAACACCTGTGAGCTAAGCGACAAGTTCCCGGACTGCTGCACGGACGACAGCCAGTGTCCGGGCAAGTGCGACATCTGCGATCCGGCGACGAACACCTGCTTCAAAGGCATCCCGGACTGCTGCGACTCGGACGACCAGTGTCCACCGGGTCCAAAATGCTTCGACAGCTTCTGTGATTTAGCGACCAACACGTGTGAGCTAAGCGACAAGCTCCCAGGTTGCTGCACGTCGGACCTACAGTGCGGCAAGTGCGAGACGTGTGATCTGGTGACGAACACCTGCAACAAGAACGTGCCGGATTGCTGCACCTCGGACGCCCAGTGTCCGCCGGATCCGAAGTGTCGTGACAGCTTCTGCGATCTGGCGACCAACACGTGCGAGCTAAGCGACAAGCTCCCCGACTGCTGCAAGACGGACCCCGATTGCGACGACGAGTTGTACTGCAACGGCGAGGAGACCTGCGACGGGGCCGGCACCTGCCAGGCAGGGGAAAACCCGTGTACGGACCCGGCGCTGCCGTTCTGCAACGAAGATGCCAACGAGTGCGTTGAGTGTCTGGAGATCGGCGATGTCGACGGGGACGGCGACGTCGATCTACAGGACTTTGCGATGTTCCACAACTGTGACACGGGGCCGGTAGGCCCCATGGATCCACCGGCCTATCCACCCGTATGCCGGTGTTTCGACGCCGACGACGATGGCGATGTGGACCTCGCTGACTTCGCTGACGTCCAACGGAACTTCTCGGGGTGACAAGGGATAGTCTACCGGGTGGCGGCGCGCTCCTGTTCACGCGGGGCTCGCACCGGCACTACGTGCAGGCCAGGTTCCAGCTTCGCAGAGTGCAGGGGCGGTGGCGTGTACAACATTGTGGTGGCGGAGCCGGGCTCGTACCGTTTTGAGGTGCGGGTGGAGGAGGGCTCTGTATCGCCGTATCACGGTGGGGCTCAGCCCTACGTCGTGAGGCCCAAAACAACGATTCCGTAGGACGCCGGTCGTTCTTCAACCAGGTAGGGTGCATCTTGATGCACCCCCCGGTGGACCGCGACCCCTTCTCCCGACAGGTGTTGGCTGCGTCCGGAGAGTCGCAAGTCACGATTCGCGGGCTACGGATAACGAATGTCCCCACCGACCGGTCCGTAATTCGTAATTCGTAATTCGTAATTCGTAATTCGTAATTCGTAATTCGTAATTCGTAATCCGTAATTCGTAGTTGTTACGTTTACCTATTCCTACGCAGTTGGAGCTACGGATTGGGTTCGCCTTGGTGATAAAGGTGATCCGGCTTATTGCTTGGCGGCGATCAACGCCTTCACCTCCTTTGCCGATGCAACCGCTTCGAGAGCTTCGTTGACCTGCGACAGGGTGTAGGTCTCCAGTTTGATCCCCGACCACATTTGGGCAACGGCTGGCATGCGCAGCAGCTCAACGCCGCGGTGGAAGTGGGAGTAGTCGCTGCCCCAGCAGCCGCGAACGTCGAGGTGTTTGCGGTTCAGATCGACGTGCGGGTTGAACGACGTCTCGCCATGGTCGGTGTATTGGCCGACGACCACGACCGTCCCCGCGTCGCGGGTAAAACGCATCGCCTGGGTGACGGCTGGGGGGGCACCGGTGCACTCGATGGTCACGTCCGCACCTCGCCCGTTGGTATGCTCGCGCACCCATTCGAGCCGCTGGCCCTCGTCTCGCCCGGTGAAGTTCAGCGTGGCCCACGCCCCGATCTTCTCGGCATAACCCAGCCGCTGGTCGGGAGCGCCGATACACAGCACGCGACAAGCCCCGCGAAGACGCGAGAAGCCGATCGTCGAAAGCCCCACCGGACCGGAGCCCAAAACCAGCACGGTATCGCCCAGGGCGATGTCCGCCCGTTCGACGGCGTGCAGCGAGGTCGGAAGCGAGCAGCCCCCGGCCATGTACAGCTCGCTGGGAACCCCGTCCATGCGAATGCAGCGCACGCCCTGCTTGAGATGCACATACTCCGACCACCCCCCGGTCAGCCCGTCAGTAAGGCCGTAGGTGATGCCGTACACCTTCCTCTCCGGGCATCGTGTCGACGCCTTGGCCACCAGGCAGTGCCAGCACCGATGACACGTGCGATGCACGTCGAGAAACGTAACCCGGTCGCCCTCCGAGAAACGCTTGCCGTACACGTCGCGCATCGAGGCCCGGATCTTCTCCAGTATCCCAACCGAAACGTGCCCCGGGATAATCGGATAGGGCACGCCCTCCAGCCGCCCGTCCCGCAGATGCACGTCCGTGCCGCACACCTCGCTGTACTCAACGCGAAGCAGTGCGGAATGGGGCTCCAGCTCCGGCAGGGGAATCTCCCGCAGCTCGATCTCTTTACCGGGTCCCGGCATCACCGCCGCCAGTGAATAGCTCTTGGTCGTCATGGTGTCTCCGGTCCTGTGGGGTGGGCACTGCCCACCATTTTCTTCAACACCGTAGCGCTAATCTGGTGGGCTATGCCCACCCTACGAGACTGTCACTCTTGTCTGCCCGTACTGCGAGAACCACGACAAGAGACTCTCCATGTCTCTCGCGAGCCTCCGGGGGGTGAACGAGATCACCTTTGTCTTCTCAAGGAGCTTCTCCTGATGAGGCGCCGCTGCGATTATGGTCACCATGCCCAGGTCCCATTGCCCGAGACCGTCCCAGCCAAAGAGGGACATGTGCTTCTCTGCTGAGTGCATGAGGAACTTGTCCCGCAGGACCTTCAGCGGGATGTCGGACCATTCGGTGGTAGCAGTGATTTGTGCAACGTATTGCTTGTGGTCAGGACCGAGCGCTCTGGGGTTTCTACTGAGGAACTCCTTGTGCCTCGAGAAGGAAGTAAAGCTGGGAAGACCCGGTCCGGACAAGAACCTTCGAGACAGCGTGACAACCCGGTCAAGCAGGATACACGCGTGGATGATGAGATTTTGATAGTCGAGCTCAAGAAACGGAGCGATGTCCCTTCGCTTGTCAGCCAGAGCTTTCTGGCGTGCCGAGTACTTGTTCCCAACTCGATGGTAGCGCAGTTGTGAGTCACAGCGTCTTGCCAGCGAGCCCTGAATGAGCGTCCGCTTGAGACTCAGGGCATACCATGAGAACGCCTGAACATAGCGTCCCACATCGCCGTGAAAGAACTCCGCATCCGAATCGTCGACGCGATTGATGAGACCAGCAAGTGGATCTGACGAAAAGCGCCTAACTTCTCTCCGAACGTTCAGGGGGTCCTCAACAGACTTGTGCCCGACGACGATATCGGGGTGTGCTCGCACTATGTCACGCAAGTCCATTCTCTCGCATCCAACACCGATTTACACCCTGCACAAAACGCGAAGGGCAGACTCCTTCTGTCTATGTAACCCTGCTGAGTCTTTCATCGTTCACGGGTCTAAGCCTTCGAGTTTCCGCATTCTATCCTCTTTTCGGGCTCGTGGCACTTCCGGGAGAAGCGCGGACATGGTCGCCTGCGCGGAGCACGTCACCCACGACGTACACGCCAACTGCGGCGGTTATTCAGGCGACATCTCTCGGCGGGACTCCCTGCTTCACCCAGATCACCAATTCGTAATAGTCCGATCGCGTTTCTGCCTCGTCATGCGTGAAGTACCACCGGATGATGTCGGGACACCGGATTGCTTTGTATACTTTGCGGTCCTCAACACCAAGGGCAAGTAGCTGGGTTTGCAAACGCTCGAGCGCGCCCACTCCCAGATTCAACGAGGCTAGGGTTGCTTGAACGTTCGGCGTTCCGAAGGCCTTCCTGATCGCCTTTGCATTGGCTTCGTGATGGGCTTCGGCCTCTGCGAAGAGGTCTCGGCGACGTCGCCCAAAGATTCGTGACAAGAGCCCCATGGGATGTTCCCTGGCAACAACTATAGTTCCGTAATTCTCCTCAAGATGATTCCATCCATCTGGTGGGCGGTGCCCACCCTACGAACTCGGCGGTTTTAGGGACAGGAACAGCTCGTCCAGTTGAGCCTGGGCTACGGGGGTCGGGGCGCCTGTTAGTGGGCAGACCGCGCGCTGCGTCTTGGGGAATGCGACTACGTCGCGAAGGCTTTCCTTCTCAGCCAGCATCATTACCCAACGGTCGAAGCCGAAGGCGATCCCGCCGTGGGGTGGTGCTCCGTAACGCAGGCCTTCGAGGAGAAACTCGAACTTGGCCTGGGCTTCCTCCTCGCTGATCCCCAGCAAGCGGAACACCTTCTGCTGTACGTCCTGCTGATGGATACGAATGCTACCCCCGGCCATCTCGGTGCCGTTGAGCACCAGGTCGTAGGCCTTGCTGAGCACCTTGCCGGGGTCGCTGTCCATCATGGGAATATGCTCATCAAACGGGGCGGTGAAGGGATGATGCGTGCTCGTCCAACGCTTGTCCTCCTCGTCCCAGACGAACAGCGGAAAATCCACCACCCACAGCAAGTCCCAGCGCCCGGATGGAATGACATCCAGGATCGTCGCCAGCTTGGTGCGGACGTGATGCAGATACTTGCTCACGTCGGCAAGCGTGCCGGCCATGAAGAAGATCATATCCCCGGGCTTCGCCTTCACCTGCCCGCAGAGCTGGCTGCAGATCGGCTGCACGAACTTGGCCACCCCGGTGGCGAACTCGATGCCGGCTTCGCCTTGCTTGACCTTCACCAGCGGCAGGCCCGGCCCGCCGATCCCGCGGACCTCCTCCGCCAGGCCGTCGGTGACTTTCCGCGTAAGCGACTCTGCCTCTTTTGCCACGAGACACTTGACCGCGCCGCCACTTTCAAGTGCTTCGCGGAACGGTTTGAAATCAAGCTCGCCCACCAGCCGGCTGATGTCCTGCAGTTCCATTGCAAACCGCGTGTCCGGCCGGTCGATTCCGAACCGCTCCACGGCTTCCTTCTCGCTCATGCGCGGAAAAGGAACGGTGACCTCGAGGTCGAGCGCATCTCTGAAGATCTGCTGGACGCAGCCCTCGACCGCAGCCATGACGTCGTCGCGCTGCACGAAGGCCATCTCCATGTCGAGCTGGGTGAACTCCGGCTGACGATCGGCCCGCAGGTCCTCGTCGCGGAAGCAGCGCACGATCTGGGCGTAGCGGTCGAAGCCGGCGATCATAAACAGTTGTTTGAAAATCTGCGGCGATTGCGGCAGGGCGTAGAACGAACCAGGCTTCACCCGTGAGGGCACCAGGTAGTCGCGAGCCCCTTCCGGGGTCGACTTGGTCAGAAACGGCGTCTCGATCTCGACGAAGCCGTTTTCGTGAAAGTACTCGCGGATCGCCCGGGCGACCTTGTGGCGCAGCCTGAAGATACTCTGCATCTCCGGCCGGCGGAGGTGCAAAAAGCGATAGCGCAGGCACATATCCTCGCCCGCGTCGAATTCGTCGTTGACCTGGAAGGGGAGCGGAGCCGCCCGGCTTAAAACATCGAGCTCCTCCACCAGAACCTCGACCTCCCCGGTGGGCAGCTTCGGATTGACCCACTCGCCCCGGCTGACCACCTTGCCCCCTACCGCGATCACGTCCTCGTTGTGCAGCCCGCGGGCGGTTTCATGGGCCGGACTGCCCTTGTGCGGGCTGAGCCTTAGCTGGGTGATGCCGGTGTGATCCCGAACATCGACGAAGGTGATTCCTCCGTGGTCGCGGGTGCTGTGCACCCAGCCCGCAAGCGTAACGGTCTGCCCGATATTTCCCGCCCGAAGCTGCCCGCAGCGGTGAGTCCGTTTGTGATAGGCGATCGCCAATGTTCAGTATCCTAAGTTAGGGTTTGAAGGTCCAAAGGCCAAAGGCCGAAGATCCAGATCCTCGACCTTCGACTTTCGACCTTTCTACAGCCGCCGTTTTACAGGCGATCAGTCGGGCCCGGTGAAGACGTTTTGGAATCCGGCGACGTCCTCGAGGTCTACATCCGCGTCGTAATTGAAGTCGAAGGGATCCAGACACGTGGGATCGGCGGGTGCGCCCGGACCGCCTCCCGCGATGCAGTTGTCCAGCAAGCGATAGTCATCCAGATCGACGTCGCAGTCGCTGTACAGGTCTCCCTTGGAAGCCCCGTTCTCCCGCACCGGCGTCCCCAGCGGAGTGTAGTCGCACACATCCACGTCGTTTAGGACCCCGTCGTTGTCGGTGTCGTCGTCGCAGTCGTCGACCGTCCCGTCCCCGTCGAAATCCGTTTGACAATCATCGGGGACGTTGTTGCCGTCACAGTCCTGGCTGCCTCCGCAGCCGGGCACATCACATTCACCGCCGGCCGAACCGCAATCGACGTCGCACCGGTCGATGATCCCGTTGTCGTTGCAGTCCGGAGGTAGGGGTGTCGGGCCCACGGTCGCTCCGGTGACCGTCGACGGTGTTCCCGTTCTGAACAGCCCCAGCGTCACCGTCGTGTCGGCCGGTTCGGAGGTGGCATCAAAGCGGAAGTTGTACATCGTACCCCAGCGCAGCGGGTTCGACGTGGTGCTCCAGGTTACGGCGCTGTCCGTCACTTCCCAGTCCCACGGGGCGTTGTCGATCTCGACCTGGTCGTCATCCACCGTGTTGTACTGTTCGTCATGGTGTTCGACCGCGTGGAAGCCTACGTTGGTTACCGTGGTTCGACCCGCGATCGGAATGCCAAACGAGCCGACCTGCCGATCCATGTCGACGTTCAGGAGGGCGTACTCGTAGTGCCACGTGCCCCCGCCAAGGTCGGTCGCCTCGGCCGCCAGGATGCACCGGCCATCGGGTGACTCGAATTCGATGACCGGAATCTCCTGGGCGAGGAGGGTCTGGGTTGCACCTTCCCAGACATCGGTGGGGAAGCCGATGTTCGGGAAGGTCCCGGGCCCGCTCATGCTGAACGACCAAGTGCCGCCGGGTGAGCCGCTCACCGTAGTCGTCTTCCACGCAACGCTGTTCATCGCATCGACGTCATCGAAGGCGACGTAGAAGCTCGAACCGTAATAAGTAGCTCCGGGATTCTCGTCCGGGTCAAGGTCCGCATCGTGCACCTGTAGACGGTGGTCGATTTGGCCGTCGTGGCTGCCGCCCTGCGTGAAGTGCGATCCCTCGTACGACCAGCCGCCGGTCCACGGGTCGACCTCGAAGCGAGGCCCCAGCCCGCTCTGAATGGCATTGAGACTTGCACCGTAGGTGTCGGTACAGTTCATCCCCAGCCAGTTTCCACCGCTGTGCCCCGGCTCAAAGGTACAGAATCCGCCGCACTGGGTACTCGTCAATGCGGTGAAAGCGTGCTTGATCCACGACTGCCCGATCTGCTCGAACCGTTCGCTCCCGTCCACCGTTTTGAGCCGGAACACGTCCATGACGATGAACGGGTGTTCCGCACTGGGCCTCGCAAACCACGCCAGGTCTCCCGTGCCCACATTCCAGGAAGTGGTGGCGATCGAGAGCCCGACAATGCCGTCCCGCTGGCCGTGTTGACCGAGCCCGTAAAGCTGGCAGAAGGTCACATCCGGCAAGCCGCCGCGAGTAACGCCGCCCCCGTCCGGCAGGAAAGGGTCGAAGGGAGCGGGGGCGTCTCCGCCTATCCACTCCCCGACGGCTGACACTTCCGCCCGGCCAAGCGACACCCCCGCCAGCTCGGGACGTCCCAAAGCGTCAGCCAACTCGGGGGTAATAACCACCTCCCGACCGGCGACTGTGAGCGTGCTGTGGCGATGATTGAACCCCGCCTTCATGCCGCGCAGCTCGAGGGTTGGTATCCCGCGAGCGATTCCCTGCAGATCGTCGATCCCCTCCGGCCCCACCTCTTCGCCGGCGGCGATGGTGAGGTCGAACACCGGGTGATTCGCCTCGGACGCACCGATGGTGATTCCCTCGAGCACGCGAAGGTACCGGCGTAAGAGTCGCACGCTCCCATCCGCATCGACGGTGAATTCCAGGGCCGCAGCCTCGTCGAGCGTCAGAGTCAAAGTCATGACAAGATCACCCGAAGTCGTGGGCACGGCCCTCCCGACCATCCACAGGGCGTGCCGCTCGAGCGTATCGTAGGGGACCTTCAGTGTTACCGTTCCCTTGCGAGCGGACCAAACCTCCTGAGCCACGGCCAGCCCCGGGCTGATCGTCACCGCCACAAACGCGGCCAAGATGGCAAACCGTTGTGAGAACATGTGATCTCCTTTCTCCTTCGCCGGATGGTCACCACATTTTAGGGGCTTTCTTCGAGAACTGCAACGCAAAAGTGCCCGGATTCCAGGTTCAAGGCCCAGTGCGCGGGCACAGACCATCTCAATACTGAGATCCGTCCGGAAACCCCCTCACTCAGCCACCGTCGTCCGATAGGACGGGTCTCAGTGAATCGGCAGCGCCGATTCCGTGCGCACCAGCTTGGACCGCGCGTTTCCGACCGTTGCCTCCCACGACTCAGGATGACCCCCACGCTCAGCGCCCGACAGCGGACAGAAGGCACACGCGGAGGCCACGGGCATCGCACACTTTGCGAATCGAATTGGGATCGCACGACCATGCTCGAAAACACTACGTGGCGTACTCTGATAGGTTGAAGGTCTGAAGACTCAAGTGTATCAACACCCAACCGCCGCTGATCCGCCCGAGTCGTGTCGAGGATGATCAGCAGCACATTGGGTGCCCCGGGGGGGCTGCAATCTGTGGCAGCGGGGGTTCCAAACGCTTGCAGGACGCAACCGCCATCCCAAGCCCGGCAACGGCGCAGATCAGCGCGGTCGTCTATAGCGCTCTTGTAAATCGCAGACCCACGGGTAGCCTCCTCCGAAGTGCCCACCCGGCAGGACAGTAGTTGTCAGTTGTCGGCTGTCGGCTGCTAGTGTACTGTCAGTGATGACGTTGCCTGTTCCCATTCCTAACTTCATCAGTCCCGGCGGGGCGGTACTCGCCCTGTTCTGTCGCCCCTACGGGGCTTTGATTCTCTGCGCCATCGTATATCCAAGGCTCACGCCCTGGGCTGGTTTCGTTCGTCCCTACGGGACTGAATCTGTGCCAACCCGCTCAACTCGCGAGATCAAACCTGACGGTACCCTGGTTGTTAGCCGCCAACTTTCAGGGATCGCCAACACCGAATTCGTAATTCGTAATTCGTAATTCGTAATTCACCCGCTACTGTCGATCGGCGGCTACCCGGGCCTGCAGGGCGTCCCACTCTTGAACGGTCATAGCCACCTCGCGGGCCTGCGAGCCTTTGTAATCCCCGACGATGTCAGCCTGGGCCATCTGCTCGATCAGCCTGGACGCCCGGGCGTAACCCACGGTGAGGCGGCGCTGCAGGAGGCTCACGCTGCCCCGCTTGGACTCCAGCACGATGCGGACCGCCTGGTCAAACAGCGGGTCGCGCGCCTCGTCGCTTTCCTCGGAGCCGGGGGGGCGAACCTGTACGAGCTGGGGATGAAACTCCGGCCTGGCCCGCGACGAAAGATCGCTCAGGACCGCCTGCACCTCGGACTCGTCCATGAACGTGCCCTGAGCGCGGATCAGCTTGTGCCCTCCGGGCGGCAGAAACAACATGTCCCCCTGCCCCAATAGAACCTCTCCGCCGTTCTGGTCGAGCACGATGCGCGAATCAATCCGCGAGGAAACACGAAAGCAAATCCTGGAGGGCAGGTTGGACTTGATCAAACCGGTGATGACCTTCGCCTCCGGCCTCTGCGTCGCAACGATAATGTGCACCCCCACCGCCCGGGATTTCTGGGATAACCGGGAGAGGTAGTGCTCCATCTCTTTGGCTGAGGTCATCATCAGATCGGCAAGCTCATCTATGAAGATCACGATGTAGGGCAGGTGGGTGGAAATCCGGGCCTTCTCCCGGGCGTCGCCCGGCTTGAGGCGGGCGTAGATCTCCGTGCCGCCCAGGCGGTTGTACGCGGAGATGTTTTTGACCCGTACCTCGGCGAGCAGCTCGTAGCGCTCGTCCATCTTGGCGACCGCCCACTCGAGGATCTTCTGCGCCCGGGCCATGTCGGTGACGATCGGGCACATCAGGTGGGGCATGTCCTTGAACTGGTTCATCTCCACCATCTTAGGGTCGATGAGGATCATCTTGACGTGGTCGGGCCTTTTGGTCATCACCACGCTCATGATGATCGCGCTAAGACAAACGCTCTTGCCCGAGCCGGTCGTGCCCGCGATCAGAAGGTGGGGCATTTGAGTCAGGTCCTCGACGAGCGGCTTGCCGCCGGCGTCCTTGCCCAGAAACAGCGGCAACTGCATGCCGCTGGCCTGTTTGCCCGCCAGGGTTATCAGCTCCTTGAGGCGTACGCGCTCCTTCCTTTGGTTGGGAACCTCGATACCCACGGTGTTCTTGCCGGAGATCGGGGCGACCACGCGAATGGCGTGGGCCTTCAGGGCGCGGGCGATGTCGTTGGAAAGGGCGGCGATCTGAGAAACCTTTATTCCCACACCGAGTTTCAGCTCGAACATGGTTATCACCGGGCCGGTGTCGATCTCCACTACCCGGGCGTCGAGGCGGAACTCCTCCAGGGTCTGCTCGAGGACCAGAGCCTGCTCCCGCACCAGCGCTTCCTGCTTGGCGGTGAAGCCGTACTCGGTCTGCCGCAGGAGGGACAGGGCCGGCAACCGCCAGTTTTCGATCTGCCGGGGATAGGGCTCAGCCAGGGCAGCCCGCTCGGGCGATGGGAAGTTCACCACCGGTTCGGTTCGCCCGCGAGCGGGTTTGGGCAGTTTTGCGGCTTCGCGTTGTTCGAGTGCATCCGCCCGGCTGCCTCGCTGCGCGCCGGCGCTTTCCGCTGCCGTCCGCCGCTTGTGGCAAGGAGTTCCCTCGCCCACACCCTCGCGGACCTCCTCCGCGGACTCCTCGTCAAACAGCCTCCTCTGCTTCCGGGCTGCTCCGGCGAACCCCCGGCGACCTCTGCGCGTGGAGATTTCGATTCCCGGCTCAGAGGGGTCGCCGGTCAGAATGGCAGCCCGCTCCGCGGCGGACACGCCCGCGGCGGACACCGCGGGTCTGGCAAGTGGCCTCGCCGCCGCGACTCGCCGGGCGGCAGCCACCGCGCCCAACAAAGCCCTTCCCAGGCGTTTAAGGGCGGACGGTAATTGAAACACCAGACCGTCCGTTACAAAAACCAGCCCGACAAACAGACCCGCCACCAGCACGATGGCCGTCCCCGTCCGGGACAGGTTCGAGGTCAACAGCTCGCCGAGGGCGAAACCGATCACACCGCCGGACCCGACGGGCAGCGCCGCCGTGGATGGCTCCTGGATCAGATGGGCGGAAGCGCAAGTGCAGGCGGTGAGAAGGGCCAGACCAAACGCTCGTTCCCCCACCTGGCCGATCTCGCTGCGGACCGCACGGGCTAGAGCAGCCAGGCTCGCTGCCAAAAGCAGCGGATAGGCCCCGGCCCCCAGATAGTGGTGAAACTGATAAGCAAACCAGGCCCCGACAACCCCGCAGGCGTTCATCGACGGCGTGTTATGGGGGTATTGGTTGGGGCTGGGCCAGTCGCCCGCGTCGAAGGTAAGTATCGCCGGCCAGAGGAACACGCACCCAGCCAGGGCGATTAGAGGGATCGCCAGCGATCGGGTGGTGGCTCGATCTGTCTCGCGGGTCATTAGAGGGTGGTCCGTTTCTACCACACAACCCGCTGTGTGACTATCCCAGTAGGTCGGGCTTTGCCCGACATTCGCAACGGGCGTCGGGCGGAGCCCGACCTACCTGGAAAGCTGGTCCCACAGCAGCCCGCCCCTTGTGAGCGGCGTCGTGGCATGTTTACGTGATCGGCGTCGACCGGTCGAATGCTGGAGTGAAACTCCCCCGCGGGGGGCGGACCTACCTCTTATCCTTGTCCTTGAGGGTGACCCACTTCGCGTCGGCCTTCTTGATGTTGCCCGCCAGGTCTTCGCTGAACGCGCTTTTGGCCGATTCATCGAAGAAAAGGTAGGTTTTCCCGTCGACCACGGTGAAAACCGGGGGATCGCCCGGGTAGCGCTTGTCCCGCGTGACTCCCTCCGCGCAGAAGCCTTCGTATTTTGGGAGGTACTTTTCGGCGTCCTTCTCGAAGGCGGTCTTGGCCTCAGCGCTCGCCAGGTGGTAAACCGCCGCGCGAAAAACACTCCTGAACTTGGGGTCACCTTTGACCGCCTCGTTCTCGGTCTGAAATGAGACCGGGCAGTAACCGTCCAGGGCCGGCTGAGCCCACCGCGTCCGGGCCGCGGGGATGTACGTCTGCAGGCCGATGTCGTGGTATGCCCGGCGAGCCCGCTCCGATGAGAACAGATATACCTTCCCATCGACGATCTCGAAGACCGTAGGAACACCGGGGAGCCGGTTGCCGTAGCTGCCCCCCAGGGCGGTCAGGCACAACCCGGCGAACTGGGGGTGGAGCTTCTCGGGGTCCGCCTGGAACTTCTCCTTAGCCTCCGCGCTTAAGAAGTGATACAGCCGGCCCCGATACGCCATCTGGTGGGCGAGATCGCCCTTGGTGGCCTCGCCGGTGAGCAGATACGCTGCGGGACAGTAGCCCTCGAGGGCCAACTCCAGATCCTCATCCCCCTCCCCGGCCCGGGCGAAAGCCGCAGACAATGTTGTGGCCACTACAATCGCCAACCCGAGCACCACACGATGGAAGCTTCGTGGCATGATCATCATCCGGTCCTTTCTTGTTACGATGGGTTTATCCCACATTGCTATGTCGCGCCTGGCCAGGGACATGTCCCCAAGGGCATTGTCCGAACATACGTGGATAATAGCAAGGACTTGCGTCCTGGGCTCTCGCTTCGGGGTCCCTGCCGGACCAACCGCAAACCCGGATTCTTCATGCCGCGAAGAGCGCAGACTATTGTTAGGAAACGGTTACAGCAGAAGACCAGCCGACTTGCCTTCGACAGCGTGTCCATCGTGACTCCCGCTGTGACTCTCCATTTTTTCCCACTTCTGCTCTCTTTCTCTGCGGTCTCTGCGTGCTCCGCGGTTGACACTCCGGGCTAAACGGCAATCACTTTGTGGGCCGGCAGTAACGGCTCACCACGGAGGATCGGCAGCAGGTGTTTGCGAAGAAAGCCCACCGCCGCCCAGGCGGTGTGCCCGCCTTGATGCCCTTCCTGCTTGAACGACGGCGTCCAGTGAATCTCATGCAAACGCTCGTACGCCCGCCGGTCGGGATCGGAAAGCTCTGCGGGGGGTCGAAAGCCGACCCGCCCGGCGGAATCGACGAATCGCCGGTCCGTGGTCCCGAAGATTCTCGTTCCCAGCCCGAGAATCCACTTATCGCGGGAGCTGACCAGGGCATAACAGCGCTCAACCGCCCCCAGGGCTGGACCAAGGTTGTAGTCGGGTGACAGGGCGGGACACGGGAGGACCAGGGTGTCAATGATCTTGCGCCCGGCCAGCGCCTCGCATGCGAAGACGGCGATGCCCGCGCCGCCGCTGAAGGCAACAACGTGGATGGTGGTGCCCGGATGAGCCCGCCTAAGTGTGAGCAGCTTCCTGGCGAGCTGTCGACCCATGAACCTGTTACGGCGGTGCCAGCACAGGTCCGACCAGATCTCCCCGGGCAGCCCGAACTGCCAGTCGAACAGGATCGTTGCCAGTGAGCTTCCCTCTTCCCGAAGGGCCCGCCTCACCAGCAGCGGGGCAAACTGGAACCCGCCGACGCCGTCGAGCATGACCAGCACTTCGCGGTCAGGTGATCCGACGCATTGGGGTACGCCGTTGCGTACACGCTCGACAAGGTAGGTCGAAACCACCGAGATGCGCGTCGTCAGGAAACCCATGACCGTCTCACCGGGCTTCACGCCAGACGTTTGAACACTTCGGACCTGGTAAGCGTCTCCAGGAACCGCACCTGGGAAATGCCCATCTCGAAGCGACAGACGCTGCTCATCGGGCACCACGAGCAGGGTGAGAACGTCCCAAGTCGGTAGGGGGTCACCGCGACGTTGCCGTCCAGGATTGCGTCACAGAGCTCGCCCAGCCGGGTCCGGGTGTGCTCGAGCAGGTTCCGTAGCGTTCCGGCGTCGGCGGCGTCGCTGCGATCGATCTGCCCGAACGAGCCGTCGGACTTGCGATACATGGAATAGTAAGAGGACCAGGCCCCGGTGCGCCCCGCACCGTCGAGAGCCTCGAACGTGTCGGTCAGGATCACCCCGCGCGGGCGATAGGACCCGGGGAGGGCCTGGGCGCGCTCACCGGCAAGATCGGGGTGATCCACCGATTCATACTTGGGGACCAGGCTGACGTACAGCGCCCCGCCGGGTCTGACCGGCCGACCCGCGAGGCTGACCCCTTGCTCGCCGAGCACCAGCAAATACCCCAGAAGCTGAAGCGACAGGCCGTGATAAACCTCATCCATGTTGAGCCGCTTGTCCCGGGTCAGCTTGTAATCTACCACGATTCCCAGGAGTTCGTCGCCCAGCTCCGCAAGATCGACCCGGTCGATGAACCCGCGGACGAAGACGTGGCGCCCGGCAGGTGTGGAGAGTTCCAACGCCGGCAAGGCGGGTGACCCATGTCCTTTCGACGTGGGGTCATCAAGCCCGAAGGAGACCTCCGCGGCCCGAGGGCGATAAGTGCCGGCCTTTGACACGCTCCGCTGGGCTTGCAGCACGCGAGCGAGATGGGAGGCCGATCGCCGAAGCATGTAGACGTTGCGCGCGTCCGACAGGGCTCCACCCGGGGGGAGCCGGGTGGCGATCCGGGCGCAGCTCTCGCCGAGCCGCTCCATCAGCTCCCCTTCGGAAAGCTGAGCGAATCCCCGTCCGGTGGGCGAGAGCGTTTTTATGAAGTCCTCGAGGACCGCATGATGAACGTGGCCGACGTCGACGGGATCGAGGACGGCCTGGGCCCGCTCGCGGAGCCTCAACTGATACTTCGCGAAATGCTGGAACGGGCAGGCGGCATAGGTCTCCAATCGGGACACGCTGGCGCGCAGGGGTCCGTCGATCAGTCGCTCGACCGAGGCCGGCGAAATCCGGGCCCGGTGGGTCTCATCCAGTGAGCCCAGGGCCCGGCGCGTGGCGGGGTCGGCGGAAAGGTCCGCTCGGACCGTGTCGTAGAGCTCATTCCAGCGGGCGCGGAGCCGGCGATCATCCTGCGCAAGCGTCGGCCGCGAGCGAAACTCCATCGTCAGCCGCTCGGTGAGGTCGCGGAAGCACAAGACGTCCCAGGTCTCGCGCAGGCGGGCCGGATCGCCGATTGCTTTGGGGGTAAGCCCCAAACACCCGGCGGTGAGAGCGTGCACGTAGGGCGAAACCCGCAGGGCCTTGCCGTCGTTGTCCGCGGTTGCACAGGTGACCACCAGAGCCTCGCTCGCTCGGGTCAGGGCGGTGTAGAGCAATAACGCCTCGTCGAGGACCCCCTCGCGCGTCGGCGGGCCGACACGAACGCCGGCGGACCGGAACATCTCGCGATCGTCGTCGTTGAGGATCGAGTCTTCGCTCGGCTTCTTGGGGAACACGCCGTCATTGAACCCCACGATGATCGCCGCCTTGATGTCCGGATGCCGGCTCCGATCGATCGACCCGACCAGCACCTGATCGATCATCGGGGGGGCAAGACCCAGGGTGATGCCCGAAAGCCCCGCCCCGAGCACATCGGCCAGCTCCTCCGTCGTAAGGGTCACTTCGGCAAAGGCGAACCCCAGATCGTCCAGGAAGGACACGAACTCCCGCCAGACCTGGCGATGCTCCTCAGCCTGGTCGAGGTCGCCGTCCTGCTCGGCGCCCTCAGCCCATCGCCTCAGGGTCTCCCCGACGTAAAGCTCTTCAAGCCATTCGACGATCGCCCCGGCCCAGGCCTTGCCCGTCGGAGCCTGACCCGCTGAGGCAAACGCAAGCCAGCGATCCGTGCACCTCAGAAACGCCCGACGCGTCTCATTGATCCGGTGGTGCAAAGATGATCTCTGCTGCGGGGGAGTCGTACCCGCAGTGACACCATCCTCGGGTTCCACAAAGCCCGAGCCCACAGCGAAGGACCAGTCCGCACCCCGCCAGGTGCCGGACCCTGATAGGCCGTGGGCGATCAGGTAGTTCTCGAGCTCATCCGCCGGCTCGGTGCCGATCGGCAGCAGCCCGGTTTTCAAGGCGAGCCGCACCGACTCGAGCGAGAGGTCGTCGGCGGCCATGGCTGCCGCGGCGCGCAAGAGCTCAACGAGCGGGTGGTGGGCGATGGGCCGACGCCGGTCGATAAAGAACGGGATGCCCCGGGCCTCGAGCGCTTCGGTGAGCAGGTCATGGTACGGCTCCAGGTCGCGCACGATGATCGCCACGTCGCGATAGCGGTATCGCCGGGCTTGATCCTGCACCCACCCAAAAACGCGGGCGACGGCGTAATCCACTTCAATCCGCCGCGACGGCAGCTCGATCAGCTCGACTCCCACCGGCCCCACGTCGCTCTCGGAGGTGCGAGAAGGGATTCTCGCACCATGATGCGCAAACAGCGTACGCTCCAGTCCTGCCAGTGACACGCTAGTGGCAAAGCGCGGAGGTGTAGTGGGGGCCAGTAGCACCGGATCCTCGACCTCCAGTCCCGCCTCCAGAAATGCCCGCTCGAGGTCGCGGTAGGTCTGGTAGGTCCTGGCGAACAGGTGCGCGGATGAGCGCTGCCCGGTAGAGTTCGCGCGGGTTAAAGCCCGCGGCTCGGGGAAGGTTGGATCGATCATCGCGGTGATGTCGACGTGTTGGCACAGCCTGGCCAGCTCGATCAGGGTCAAGGTTTCCTGGCCCGCCAGCGAGGCGAACCCGTCGACCCACAGCTCGGCGGCGTGAAGCCAGCGGCACAGGTGAAGACGCTCGCGTGCGACCTTGAGGAACTGGGAAGGATCGAGGCGCTCGCCGCCGAGATACTCGACGTAGGCGGCGTAGATCAGGTGCAGATCGTGCAGCTTGGCCTCCTGGGCGGGGTCCGCCCCGCGGCATCGCCCGCACAATTCAGCCAGATCGTCCGGCTCGACAGCCTCCTGAAAGAACTCCGCGATGGTGGCGCTGAGCCGCTCGACGAACCCGCCGAGCCGGCCGATAGAACCGGCCCGGTCTGCCACACGTCGGTAATACCGCAGCTTGGCGGCGTGCTGGGTAAGCAAATGTCTCAGCACCATCGCCCGGGCGGGCTCGGTCAAAGCCCGACGGATCGGAGCGCCGGATCCCTCGAGCACCCGCTGAGCCAGCCGGCGAAAGGAGAGAACCTCGGCCCGGTGGGCTCCACCGATGCCGTCCGCCCCCTCTATTATGGCCCGCTCCATCTGCAGGCTGGCCTGCTCGGGCACCAGGAGGATCAGACGCGGACCGTCTATCGGATCCCGCCCAAGACCCGTCCGGATCGCTTCAAGACACTGGTGGGTCTTTCCGGTGCCCGCCCGGCCTATGATGAAACGCACCGCCATGGTACGGACGGTCTATCAAAAGCCGCCGGGGTGGTCAATCAGCCGTGGGATTTCACTCTTTGGCCTCTTGCGCATTGGAGACGGCTGACTTGTGACAATAGTTGTTCTTGACGATCTTGGTAAGGCTGCGGTAAAATGGGCTCGATGGCCACACTGAAATTCGAAAGGAGTCGACATGGGTTTCAGCCAACGGAAGACGGAGCGACGTCGTCAGCGTTGCAAACAGAAAAAACGGGAGGCTCGGGTCTTTGCACTTCGTCGCGAGCGGCACCTCTCAGATCACAGTCATCCGCTGTATTCCTGTGTGGTGAATCGCGACTGGCGCAAGTGTGGGGAGGCCAGCATTCTACTCGCCCGCACCGTCAGCCCGACGAGTGTCACCCTGGCGGCGTTCCTGGTCGACCTGTGGGCGATGGGCCTGAAGGACGCCTGGGGACGGACGGATCTTCCAGTAAGCGAGTTCGACGACTCCGTCCGCCGCATGGACGAGCGGCTCGGGACCCGTGCGCTGAAGATCGAGAGCGCGCGCGACATTGTCTACGGCGGCATCCAGTTGGCACGTGATTCCGGCTTTCGCCTGCCACGCAAGCATGAGTGCTGGGCCGCCGTCCTCGGGCCGCTCCCCGACGGGGAATCGCCGGACATGAGCCTGTTTTCTCCCGGCGGGCCGCTGGTCATTGTTTAGGGCTAATCGTCGATCTCCCGCTCGATGCGTTTGCCGACGGTCCGGAATCGCAGGCAGAGCCCAAGCTGGGTGAAGGCCCGCCGGGCAAACAGGATCGACAGCACGGCGAAGGGCACGCCGACCACTATCCAACTGGGGTCCTGCTCTTTCACCCCCACGGTCACCGTGACCGCCACCACAACCGTGCTGAACAGAAACGAGACGATGTCCCCCGCAGGGACGAAGGCGGTGTGGGGAAGAAAGATACCCTCCATCTTGAGCGGGCGAGCGTTGTACCGGCTGCCGCACTCCGGACACGCGTAGACAAATGGCAGAGAGCGAAGGTTGTAGCCGCACCGCCCGCAGTAGAGCGAGGACATGATCGTCCGATCGGCGTCAAGCTCGTCGGCGATCCGCTCGAGTTCCTCACTGCCCAGCACCATCTTCGACCGCCTTGATGAACCGAACCGCCAATCCGGGGGCGTCACGGACAAGGAATGCCCCGGTGAGGGCTTCCGACCATGTCGAGTTGTCTCCGGGCGGTCCTTGTCCGTGCCGCCCCGCCAAGGCGAGCCGCTACTCCGCGAACATCGCTTCCATGAAGACCGCCGGATCGAACGGTTCGATATCCGCCGGCGTTTCACCAATCCCGACGAACTTGACCGGCACGTCAAGCTGATCACGGATGCCCACGACGATGCCTCCTTTCGCGCTGCCGTCGAGCTTTGCCAGGAAAATCCCCGTAACGGACACGTGCTTCGAGAACTGCCTGGCCTGGTTCACCGCGTTCTGACCGATGGTGGCGTCGAGCACCAGAAGCACTTCGTGGGGGGCCCCGGCGATCTTCCGCTCGACCACCCGCTGGATCTTCCCCAGCTCGCGCATGAGGTGGTCCTGGGTGTGCAGTCGGCCGGCGGTGTCCACCAGCAGGACGTCCGCCCCTCTGGCGATGGCTGCTTCGCTGGCGTCATACGCCACCGCACCGGGGTCCGCCCCCTGATCGTGCTTGACGATCTGCACGCCGATTCGCTCGGACCAGATGGAGAGCTGCTCGACCGCGGCTGCTCGGTACGTGTCGCACGCCGCGAGAATGACCCGCTTGCCCTCATCGGTGAAGTATCGGGCGAGCTTGGCCACACTGGTGGTCTTGCCCGAGCCGTTGATCCCGGTGACCAGTATGACCGTCGGGCCGGACTCCGCGAAACTGATCCTGCGGTCCGACTCGGGCCACATCGAAACGACGTGCCGCCTTAGATACTCCGTGATGTCCTGCTCCTGGACCACCTCGCCATTCTTCCAGCCCGTGCGCAGAAGGTCGATCAGCTTCCGGGTGGTCGCGGGACCGAAGTCGGCGGTGAGCATGGTGTCCTCGAGCCTGCTCAAGGTATCCTCGTCAACTCCGCGTCCGATCCGCAGGACCGAGCGGAAGTTGGAGGTCAGCTTCTCCCGCGTACGGGTGAGCCCCTTCTTGAATCGATCGAGCAACCCCATTAACGCTCGCCCTTGGAATTACGAATTACGAATTACGAACCCTAGAGGCGAAAACCTTCGTTCTCCCTTCGTAATTCGTAATTCGTAATTCATCTCGCCAGGCCCTTCAGAACCTCGTCCAGAACTCCGTTGACGAACCTGGGTGAGTCGGCTCCGCCGAACTCCCGGGCGATCTCTATCGCCTCGTTGATCGCTACTTTAGGGGGGATCTCCGTGCCGATCAGCTCGACCACCGCCACCCGCATGACGTTCCGCTCGACCGGGGAGACGCGCGACAGATCCCACCTCGAACTCGCGGCTGACAGGTGCTTATCGACAGGTTTGGGCTGACTCCAGAAGCCCCGGACCAGCTTCTCGGCATAGCCGGCTGCCCGCTTGGTCGTCCCCTCAGTCTGAAGAACCCCTTCGAGCGCCTCCGCGGAAGCGTCGCCCTGCACGTCCCACTGACACAGAGCCTGCATCGCCAGTATTCGTCCCTGGCGCCTGTCAGGGTGCATGGGCGGTGCCACAGTCCGGCAGTTGGGTCAAGAGGCTTACCAGCTCAATCGCACTTCGGGCGGCATCAACGCCCTTGTTGCCCGCCTTCGATCCCGCCCGCTCGACGGCCTGCTCGAGGGTATCCGCGGTGATAACCCCGAACGTGGTGGGCACGCCGGTTTCCAGGCCGACCTGGGCGATGCCCTTGGCGGTCTCCGCCGCCAGGAACTCAAAATGGGGCGTCTGCCCGCGGATGACGCAGCCCAGGCAGATCACCGCGTCGTATGCTTGGGATCGGGCGAGCTTGCCGGCGATGAAGGGAAGCTCGAAGGAACCGGGAACGTGGACACAGGTGATGTTGTCCTCGTCGCCGCCGTGACGCTTCAGCGTATCGATCGCCCCGCTGAGCAGCTTGGCGGTGATGAACTCATTGAACCGGCTTACCACAATCGCAAACCGCTGCCCCTCGACGGTCAGTTGTCCATGTATTTCGCGCGGCATTGTCTCACCTCAAGATTGAAGCACCGAGCCATCAAGCCGACCAGCCAGCCCCCAGGGTCGCTTCCCGTAGCTTCTAACGTTCCAGCTTTCCAACTTTCTGACCTTCCAACCTTCTGACCTCACTCCCCGATCGCCTTCGCCTGAATCCGATTGGTCTTGAGGTCGACGATCTCCAGGATCGTCGTCCATTCATCCCCGACAAGATAGACCGCCAGATCCTCCGCGGTCATCTTCGCCTTGATGCGAAAGGTCATGATCCCCTTGGTGGCTTTCGGGCCGTCGATGCGGACGATCTTGTCCGGGTTGATGGCCTTTAGCTTCGCTTTGAGCTTCAAAGCATCGGCGATCCTCATGCCTTCGATCTCCAGCATGATGAGCCCGCCGGCGGTGATCCGCGTAGCCCAGTTCCGCATGACACTCTGGTAACATCGTTCGACCAGATCGATTCCCGCGTTTTCCAGGGCCTTCTTCCCGGCCTGAGGCGAGATCGCGTAATGCCCCCGGGCCCCGCCGCGGGTGTTGGGCAGCGATTCGCTGGCGCATAACTTGGCGGTGTCGGTGTAGTACATCTTGATGGCCGCGTCGCAGTTGTACATGGCGGTAAGCTGACCGGCCAATTCCCGAGTTCCGGCGGAGTTGGCCTGGGCGGTGCCGGTGATGAAGATCTCGGTCCCGAAGTCCTTGGCGAGGGCCTGCATCTTGGCAATGTTTTGCTCCGCGGCGGCGTCGGCTGCCTCGTTCTCCGCGATCGCCTGAAGTTGCTTGCCCGCGTAGACGTCGAAGCCCACTTCAAGCAGGCGGTGTTCGATCTTCGACTCGAGAATGCTGCTGTCCTGCACGACTCCGTCGATCCGCTCGAGGACGTGGACGGCGATCCCGGGCCGGCCGATCTGATCCAGGACGTTTTGCACCTCGCCCCACTTCGAGGCCACCGCGCTCCTGCTGACCTTCGCAACGATCCTGCAGGTGTACATGCCCCCAACGCCCTGGGATTCGCTAAGGACCTTGAAGTCGGTGATGATCCCGTCGGCCCGCGAGTAGATGGTGTCGCGGATCAGCTCGTAGTTTTCCACCTTGGATCGCGAGCTGATCTCCACCCCAGCCCCCTGCTCGAGAGCCTTGCGAAGTGCGTCCCGCCGGGCCTCTTCCGCGGTGAGGCCGCTGCCGCTCACCGAAACCTCGATGACGTCCTGCGTTTGAGACGCTACCGCCAGGAAGCGTGTCCCCTCGCCACCGGTCCCCGTGTGCCACTGCTCTAGAGCAGTGCCACTCTCCGCGGTGGAGGCCACCGCCGCAAAGCACACCGCGACCGCCGGCATCCACCAGATACGACCTTCACAGACCGCCATGTTGCTGCTCCTCTTGTTGTGCCCGCCCCCGACGGCTCGCCTGGAACTCCTGCCAAGTCTGGGATTGTGGCGAACCACCCCATCCGGTCAAGGCCGGTCAGCCAACCGACCGCCCTCCGGGTGCATCCTGACAAAGGTGGCGATTCGCCGATATCGGGTGGCATGGCCGCTCTTCAAAGCGGCCATGTCGGTCGCCCCAGGATTTCATTCCCGCCCAAAAGGCGGACATGCCACCCAAGAACGGGATGCACGCCCGTCTTGCCTGATCCTCCGGGATAGACCAGGGAGAGTTCCGCGAGGTTAGCTGGATCCGGCGTCCGATCCGCAGAACCTCCCTCCCGCTCCGCCGCCCATCTTGCTTTTCTAATTCGCCGCCACGTTACCCGACCTGACTGGGCGTTTGCCGGCTGCCCGGCCTGCCGTCACTACTTTACGAATATACATGTGGGCGGACTACTCGGCCCTCCGGCGGCGGCGGAGAGTGCTGAAGTTTGCAGCAGGGCAAGCCGTTCCTATAATAATCTCATGGTAGGGGTACAGCGGGCTGGATCGACACTGGACTTCTCGAAGTCGGCACGCCGATTCGGCGCAGGTTACCCGCGAGGGTGAGCGGGGGTGACAGAAGCCTACCTGGGGGTCGTCTACGGTCAGGGTCGCTCCTACTATTAGGTGGGCTGGGGCTGTGCGAAAGCCCGAACCGCGGGGTCGTGGTCGTGGAGCGTTCATACGAGTCGACCAGGTTCGGCGCGGACACACCGCGCATCCGAGGTAGGCGGAGTGGACATGCATCGTCCAATCGATAGTTGCAGTTGTCGTCAGCCGGGCGGGCGGACGGGGTTGTTCCTTGCGAGCCTCTTGTTCGCTGCCGGAGTTGCCGGCGGTCTCGGCCCGGCGGCAGCAGCCGGGCAGGGCGATGACGTCGGCACCCTTGCGGGCCAGGCGACCGAGATGCTGAACTTGCGCGGCGGCACCATCATCAGCCTGGATATCGATCCCACCCGGGGCATGCCCATCACCATAACCGTTCCGCTCGGCGACGAGCGGTTCTTCCCGGCTGATAGTCTCTACACGCTGGAGCTTACGCCCTATTCGGTGCGGTCTTGGGCCTTCGAGGTGCGTGCTCAGCTTGACGACGGATCGTACGTTACCGTAGACCCGGGGCCGGCCCGGACTCTGCGCGGGAGCGTGGCCCAGATCGAAGACAGTGCCGCCGCGGCTGCACTCCTTACGGACGGTCTTTACGCGGTGATAGCCCTTGGCGAGGGGATTCGCTACTGGATCGAGCCGCTCGGATCGCGGCTTTCGGGTGCAGCCCCAAACGACTACATCTTGTACCGGGACGACGACGTGATCCCCAGCGGCGGAACCTGCATCGTCAAAGAGTCTCCGTTTGCCGCCGCGGTGGCCGCTCACGAGTTCGGAGGGATTCAGACCGGGGGGGGCGCCAGGGGAGACGGCGAGTACGTGGCTGAGCTGGCTTGTGATGCGGACGTCGAGTACTACCAAACTTACGGCAGCGTCGAGGCGACCGAAGCCCAGATCGAGGCGATCATCAACGCGATGGACATTCAATATGACCGGGACGTCGGGATCGAACACTTCATCACCACGATTATCGTGCGGACGTCCGAGCCCGATCCATACACCACCAGCAATCCGGATTCTCTCCTCAACCAGTTCACCAACTACTGGAACAGCAATCATCAGGATATTCAGCGCGACGTCGCCCAGTTGTTTACCGGGAAGAACCTGAGCGGCTCCGTGATCGGCATCGCCTGGAAGCCCGGGGTATGCACGTCGTCGCATGGTTACAGCGTGGTGCAGTCCAACTGCTGCTCCGGGTTCGGGTGCAAGACCGATCTGTCCGCCCACGAGCTGGCGCACAACTGGGACGCCGGCCACTGCAACTGCTCCGGTTGGACGATGAACACGGGTCTGACCTGCGCCAATCAGTTCCATCCCTCCTATACGATTCCGGACATCGTCGCCTACCGCAATGCCCAGAACTGTCTCGATCCGCCGGTCATCCTTCTGGGGCTGCGCGTCACCGGTCCGGAGGAGGTCGAGGAGAACGGCACCGCCCAATACACCGCAACCGCAACCTTCGTGACCGATCCACCCGAGGATGTCACTGACCGGGCGAGCTGGCATGTCGCTCCCGGTTCGGCGGGGTCATTCCCCGACAGGGGGCTGTTCGCCGCCGCGGAAGCCGACGGTGATCTGGCGGCCACCATCCTGGCTTCGTACTACCTCAATGGGGTGATCGTTACGGACGATCTGCTGATCACTATCCTCGACACGAACGAACCGCTCGTCCTCCTGTCCGCCGAGCCGCCCGACGGGGCGATCGACGCCCGTCAGCCGTCGGAGAACGACGGTAGCAACCCGGCCGGCTGGCAGACCGTCGAGTTGACTTTCAGCGGTGATGCCTTCGACCTGACCCCCGCCGACTTCACCATCACCCAGGAGGGGGGAGCCCTGCCGCCGCCGGAGATCGTGGCAGCCGTGCCGATTACGGCCAACGTTATCCGGCTGATGTTCAGCGAGCGCATCGAGCCGGGGGCCTGGACAATCATCACCCATCTCAGCAGCGGCTACAGCACCGCGATGGGCTACCTTCCAGCCGACGTAGGCGCAGACGGCATGAGCAGTTCGTCCGACATCCTTGCTTTGATTGACGCTCTCAACGGGGTCGGCGATCCGCTTCCGGACTGGTCGACGGACACCAACCGCTCCGGCCTAACCGACCCCAGCGACATCCTCCAGGTGATCGACCTGCTCAATGGAGCCGGATCTTACGACCCCTGGAATGGGGTCAGCCTGCCGTAAAAATTCAGACCGGCGAATAGCGAATAGCGAAAGAGAAGTCGAAAAGTCAAAACGTCGAAAAGTCGAAACCAGAAGGTGTCGAGCTTTTGACGTTTTGACGTTTTGACGTTTTGACGTTTCGACGGGTCTGGCCAAGACACTTGCAGGGGCATATCATGTCGCGCCGCTTTGATTAGATTGGTGCGCGGATCAAGGCATGTTTGCACAACGCTGGGACACGCCGGCTGCGGGCCTGGGCACGCACGGCGGCGGGGTACGGAGTGCAAAGATGATCTCTTCATCTACCCTGGTGGGAACCCGGTCCGGGCGAGCCACAGGCTTTAGCCCGCGCGGATGCCCGCGCGGATGCCCGCGCGGGCTAAAGCCCGCGGCTCGCCTGGTCGGGAGGCTCTGGGTGTGGCTGGTTCTGGCCGGCGGTTGCGGCGACCCTCTCGCCGGGCAGCCGGCGGGGCTGTTCTCGGTGCCGCTCGAGGTTAACGGTGAAGCGGTTGGCGAGGCTGTGATCGACACCGGAGGCGGGTACGAGGTTATGCTTCGTGAGCCCTTCGGGCTGGCAATTGTGGGCACCGCCGAAGTGCTCGCCTTCGGCGGCAAGGAGCTCGTCCAGGTGACGGAGCAGTTTCCCTACTCCGCCGGGGGGACCGGGGCCACCGCCGATTTCGCCATCGTCGGACTCTCCATTTGCGACTGCAACGGACTCGGCTATCACTTCTTCCGCAAGACGGGAATCGTGCTTGGGGTTGACTTTTCCGTTCCGGTGGCCACGTTTCACGCCACCGTACCACAGGGGGCGTCCGGGCCCGGTGATGAAGAGGAGTGCGAAGATCATCTTTGCACCCACCGCGTAACGCTCCCGTTCGAGCCGCCACCGCCGTTTCTGGCGAATCTCGACAGTGCGTTTATTGAGGTTGAGGTTGCGGCAGGCGGCGAAACCGCCACCGTGCTCGGGCTTCTCGATACCGGGGCTGCCGTGACGATGATGCGGCGTGGACTTCTGGGAGGGCAAAGGTCATCTTTGCCTTACCCGGCCCCTCTCAATCCCAACCGTCTCGAGGTGACGATCGAGCACCCTCGCCTGGGCACCGTGGCTGCTCTGGTCGGCCTGTTCGACACCCAAGGCCTACCGGACGTCATCCTGGGCACAGACGTGATGCGGGCCTGGGGCGAGCGGTGGTACTTCTCCTTCGCCCCAAACGCCGGTGCGGTGACCGTAGTGTCACTCCGCAGTAGTCAGTCTGCTCCAGGCCTGGGAACGGAGACTCTGAAGGACGATCCCTTGTTGGGCTCCGAGCTCACGTCGATGGAACCGCCCATCACCTGCAGAATTCCGTGAGCGACGGCGAGCCCCAGGCCGGTGGCGCTTGTCGGCGTGGATGAAGCCCCTGCCTTAGTGCTCCAGAACGGCTCGAAAATGCGCGGGATCAGCGACTCCTCGAGACCCACGCCGGTGTCGGTGATTTCAGTAACGATCCGGTCTTCCGTAAGGGCGGCGTCGATCCGCAGGGTGCCGCCGTCGGGCATGGCGTCGAGGGCGTTCTGGGTGATGTTATGCAGGACGGTCATCAGCTGAACTCGAGGGATCGGCAGGATGGGCAGCTTCGGGATATTGACCACCAGCTCGATATTGCGGCCCTCTATGGAATGTTCAACGCAGTCCGCACAGTCATTGAGAATTTCGGTATAGTCCGCCAGATCGCTGGAGCGGGGGTCCCCTTCCGCAAAAACCAGCAGTCCATGGATGAGCGTTGTTGCCCGCGTAAGGGCGAAGCCGGCTTGTTCGAGAACTCGACTCTTGTGCGCGGGATCGTCGCTGGCTGTAGCGAAATCGATACTGGTTATGACCCCACCGACGATGTTGTTGAAGTGGTGGGCGATCATCCCGGCCATCTGCCCCAGGGCGGTGAGTTTTCGGCCCTCGTACCGCTCCTCCTGCTGAACCACGAACCGGGTGATATCTCTGATGCACGTAACCGTACCGATACGGGCTCCCGACTCGGACAGAAGCGGGGCAATCGTACCGGCCAGCTCCAGACGCCTGCCGCCTTGGGTTCGGCGTGGAAACGCGAACTCGCTGGTCTCGCCGGTTTCGATCGTCCGCCGCAGGGCGCGCTCCGCGGCCCCGCGACGCTCCGGCGGGATAATCGCGCTGATCGGCCGGCCGAGCATCCGGTCGGCCCCGGCATCGAACAGGCGTACCGACGCCGCATTCCAGACCCGAATGTACAGGTCCCGATCCGTAGCTATCAACGCCACCCCGGCGTCTTCGCAGACCCGGCGGTAGTAGCTCTCGCCAACCACGGGTTGATCGTCTGAAGTTGGCACGACTCTAAACCTGCTACGAGAAACGTCAAAAAGTCGAAAAGTCGAAAGTCAACGGTCGACAGGCGAGGTTGGACCTTCGACGTTTGGACGTTTCGACGTTTGGACGTTTCTGCGTTTCACCGTTTTTCCGTCTTGTACGGCTTGGGAGTTACGCACAGCAGGGTTTCGTAGTTCTCCCCCGCTCGTTCACTAGTGAAGAAGCGGCTGCCGACAAGACACTCGTTTGTCACCTGCTCGCCGGGGCCGATCACCAGAAACTCGCCCGGGTTTAAAGTCAGCATCACGATGAGATCCTCAAACAGGTAGCCCTCGCCCAAAGAGGCCCGCCCCAGGGTGCCGTCGCCTGGTTCCCACCCCCTTTTGCCCTTGCCCGGGCGCACCTCGAGAGAGAGACGTATGTTCGTGCAGCCTCCCAGCTCAGGGTGGTAGGCGTAGTCCAGGATGACCGCTTTGGCTCCGCCCAAGAAGGTCCTGCCGACCAACCGGTTGTCCTTCCCGTAATGGAAGATCGACTCATGGTCGCCCACCAAGGCCAGCTCAATGATGATGGGCGCGTCGCCCTGAGGCAACATCTGCTTGCGGCCCAGGCGTGCATCAGCGGCTTCGAGAATGGTGCGGATGGCCGGCCACGCACCCGCCGAAGCCGCCCCGAGGCGAATCCCGTTGCGCGCCGCCCGGACCACCAGCTCGGAATCCACGCGCAGCTCGTCCACGTGGTTCCAGATCTTTCGCGAGTGCCGGATTCTCCCTGCGGGCAGATCGATGCGCAGAACCTCGAAGCCGAGGCGCACGACCTGAACCCCTCTTCTTGGTGAGCCGGTCTGGTTCCTCTCCGGCGAGGGTGGTAGGTCGGGCTCCGCCCGACGGCCCATCCCAATGTCGGGCTCCGCCCAACGGCGCATCCCAACGTCGGGCTCCGCCCAACGGCGCATCCCTACGTCGGGCGAAGCCCGACCTACCTGCGCCTGGGGAGGCTGAACCTCATGCGGCGAACGGGGGTCTATACCGAAAGGACGCCACGAACCAGTGGGGCTGCACCCCCACGACAGCGCCCCAAGAGGCAACAGGGCGAAGACAGGGTAGAGCCAGACACGCCCTTTTGGAAAGGCTGGCATTTGGGCAGTATAGACATTCAGCGCCCAGAGGGTCAAGGGAATTACGAATTACGAATTACGAATAAGGGGGTATCCCCTTCACTGGGGCAGCCCCTACATCTGGTGGTTCTGTGGTCTCCTACCTCGGCAGTGGGCAACC
>SDBU01001226.1_pt1 | contig 37357 bp, 70 predicted proteins | sample 2277071 | NCBI WGS metagenome assembly SDBU01 (sample SAMN10397929, study PRJNA504765) | marine sediment metagenome | isolation source: marine sediment core GS08_GC12, 126 cmbsf | place: Arctic Ocean: Gakkel Ridge, Loki's castle | collected 2008 | reverse complement strand
TTAGATCCACATTTATTCTCCGGTTTGGGTGAATGCTTCGTCTGTAAGAGGTGCGAAATCTAAATCTAAGCCTTTAAGCCCTCCTCGTTTTTGCCAATCTAATACGATTTCAGGTGACCCAAAGCACCCGCCGGGCGCGATATTGTGCAACCACGCTGCATAAACGGGTAGAATATTAATGTTGGTATCATCTGCGTGGGAGCAAGCCTCAAAAAGATCACCCTCTAATAGGGAAGTTAGAAACTTGCCCATAGGTCTTCCATTATTGATATGGGCTAATAGCCCACCACGCATATAATTTTGTATCTGTGTGTAGTCAAATCTATTCATCAGTTATTCTCCTGTAGGGATTTTGCTCATACGAAAAAGGGTTGCTTACCGATTCTCCTGACTACATCTGCAAGCCCAACAAGTAATACAGACCGGCTCTTTATTTTTTCAATCAATGGCAAGCCCATAACAGCGTTGAATACCATGCGCTTGTATTTTTTATTCTTTCTTCTAATTAAGTGTTTTCTTTTCATCTCACCCTCTCTTAGCTTGGTTGGTTATTCGACACGCTCATAAGTGAGTTCAAAAATATCAGGCTTGCAGGAATAGAGTTCGCCTTTAACGCCTCGTATGATAAAATCACCATCAGATACAAGACGATCTCCTTCCAGCGTTCTGATATAAGTTTTATTTTCTTCATCAGGATATATAGTTCCGTCCTTGCAGGCTTCGATTAACCATAGCGGAATAATAGCTGTATCATTTCCCATGTCGTCAAAATGCTGAACAGCATCAATAATTACTGGTTTCTTTCTGTATCTCATCACTTATCTCCTATGGTGGGGTTATTTGAGTTCGTGTGGTTCGAGTTTAACTATCGCTTGGTGGTAGACGAAATATGCCCCTCTGCCATCTTTAATTGCGGGGACATGCGTTACAGAAATACCTCCCAAAGGCTTCCAGTCTTTTTCAACTAGTACGCCAACTGCTGCTTCTAAAGTCTCCATATCAGTCATATCAATTATTTGGTACTTCATCTCTCTTTTCTTTCCTCACCTCTTCTTTATTTAGGATATAGTATCCCCAATCTTTTCAATAACTTAAAACCCGTTTAGCAAGAAATTAATTATCCTGAGCTTCATTATTTGCCTTCCACTGTTCCGCAATAATTAACGTTTTTATCCAATATTTACTATTCAAAGTTTGTTCTGGCAGTAAATCAATGTCATACAGTAAAGATAGTAGCCTCGGAGTATCGTTAATGTAATTAAGTAGTTCTCTTTCAGCTTTTGATATCTCTTTCATTGAAAAACCTCTTTTGTTTAGGCAAAATACCGTTGTTCAATAATCTTTAATTTAGCCTCTGCTTTTTCTAGTTCCTTTATTTGCTTAAAGTGCCATCTGAAAGTCCAAAGTTTATGTGCCCATATCGCACCCTCACGCTTGTCATTCTCTCGCAAGGCCACACGCTGGTTGTGGATTCTTCGAGCTAGTTTTTTTATTAATTCTTTGTCATTCATTATTTCAGCAGTCACCCCACCCTTTTTCTTCTTTGTCCGCTTACTGGGCACAGGGCTTGCAAGGCATCTCTCATACAAGCCCCTAAGAATACTCAACATGGCCAAACACCTCTCCAGAAGTATCGATACTGGCTACTGCCCTTGGGGTATAAGGCAGCTCTTCTTTCCTTCCCTGACTTATCCATCCATAAATAAGCTCCACAATATCCGCACAGGTTATCAAGTGGCACAGATAGCGCCTGCTATTGATTTTCTTTCCGGCAACGTCAAATAGCGTCCACATAGGCTCACAGCTGGAAGTGCTGCGGTAAGAGGCTTGACGGGGTTGATGGGTAGGTGTAGAATTTACTCATCGGTAGGCCGTGAAACCTTATACCGTGGGGGAGCATAGTAGAAATACTTGCTCCTCCGTTATTTAAAAGATTACTCTTTTGCATCATCATCGTCAAGACCGTAATGGTTTTCAGAAACAGACGGCATGGAACGCCATTTTTGTTTAGCATAGGCAATGGATTTCTGGCGCGATTGCCGAACGAAATCTAAAGGAGTCCATTCACTATCTTGCCAGCTTCGGCCACAAAGAATACAAGTGCTATCCCAGCCATACCAAGGTGTGAAAAATCCAATCATTCTTGTAGACCGTTTACAGTCTAAACAAATAGTTTTCTCACTAAGATTCTTTGCTGTAGCTATTGGTGCATGAATGTGAACGTTACTCATCATCTCATCACTTATACCCCTGTAGCATCTTCGTCAACTTCATCATCTTCCAGTTCATCGGCGCATGATTCACAGTACAGCTCACCGTCAATATCAATGCCGGGAAAATAATCATCGTCTTTCATTTCGTCACATTCAGGACATCTGTAACAAGCCATTTCATTCTCTCCTATGCTATAATTGTTTATCGGGGTGGCCTTTCGGCAACTGACAAATCATAGTTGCTTTGTTATCTCCATGATCATCAGCAATATATAATTGTGCATTGCATTCAATTATTAATTTACTCATACCTTCTCTCCTGTGGCATCTTCGTCAACTCTCTTATAAATATACGCAAGCCTGTTTAAGATCTCCATATATCGATTCATATCTTCGTGGTAGTCACAAGTTTCACCAGGATCATCGGGGTAGCTACTGCCTGCGTAACAAGTGCATCGGGTTTTTATTTTGGCTCTAGCCGCAGAATGGTAAGCGGCTTTTTTAGTGAAAAATCGCCTCCCACCACCTTTAAAGACTGTTGCCTGTATTGTTTCAACGATCATCACTTATCCCCTTGTGGTATTGTCGTTAACCTTAATTATTATTGTCGGCTAACATCATTGCAAAATTTGCAACGTCAGCGGCCTCATGTCTAATTTTATCTGGGTCTTTACTCCTAACTGCGTCACGAAGCTCTAGCCATTCTTCAAACATCCGATCAAGCAAAAAGTAGTTTGAACACGCTCCCCAACCACCCTTATGATCGTTATCTCTTAAATTTGCTTCCATTGTTTTCGAGAAATCAGTTACGGCTTTTCTTGGTCTTCGTATCTCACTCATCCCTCAGTCCTCTTTAGTAGTGGGGTTAAGCCTTAGTATCAACATCAAAACATAGCTTCATAAATCTGCTTGCGGCATCATTGCCAATCACATAAGGTGCTTCCGGCGAAAGCAATCCCTTCTCTACGATACCGGCAGCGTATATAGCGTCGGAACACATCATTGCAATATTACAATGCCAACTATGTGCATAACTGCCACTTACACTCGGGTCGTCATCTTTCATTGCTTTCTTAATTACTTCAAAAGCCTTTGCTACTTCATTCATGTTATAATCTCTATCAGTTAATCATTAACAGTAGGTACGTCTTGCCAGTCTGACCAATGTCTTTTTATTATTTCGCCGTCTTCGGTTTTATCCCAACTGTCGAGTTTTCGGTATTGCAAAACCTTTTCAATTCGCCAATAAGTGATCCAGAAAATCTTTTTCGTAATCCTTCTTTCCAACCAGACTAATTCAATCATTGCTTAACCCTGCGAATAGTGATCGTTTCTGTTATAATTTCAGTTGTATCAGGCCAAATGTCATAGACAGATTTATCGAGAATCTTGGCAACTGCATAAGCGGTTTTTAATGTTGGGTTAGCAGTGTCTTTTTCAAGTTCCCACATACATGCTTTAGTTCTCTTGCCACACATATCAGCGAGGTCTTGTAGAGAAAGGCCAGCTTCTTTGCGAAACGCTTTTAAATTACTCATGCTATTTCCAATGGCGGTTCATAAATAACCTTTCCAGAATCATCAGTAAGCGCACCCCATGAGGTCTTTTCATCACCGTCATAGTCGTCAATGCGTTGGAGTGTTTCCTCAAATAAGAATGAGACTTTCTGACCAATGTCATTGATAAAGACCCCGTCAGTTTCCCAACATGGCTTGCCTTCAAGTAAACCATAGTAATTTCTGACAGTAACAATAGTGCCGTTATAGTGTGTCTGTCGTTCAAGATTGATAATCACAGCTTTACAGCCAGAAACTATTCTTTTATTCATCTCGATCTCCCATGATTTACGTGATACCCGTGTTTATTCTCGGCAGATTTCCTCGCACAGATAGCATCCCAAATTTCATCAAAAATACCAACATAATCTGATCCAGTTTTGCCTATTCTTGTTTCCCATTTTGATAACAGTTTATTTCTGTAGACTCCAGTAACCCCGCTTGTATTTAATATTGATAGTCTAGTATTCTTACAGTTTTCTGAATTTGTAACATCACGTAAATTATCAACCCTGTTATTCAGCCCATCCCCATCTATATGATCTATTTGATTCGGCCATTCACCGTGAACATAAAGCCAAGCTAATCTATGAGCATAGTAAAGCTGGCTATTTAATGATATGACGATATATTCATTACGTTTTCTTGGAACTTTACAACCAGCAGAAGCACCCGCTTTTCGCCCGCCAGAAGAAATTTTTCTATAAAAAATACCAGTATGTTTGTCGTAAAGAAGATATTTTTGCAATTCTTCGATTGGCTTCATTTCATATCCTCCAATACTCTCTATTAATATCCACTAATATAATCATTTGCTTTTACTGATTTAGATTAGCCATTATTTATGCTCTCGAATGATCTTTCGCAGAAATTGTGATAGGCTCATATCAGCTTTTTTAGCCAGTCTCAGAGCCTTTTTCTTAATAGATTCAGGGACTTGGGCATATAAGTAAAATTTCTTCATGTTATTTCCTATTTATTGCTTGCTTATTGTTAGAGCTTAGCTTAAGCTTATTGTGAATCTATTGCAAACTTATTTAACGAGAGGAAAAAGTGATGAAGAAGATCAAGTTAGCTGAGGCATTGTTACGCAGAAAGGAATTACAGGAAAAGGTTGACCGCCTGAGAAAGATCGACATGAAAGAAGCCTATGAAACCAAGACAGGTCGTGGGGCTGTTACAGAGGGCTTTAACGATATGATTGCCGAAGTCTGCAAAGTCTCGTTCCAGCAGTTCACTCACTGTTTTGACTGGCATGCAAGACAACTTCGTATGATTGACTCTTATATCCAACAGCAGAACTGGACATGCGAGCTTGAGGTCGAGGATGAAGTAATGGGTGCTTATGTAGATCCTTACGTCGAAGACAAGAAAGATTAAATGAATACGTGTGTCAGCGGGCGCGGGGTGAAAGGTTTGCACTGTACCTTAAACAGTAGATGCGTCTGGATGTGTCGTTTGCACTTGTACGCTGGTCTCACCAGCCTCCTCACTGCTAAGAGGTGTCTTTGGAACTGTTTGTCGCGGGTTCGAATCCCGTCGAGGCGAAAGTCTTGTAGCTCAGCGGTAGAGAAACAGTACGACATTATGAGAACCGGAAATCTCTAAACCGGGAACTTTTAATAAGAGAACCATTAAAGGTGAACATCCAAATGACCGATTATTTGAACAAACGAACGTTTAATAAGAGAAGTCCGACTAACCACACCCCGGACGCTGGCACACCCTTTTTAAAATGAAAACAACTGAGGGTTTAATAATGAATAATATAAAAGAATCACATGACAAATACATGGCTAAATTAAGGGCATCTGGCGTTGTGCTTACCGAATTTAACTGCCCTGATTGTGAGGCTCTAATTTCAACTAGAGTTCCTGATTCTGACATCTACGACACCATGAGCACATGTCCTGAATGTGGTGAGATATTCTTTAAGATTGTCCACGCCAATGGCGAAGTCAAAACAATTAACTAACTCATTAACCAGCACTCGGGGTCGCCATGAACCTACAAACCATCATCCACCAGGCAAGACTTGAATGCCTGGATAACTGGCCCACCATGTTCGCTTACCTACGCTGGGCGGTTGTCACACGCAAAGAACAAAAGCCATCTAATGTGATTTATCTAAACGACTTATCGAGAACTGTACGATGTTTAAAGAAACAGCAGGGCTAGTCACCCTCATCATCGCGGTCACCGAACCGTGCTGGCAATCGGTAGCCAAGGGTTTGCCTTTAAATAATACGGAGGCTTGTTCCCTGCAATCAGTCATCCTACTGTGGCGCAAGGGGTCTTTCACACTGCGCTGGTTCTGCCTATTAACCACGTTACGTTAAATAGGTCGATGTTCGCTAAACAGGATCAGTGCGGTGTGTTTTTTAATTAACTAGAGGAGATAGAGATGAATATTAATGATGTAGATGAAAAAGATTTACCAGAGGAGATCACAGCAAATTTGTGGCTACAGAAAAGCATTGAATATAACTATCTTTATGTTGGTTATAGAGAAGAACCCGACGCAAATACTGGGTATTTATGTCTTTCTGAACCTCTTGAGGTGACATTCAAGATAAAACCGCGCAAGGATATTAATAAATCAGAGATTGATTGTTTGAAAAACAGCGCATCTAAAATTCGTGCAAGCGCAGAAATGAAATGCAAGGTTATTGAAGAGAAGATACAGAGTTTACTTTGCTTAGAAGTAGACTAACCCAGCTTATTAATAACTGGAGAGAATTATGACCGAAGAAGAAATACTAAACGCAAAGAAAAACATTGACGGAATGTCACAAAAATCTATGGCCTCTTTGTGGAGATTTGCTCCGTCAGGGCACCCCTATTTTGATAACACGTTGCCATTACATGAGTATTTTGAAAAAAGGTTTAAGGAACTCGGAGGATTTACGCCAGAAATTTCTAAGTCAATTGGATGGGATTAACGGTGTGTTTTTTAATTAACAATAAAGCCTTTGGGCTGGAGAATGAGAGATGAATGGTAGATATATACTGGATGGGCACATTCCAATCCCTGAAGACGATCTTATGAAATGGGCACATTGGATGGAAGTTGGCAATAGGATAGTGAGGAAGGATACCGCCAATGTAAAACTTGATGGAAAAAATGTCGGTCAAGTAAAGGTATCAACTATATTTCTCGGCCTCGACCATTCTTTTAAAGAAGGTGCAGAACCCGTATTGTTTGAAACTATGATTTTTGGTGGTAAATATGATCAAGAAATGGATAGGTGTTCAACATGGGAAGCTGCTGAAAAAATGCACGAAAAGATGATGGAAAAAGTTAAAGGAACACGTTTTCATTAAGCTGGGCTATTGAAATGAGAATCGTCGTCTTTCTTGCAATAGTGCTTTACATTGTTCTCACTATTTTAATTCTGGAGGTAGTTTAATCATGTACGAATATCTACAACTCGCCATCATTGCTTCAATGATCTTTACCTGCATGTATCCAACATTCGTGGCAATGCGGAAAGAGAAAAAAACCCAGATCAAGAAATTGGAGGAGATATGAAACCATTAACATTATTAATTATTTTTGTATTACTCGTTACACCTTGGATATGGAATGTAATTAAGTTTGTGAGCTGTGATTTTGAGTCTGACTTCAAGTGTGAGGCTATTCACGCAATAGGAGTCTTTGTACCACCGGCAGCGTTTGTCACTGTTTGGTTTGCTGATGATGAGTCGGAGGAATAGAGATGCTAACTAAAGAAAACTTCATAGCATCCTGTCAGGCGGCTAGGAAAATGAATTCCTTAGACGACGATCTGGATATAGAGCAGATCGTCAAAGACGCGAACAAGATGCACAGGATTGTATTTCCAGAGTTATACAGGGACAGGACTGAACCGCCAGGTGAGATGGAAGAAACTATTTAACTGAGGCATAACCAATGTTTGAAAATAATAAACAAGAACTGATGACAATCGCCGAGCAATCATCGAGGGTTTTGAACTCGCTCACCAATGCGTTGGATAAAGGCAAGCTAGCCCCCGAGCAGTTAAGTATGGTACTCGATGCTCAAGAGCGCATCATGGATAGACAGGCTAAACAGGAATTTATTTTAGCCATGGCCGATGCTCAGGCCGCGATGCCTGAAATCATAAAGAACAAATACAACAAACATACCAAGAGCCACTATGAAAGCTTAGACGGGTTGAATGCTTTGGTAAGCCCGGTCTACACAGAACATAATTTCTCAGTTTCATTCGGGACAGCCGATTGCCCACTTGAGAATTTCATGCGTATCACCGCAAATGTCGCGCACCGTGGCGGCCACGTTGAGCCTTACCAGTATGACCTGCCTTATGATCTAGCTGGGCCACAAGGTACACAGAACAAATCAAAAACGCACGCTTGCAACTCAACAATGCAATATGGTCGAAGACAGTTGCTTAAAATGATATTCAACCTCACCACTGTTGATGAGGCTGATGATGACGGCAATGCTGCGGGGGCTGAACCTGTTGAACTAATCACCGATGAACAGGCCAACATTCTGCATTCGAAGCTCACAGACAATGACATCAATATGGAATTATTTATGGGCTGGCTTAGAAAGATATTCCCGAGTATTACTTCAATCGATAACGTACCCGTTAAATATTACGACAGGGTAAACGATAAAATAGATGAAACTATCAAGCAGAAAAATAAGGCGGCGAAATGAAAGCGTACGATTTTGAGCAATATTCAGAGCAGTGGTGGCTTGCAAGACTCGGCAAAGCATCGGCCTCAAACGCTAAAAAGCTGGTGACATCAACGGGTGGAGTCAGCAAACAAATGAGTGATTACGCTATTGAGTTAGCTTGCAACCTACACGCCGGTAAGGATTTAAACGAATGGGAGGGCAATCAACACACTGAGCGAGGCCATGAGCTTGAGGATTTAGGAAGAGCTGATTATCAAATGCTCGCACAGGTCGAGGTTAGCGAGGTTGGTATGTTTACGGACGATATGGGGCGGTGGGTCGCCTCGCCAGATGGTGTGATCGGGGATGATGGGCTACTTGAAATCAAGTGCCTGTCCCCAAAAGTACATGCAAAAGCTCTAATGTACTACCGGAAAAACAAGAAACCGCCTACTGACTACATCCCCCAACTACAAATGCAGATGTTTATTGCCGAGAAAGAGTGGTGCGATTTATACCTATATTCGCCCGACCTGCCTTGTCTGGTTATCCACCAACCCAGAGATAACGCATTTATTAAAACCCTCGAATTACAGCTAAAAGCTGTTGATGCTGAGAGAAATATTGTTTTAAAGATGCTTAAAGAGTTCTGATAATGGTAAAATCGGGCACGAGCTGCAAGAACAGCCCGCCCCTAACCACTAGCTTGAGGTAACAAGTAATGGCTTCAAAGAATTGTACGCTTTGCAACAAACTAAAACCACTGAACGATTTTTATGAAAGGAATGACAGGAAATGCGGGACGCTAAGGACGTGATTGATGATGCCGAGGAACTTCGGGAACGCGAAGAAGCCGATAAGGAAGTCCAACGCATTGCTTATATTGAGGCGAGGATTGAAGAAATAAAAGGGCTGACTGACGGATTACTGGGCGCTGATGTGCATATCCTGCAAGCCCGAGCTGATAAAGCAGATAATATTGTCATCGAGGAGAGTTATGGTGAGTTTGAAGAAGCGGCAAAAGCGATGTGGACTAGCTCACGTCAAGCCATATCTAAAGCTATTGGCGATCGTCAAAAGTATGACTTAGAGCAAACCGAACTTGAAACGCTGCGTAAGGATAAAGAAGCGCGTGACAAAAAAGACCGTGAGGATCAGATAGCTACTGATGCTGCAGAACAAGCAACCATTGATGCTGAGAAAAAGGCACAGGAAGAAAAAGACCAGATCGAAGCGGATAAACAACAGGCCATCAAAGACAAGGAAACTGCTGAGCAGGCCACAAAAGATGCTGTGGCTAAAGCCAAAAAAGATGCTGATGATGCAGTGAAAGCAGAGCAGGATCGTGTCGAGCAGGCGGAACAGGTAGAGAAAGAAGCTGCAGCGAAGCGTGAAGCTAACCAGGCCCACCGCAAGAAAATCAATAACGCCGCTGCCAGTAAATTAAAAGATGCTGGCCTGAGTATTGACCAAGCAAAGGAAGTAGTTACGATGATTGCTCAAGGCAAGATCCCACATGTCACGATTGCGTACTAAGCCATAATGAACAAACTGACTTACATCTATCTATTTATATTCACTCTAGCGCATGTTGGTTGTGGTGTTCATCCCGCCATTCAGGAAGCCAGAGACAGGGCTGAGACTAGAGAAATGGCGACTCAGTGGAAGCCTGTCCAGTCAGTGACAATACCGCCCCCGATAGATATGAGTCATTGCGAGGTGAATTCTATATTTATTGGGAAGCCCAAATGCGAGGGGTATTAGTGTGAGAGAAATTAAATTGCTATAGAGATATTAATTTAGTATAATTGGAGTATGAAAACAGTAATATGCAAACAATGTAAAAAGGAATCGCTCAAATACGAAAGAGAGGGCTCATTATTTTGCGATAGAACTTGCTATATGGAATGGAAGCAACTCAATCCAAATAAAAAAGCCTACAAAGAAAGAATAATTATATCTGGGTACTTCTATGTGTATATGCCAGAGCACCCAAATGCAATTAAAGGAGGTAGATACATAGGCGAACACAGATTAATTTTAGAGGAAAAGATAGGACGTTTATTAACTTCTGATGAAATAGCTCATCACATAAACGGAGATAAGCTCGATAACAGAGATGAGAACCTTGAGTTAATGACGATAAGTGAACATAACAGCCAACATGCAAAAACAAGAGAGAGAAAACCAGATGGCAAATTCTAGGGTGATCAAGTTTCGAGCATGGAGTACATCAGACGAAGTAATGATAATTGATCTTAATAGTCCCGCATTATTCTATGGCATTTTGGTTCCTCATGCTGATGATATTTTAATGCAGTTTACTGGGTTGCTGGACAAAAATGGTGTGGAAATCTATGAGGGCGATATTATTAACTTCACGTATTGGTGGTTTGACGGGAATGAGGCAGAAAGTCATCTAACCGGAACAATAGTATATTCAGATCAACTTATGTCATTTCAGTTGAAAGGCGTAAGAAACAAAGAATGGGAGAGGCACACTGGATATGTAGATGACACTGAATACTTAACTCCATTTTCTGAATTAAATTTTGACGAGGCAGATTTTGAGATCATCGGAAACATTTACCAGAACTCAGAATTATTGGAAGAACACATTAACGAGGATATGTAGATGACTTTCGCAGGTTTTATAAAGTTTGTCATTATTCCTATGGGGTTGATTGGTACATTATGGGGCGAACCCATCTGTAGCTTAGACGATCCAAGATTAAATGGATGGGACAACCCAGAGCAATATATTGAGGAGGAGTGTAATGACTGATGAATTGATGGAGTGGATTAGTGTTGAGGATGAGTGCCGACCGAAAGAAGGTCAGGTTGTTGATGTTTTAATTAAAGGTAAGACAAGGCAGGTAGATGCAAAATTTTTATGTGGGCGTTTCAAGTATGAAATGTATATATATGAGTGGGAAATAATTAATAATGTGACTCACTGGATGCCTCTACCCAACCCACCGGAGAAGCCATGAGCGATAAAGCACCTACAGAAAAAGAAAGGCTATTTAATTATTTTTATCAAGAGCATGGAATAACACTGCTTGAATCACAGATGGAAGAAATAATCACTCTGGTTCCAGGTAGTCAGAAGGAAGCCCACAACCAGGCACTTGATGAAGCTGTGGAGGCTGTTGAGGAAGCCCCAAAAGTTCCTTTAATGGAACATGGCCAAAACTGGCCATGTATCGGGCTACATAAAGCAACCACCGCTATCAACCAACGCAGGAGGTAGATTAGGTGACAAAATTAAATGAAAAGGTAAATTACGTAAAGTCTCAAGGACAAACTAGACCACACACATGCCACTGGCCTCATTGTAATAACCAAGTACCGCCTGCTATGTGGGGCTGTAGAAAGCATTGGTTTAAATTGCCAAAATATTTGCGCAATAAAATTTGGGCAGCTTATGTTCCAGAACAAGAAGTTACGATGACACCAAGCAAGGAATACTTAGATGTGTCTGATGAAGTTGAAAAATGGATTGCAGAAAATTGGAACGTAGTTGGTAAGTAACAATACCCAGAGTTATTAGTCTAACCCTTTACATGGGAGAAGGTAGATGATGATAATTTTACATTGCCCAGAATGTGGCAAAGACAAAGAATACGAAAGCGAACATGAAAGAGGGCAGATGTGTTTAGAATGCCTGTCTAATGAAGCGCAGTACCAGACTGAGATATACCTCAGCCCACAGCAGGAGGGAGATGATGGAAATAAAAAGATCGCCAATATTGGTAGTTGAGCATTCAGACAGTGACAAATTTCAGGACGAATGTAGGCAACTTATCGAAGCAGATTATCGACTTGATTCGTCACATTGTGGTTTCGTTAATTCTGATGCTTATGATTTTTGTGCGTCATATCACGCTGTATTCGTGGATAAATTAATTGAGGATTAACCCATGAAACCCATCCTACAGAAGGCGGCTGAGATATTGGTTAAGGCGGGTTATGCCAGAAATATTGATAAGGATTTCGATAATCATATTTATAATGATATTTATGTTGAATTTAAAGATGGGACGATAGAACTTGTTGAGCCCATTGCAAACACCTTAGAAGGAAGGTGGCAATTCGATGCTATTGAGGATTTCCTCGTATGGAATCATCAAGATTTATGGGCAATTTCAAAACGTAGAATATTTGTAAGTTCTGAAAAACACACCAATCCGCACGAAAGGCGTTCGTTGAGAATACAATTCTGCCTGGGGAACTTAAAAGCATGATGAAAATCACTGATGATTTAGAACAAGCGTTAAGCGAAGCAGATGCGCTTAATGAAAGACACCCCGGAGCGTATGAGACAAAAACTTATAAGCTGCTCAAACGCTGTAAACAAGCCCTTGATGAGTATGAGCCCGTAGTGGAGGCTTTGGAGGAAATCAGAGAAATTTATACAGGTATGGACGGGCTTAAACCTGAAACAGCACCAGAAGGCTATCAGCAATGGATTCTCAATCAGATATGGGATGTAACTCGAACAGCCCTTTCCCGTCTAAGAGATAAATAATGCTATACTAAATCCAGGCATCAGGAGGAAATCATAATGCCAAAACACACGCCCGCAGAGCGAAGAAAAAACAAACGCAAGAAAGCACGCCGGAAAAAGAAGATTGGCGCAGCCAAGGATAAAAAATAATGGCCAAAATCATATTCAGCACCGAGCGCCAGGCTCGGAAAGTCCTTAAAACCATAAAGAAAACAAGGGCAAAACCCAAACCCATTAAACGCAAGAACACCGGCGGAAGGACCACCGCTAAATCCCCGCCTGGTATCAGAAAGACCAAAGCTCAAGGCGCAAGAGAAAAGGCTGCAGCACGCCGCCGGATAGCGGCCAGAGTAGCTAAGGCTAAGAAGAAAACTAAGGGGTAATCATGAAAAGACGTAATTTCTTAAATCTGTTTCGCAATGGTTTATTAGCAACTGCTACTATTCCATTAATAGCGAAGGCATCTAATCAAATACCAGAAGTACATATCGAGCTACACGGTGGAATTGAAAAATGGCGCCATAGTAGATTCAAAGCTAAAGAAAGCGAAATTACGGCAGAAGATAACGTAAGTCTGTGGACGTGGGCGGACACTGAAAAAGTCCTCAGTAAGAAAAAGTCTTGAATGGGAAAGGTAAAAGACGCAGGTTAAAATCTGTACTCAGAAAAGCATTTGGTGACAGATGCTACTGGTGCGGCAAGCGGATGGAGTTCCCCAAAAGAAAAACAATAGCAAAAGATTTAAACGAGCTTGCGACAATCGAGCAACATTTACAAAAAGGCAAACCAGAGCATATTATGTTTTTGCGGCTGGTCCACCTAAAGTGCAATATTTAACACCAGTTAACATTAGAGAAAGCTAATAAAGCATTGCCGGGGCAGTTCTGGTACACTGGGTTATGCTTACTATTGATGGATTGGAATAATGCCCGCCCCCAAAGGTAATCAATTCTGGAAGAAGCGAAGTTCACATGGGAGAAATCCTATATTCAAAACACCAGCTCAACTATGGAAAGCCTGTGTTGAGTATTTTGATTGGGCTGAGGCTAACCCGTTACTAGAAGAAAAGCTATTCCACTTCCAAGGGGATGTCCAGACCACGACAATAAACAAAATGCGAGCCATGACCCTTGATGGTCTTACATTGTTTCTGGATATTTCGGATGATACATGGAGAAACTACAAGGATAAGGAAGATTTTTTAGAGGTCATAAGCAAAGCTGAAAAGATCATCAAAAATCAGAAGTTCGCTGGTGCTGCAGCAGACATGCTAAATGCCAATATCATAGCCAGAGACTTAGGTTTGAAAGATAACCACGAACTCACCGGCAAAGACGGTGGGCCTATCGAAACCTTGACAAAGATTAATTTCCTCCCAATTACCACTAAATGACAGAAATCGATATTTATTATGTGGATAAACTTGAGCCTATATTTACACGGCCAAAACGAGTAAAAATTATAGTCGGAGGGCGTGGTTCAACCAAGTCAACCGGGGTTGCTGATTATGTGGATGCAAAGGTTAGTACTGGCGAGCTGTGGTGCTGCGCCCGTGAGCATCAAAATTCTATTGAGGAGTCTGTCCACAGAACGCTTTTAAATGAAGCTGCACGGCTTGGTTTACCTGGATTTGATGATACCAAGACAGGCATAACTCATGCTTCTGGCGGTCGTGTATTTTATCGAGGATTAGCCCGGAACATCACATCATTAAAAAGCACCCTGTCAGGCATAGATGGTTTGTGGATAGAGGAGGGCGAGGACATATCGGATAATACACTGCGAATCTTAACCGCTTCGGTTCGCCTCAATGCGACCGACACCCAACGCCGACTAGCTGGCGAGGATGTTAAGATGCCGGAGATCATCATTACGATGAACCGTGGTGCCAGGACAGGTGCCGTGGCTAGGAAATGGCTGGAACGCGCTGAAAAAGAATTATCTCGGTGTGGTTTTTACGAGGATGATCTGTTAATGGTGGTGGAGATGAACTACACCGACATGCCAAAGGAATGGTTTCTGGAATCTGGGCTGGAGGAAGAGCGCCTGGATGATTTAGAAAAAATGCCCAGGGCGTGGTACGACCATAAATGGTTAGGGCATTACATGGAATATGTTGAAGGTTCTATCATCCTGCCCGAATGGTTCGATGCCTGTGTCGACGCGCATAAGATTGAAAAGCTGGTAAATATCTTTACCCCTCATGGCGCTGTTATTTCTGCACATGATCCCTCAGATGAAGGCAATGACGATAAAGGCTATGCCTGTCGTCATGGTTCGATTATCAAATACGTCAAAGCTAAGTCCACGGGGGAGATCGATGAGGGCTGTGATTGGGCAACAGGTCTAGCTATTACTCACGGGGCAAGCTGGTTTGTCTGGGACGGTGACGGGATGGGCGCCGGGTTAAAACGCCAGGTATCAATCGCATTCGCAGGAACTCCGATTAAATACCACATGTTCAGAGGCTCGTTATCAGGCAAAGGCCAGGATCATGCGGATAAAATCTATCAACCTCAGTATGGGGATGAGCATACAAAGCCTAAGAATTACGCGGAAACTTTCAAGAATAATCGTTCCCAGTACTATACAATGTTAGCGACAAGGTGTTATAACACTTACAGATGCGTGGTAAAGGGTGAGTACATTGACCCGGATGAGATGATTAGTTTTGACTCTGAAGGGATTGATGACCTCATTGCATTGCGTTCACAAGTCTGTCGGATACCGAGGAAAGACAACGCCAACGGTTTGATCCAGATAATGAATAAGAAAGATATGAAGTTACTTGAGATTGAATCGCCCAACGAGACAGACAGTATCGTGATGTCATTATTCATTCCTCCCCTGCCAAAACAGAAGCTTGAGCCCTTAAACTATCCTAAGATGTCAATTATATGAACACTGAAAAGCCTTTGGTGACTCAAGAACGCCTGAAAGAGCTTATGAGTTATGATGAGAATACTGGTCTATTCACACAAATAAAAGCCAGATCAAAGATACAGGTGGGTGATACTGTTGGGTATTTATATGATGGTTATATACGCACTGAAATAGACGACAGAGGATACTTAGTTCATCGCTTGGCTTTTCTTTACATGGAAGGCGAATTCCCGCCGGAAGAGGTTGACCACATAAACCACGATAGATCGGACAATAGGATGGTAAATTTAAGGAAGGCAACTCGTGGCGAAAATCAGAAAAATAAAACGATGCAATCGACAAATACATCTGGCGTTACAGGTGTTTCCTGGCATAAGAGGATAAAAAAGTGGCATGTCTATATAACGGTTAATAAAAAAATTAAACAGCTTGGTTATTTTGCAGAAAGATGGGACGCTATCTGTGCTCGGAAATCTGCTGAAAACAAATACGGCTTTCATCCAAATCATGGGTGGGATTAAATCATTATGCCAATGAACGAAGCCACGCTTAACGGAGAACTGGACAAATTAGTTCATGATGCCACCGGCAATAATTCGACATTTATAGCTGAGAACGAAGAGTTACTGGATCGCTATGAAGGCAACCCTTACGGGGATGAATTGCCTGAGCGCTCTAAGGTCATCTCTAACGATGTGATGGACATTGTTGAGGCTGACATGCCTGCCCTGGCTCGAATCTTCCTCGGGGTTAGTGACGTCTTTAAGTTCAAGCCCAACTCAGCTAAAGAGGACGACGTTAAAGAGGCCGATGACAAGACCAAGTATGTCAATTGGCAAGTCAGGCACCAGCTCTGGTCATTCTCTGTTATTCATGGATTTATCAAGAACGCACTGATACAGAAAACCTCAGTGGTCAAGTATTTTATCAAAGAGACGACCGAGGTCGAGGAGCATAAGAAGACTGGTCTGAGTAATGAGGATCTGGCTGTGGTCGAGGAAAGCCTCCAGGGCGAGGATGTCGAAAAGGTCGAGGTTGTTCGTGAAGAGGAAAACGAAGGAGACGAAGAAAACACAGTCGTATTCAAGGTAAGCCGAAAGACCAAATGCGCCAAGATTGTTGATGTCCCGCTAGAGACTTTCAGGATGACCAAGAACGCTGTAGACAAGGATACAGCGGCGATGGTGGGTGATGTGACGTTGATGACACGTGGCGAACTATTAGCGTTAGGGTTTAAGAGAGAGAAAATATCAGAGTTAAGTCTGGTGGCTGGTGATGGCCAGATTGGTACGCAAACCAGTGTCAGCTCTGAGGCTTCCAGACTCTCTGATATTCGCGATGCGGCAGAAGGTGGTACGGATGACACCCAGGCGATTGATGACTGGGCCAGTGAGCAGGTCGAGGTCGAGGACCTATATCCACTCGTTGATTTTGATGGTGATGGGATTACTGAGCGCAGGCATATCATGCGTTCCGGGGATACGATTTTAATCAACGAAGTCTTTAACCACGTCCCTTATGCGCTGATGAGCTCGATCCTTATGCCCCATAAGGCAATCGGGAAGTCCCGGGGAGAACTTGCAGCCCCCACCGCACGGATTAAGACGGCAATTCTACGTGGCGCTAATGACAATATTTACGCTGTGAACAATCCCGGGATGGTCGTAAACAAGAATGTAGAGATGGATGATCTGCTGGTGATAAGGCCCAATAGGCTTATTAGAACTAACTCAGAATCACCTGTAAGCGATGATTTAATGCCGGTCGTGATCCCCTACATTGGCGATAAAGCGATGCAGGTCATACAGTATTATGATCAAGCCCGTGCACAGACGACAGGATCTCTACTCGCCTCTCAAGGGCTTGAAGCTGATGATCTAGGCAAGGAAACGGCTACGAGATTTAACGGCATACAGGATGCGAGTGATGGAAAGGTCGAACTCGTCGCCCGTGTCATGGCTGAGACCGGCTTTAGACAGTTATTCGAAGGGGTGGCCTGGTTAGATGCCAATTTCCAGAACACTGCAGTAGAGATCGAGGTACTAGGCGAAGAGTTAAGTGTTAACCCTGCTGACTGGAAGTTCAAGCATGAGGTTGTCAGTCGTGTTGGGTTGGGTGCCGGTGATGACGATCAGATGCTACAGACCATGTCAGCGTTGTGGGTCGTTCATCAGCAGTTGAGGGAAATGAACTCACCGATGACGGATGAGGTCAAGCGGTTTAACATTTTAAAACAGATGGTCAATGCCTCCGGCCTTCCTGAAGAGACTGAGTTCTTTAATAACCCGGAAAGGCCGGAACAGTTGATCACGGCACAAAATGAAATACTGACCGGGCTGGTTCAGCAATTACAGGATCAGGTCGCCCAGTTACAGAACCCACTGGCTGAAGCTGAAACGATTAAAGCCAAGGCCACGTTGGTAAAGGCGCAAGGTCAGCAACAGATAGATGTTGGTAAACTGATCGAGGATCAGCGCCAATTCAATATCCAGACGAGACAGACACAGGAACAATTTAACAAAGACCTGGCCATGCAGTTAACAGCGCTTGAGACCAAGGTGGGCCAGCAATTAGATGCGGGATTCCAGCAGAACAGATCCGTGCTGGAGTTTGATCCGGGTACGGGTGAATTCGTTGCTGGTTAATATCAAGGGTATTGGCCAGGTAGATTTCCCTGAGGGAACGACTAAGGATCAGATACAGGGGATACTCACAAAGAGCTTTTCCAAAAAGAAAGAAGACAAAGCACTTAGCTTGAGAGAGATTGAGTTAATGGTTAAGGGTTTTCTCAAAGAGCAGGTAAAGACGCCTGATCCCATCGTGCCTGATGTTAAGGTTGAGCTAGAGCCCAGCTTTGAAATGAATGCAGAGATTGACGTTACCCCCATTGCCAAAGCGATAGCGAAGCTGGAGATCCCAGTCCCAGAGGTCAGTGTTAATGTGGAGAAGCCGGGAATACCGCCTCCTGAAGTGATCGTTAACGTACAAGATAAAAAAGGCTGGGCTATGAGAATGAGGGTTGAATCGAGAACCAAAGGGGGTGCGATTGACACCGTGTTACTTTGGGATGTGAGTGGGACTGTTTAATGACTCAACAACTTCTAATCACCACCGTACCCGGTACACCAGTCCCTGAAGGTGGGGATATCATCAATGATAATTTCACTGAGCTATACGCCAGCACACTTATTGCTTTAACGCCAACGTTGGGCGCGATAGTAATCGGTGATGGAACAGACTGGATATCAGATTTAACCCCGACCCTGCAGGGAGATTTAACGATGGCAGGGACTAACCAGTTAGTTTTCGGCACAACGAATCAGTTTACTGTCGCACATGATGGTACAGGACTACTTTTTACGGGATCGGCTGGATCAAGCTCAGCAAGAGGGTTTACATTTAGTGATGGAAATATGGCATTTGGTGACGCTATTATAGACCCGCTATCAGTAATAAATGCAGATTTCACGCCACTTACTTTACCATTAGGTCAACCTGTCGCCTCTATTTCTCTAAACAGTACTATAGATAATGGGAACTTTGCGCTGCCGTCAGCCATACTTGGCGAGACCCATGTAACGGGTGGAACGAATATATTACCTATTTCATTCAGAGCAGAAATGAATCAGGACAGTAATAATAATCTATTATCTGCTTTTAACTTCACTTCTAAATTTTTAACGAAAACCGGCACAACCGGGACACTCGGACCGGCTGCTTATCATTTTCAAGCTCTTGAATCAGCAACCTCTTTAGACGGTGGTGGAGCGGCAATACTTGCAGGACTAAAGGTTCAGAATCAGGGCAGTGCTAAAGTTGCTAGTGCTATTAGCGTAGATTTAGATAAACAGATAAATGCAACTGTTTTAAATGGGGGAGTGGTTTTAAGAGGGGACGGCTCGACGGGGATCTTATTGACAGATCGAGGGGCTGCTACTGTATATGGAGTAGCACAAGATGCCTGGACAGAATATGTGAATACACAAGGTATGGTCTTTGCAGAGATTACAGACAATAAGTTTAGATATAAAGTTAGTGATAATACGGATATTACAGTGGATTTTGAAGGGACTGCTAATAGTGGCCAATATCTTTGGAAAAATGCTGATAATAGATTCGAATATAAAAATATATTAAGAAGCACTGAGGCAGTCGAAGCGTATAACAATGTAGACGTTGTTATGTACGCAGCGATGAGGGCTTAATGGCACACACCACTCTTAATGCTCAAGCTCGCCCAGCAGATACAACCGCTGCCAGTATCTATACTCCAGGTGCTGGGATAAAAGGTATTGTTCACAATATTATAATCTGTAATACAACCAGTACAGATGCGACCTACACAATTTATCACGATTTAGACGGGACGACTTACGATGCTGACTCTGAAATATTTAAAGGCACTTGTTTAGCTGATGATTTTGTATTGATTGAGGCTAAAGTAACACTGAAGGACCAGGAGGGGAATATAGCGGTAAAACAGGGAACCAGCTCGGCGCTTAATTTCACGCTTCATGGAGAGGAAATAAGCTGATGGGCGTTTCAACGGGGAAGCCCAGACCTGATGTCATCACCAAAGACGGTAGAACCTCTCAGTATGTGGCCGCTGGGTTTACAGAAACACAAACAATGCATCTTGATGTTGCGACAAACAGTACATTAATTGCTTACATGCTTATTGATATATCGGATACAACGAACTGGCATCATACTAATACAGGTCACATTAATCTCGAATATCTTATCATCGAAGTAGATCCTGATGCGAGTTGGGTGGGAGAAGTTAAGTTAGGATTTCTTGAAAGTGTTGGCGCCACTAATGGAGATTTTCATCAGATTATTGATATAGACATGAGAAGAAAAACAGCGCTTATCATAGAGGTAATTAACTTTGGCAGTCATGGATTAGATTGTGAATCTAATCATCACTTTGGGCCGATTATTGCAAACAGCACTTTATTTCAAACAGATGTTAATTTAGGTGGGCCGGATGATCCTGCGACACTTACTTATCCCTCTGGTGCGGCAGATTTAGTTATGGTTATTGATGGAGATGGGACTAATTTTGTAGATGTCTCAATTACTACAGGTTATGAGACAGCGGCATGATATTAAGACTTAATTTGTATAAGAGGTAAAGACAATGTTAGCAAGAATAGCAATTGATGTTGATCAGGTCGTGACCATTGTGAAATACGATACGCCGTTGAATATCAAGAATGAAATATTCTATTATTATAGGCGTGTTGTTAGTACAGGTGTCAAGGGCTTGACAAAAGATGTGATTGTGGACACCGAGGATACGCCCATACCTTTAGACAAAAAAGGTCTGCTCGAAGTATTGGGGAAAGACTTACAGCTTAAACAAGACCAGGAGGCAGATGTACAAAGCCAGGTTGATGCAGTCAATGCAGCAGGATGATTAATAATGAGCTGGGACTTCTCAGACGCCTCATTAGATTTCTCTCAAGATTGTATTAATTTTGATGGCACTAATGATTGCCAGGCAAAGGGCGGGAAAGCGCCGAAGGCTCCGTTAATACGAGATGACGAAGACCTACTGGATATTATTACCATGATTGCGAGGAGACTATTTTGAACGACCCAAAAGAACAATTAGAACAAGAGTCCGCTTTTGCAAAGATGGGGCAACAGGTGGTTAATAATGAAGCTTTCAAGAAAGCCATTCAGGAGCGAAAAGACCAGATTTTTGAGCTCTTTTGCAGAACCAAGGCTGATCAGCAGGAGGTTAGGGAAGAGGCATGGCGTACAATGGTAAACATGGAAGTACTGGAGAAATATTTACACAAGGCTTTGACCACCGGGAGGATGGCTGATACGACTCTGGCTCTCCTAAATAAAGCCGAGACCAAGAATAAACAGAATTAATGCGCTTGCACAAAGCCCCCTAACTATTGTATATTAAACTTAAGTAGGAAAAACTATGCCACCAGACAATCCCGAAGGGGAAACTAGCGACACGTTTAACAAAAGCCCAGCCGAAGCAGAGCTACCCAAGCCAACTGAAGACGCTGACGTTACGAAGCAGGAAACTCAAACACCTGGACAGGAAGTTGAAATTATTGAGAAGCCGGTTGAGGCAGAAGTAGAAGCCAAAACTGAAGAGTCAGAAAGCGATGACGAAGTTGAGACAGTTCAATACCTTGAGTTAGACGGTAAAGAGGTCAACCTCGACGACGTTAGGCAGTGGCGAGACGGCCACATGATGCAATCTGACTACACGAAAAAGACGACCGTACACGCTGAAGATGTGAAAGCATTTAAGGCAGAGCGCAAATCTGGACGTGAACAACTGCTCAACGATAGAGCCAAAGTCGATGATATGACGGACTTGTTAAGCGTTCTCATATCCGAAGATGAGGCGATAGACTGGGCAGTGCTGAAGGAAGATGATCCTGACAAGTACATTGAACTTAAGGAACAGGCGGACAAGCGCAAAGAGGCACTTGAAAAAGTAAAATCGGAACGTTTAACGCCCACTAACGATCCAGCGCTCATTCAAGCTGAACAGGCCAAGTTTCACAAATCTAACCCTGATTGGTTTGATGATGACAACAAACCGACTAAAGTTTATACAGCAGATTTAAAGCTGATAAACGATTACGCGGTTAAAGCTGGATTTAGCGTCGAAGAGTTCAAGCAACTGACTCAAGCCCATCACATGATCACTATTTTGAAGGCGGCTAAGTATGATGCCTTACAGGATAAAGGTCGTGAGATTAAGGCCAAGAGAGAGAAAGTCCCTGTCGTGACCACTCCTAAAGCAACCCAACAAACCGAACAGCCAAAATCAGCAGGAGATGTATTCTGGCCTGATATGGTAGAAGGTTAATTTTAATGGAACGTAACGGAGCAGACAATGGCTACTTTATCAGCGACCGTCGCTACATTGACGGATTGGGGGAAAACGCTCGATCCAGACGGTAAGACGGCAAAAACGATTGAGATTTTATCTCAAGAGAACGAAGTCCTCGATGATATGTTATTCAAAGAGGGCAATCTCCCCACCGGGGAACAAACAACTATCCGAACAGGCCTGCCAACGGTTTATTACCGTTTGATCAACCAGGGTGTGCCGAAATCTAAAGCCACCAGTGTTCAAGTAATAGAAAACGCAGCCATCCTCATTGCACGCAGTGAATTAGATGTAGATGAGGCTGAGCTCAACGGCAATACCAAAGCTTACCGTGCTGACATATCCATGGCTTTCATACAGGCGATGGGCCAGCGCCAGGCAACGACTTTGTTTTACGGCTCGGCTGTGAACCCTGAAGAATTTGTGGGCTTTTCACCCAGATATAACGATCTTGACGCTACCAACGGTCAAAACATCTTAGAGGCTGGTGGGGCGGGTTCTGATAACTCTTCCATCTGGTTAGTGGGTTGGGGCCAGAGAACGGTTATGGGTATTTTCCCGAAAGGCTCCAAGGCAGGTATGTCACATGAAGATTTGGGTATACAGGACGCTTTTGACGCTAACAACGATCGTTTCCGTGCTTACATGGATGAATGGAAGTGGAAAAACGGTCTGGTTATTAAAGACTGGCGATATGTGGTACGTATCCCGAACATTGATATTTCTGATCTTGTCGCACAGGCAACCTCTCAGGCGCTAACGGCTGCGACTTCAATTGTTAAACTGATGGCTCGGGCGATTGATCGCATCCCATCAAGGACAGGCATCAATCTCTCGTTTTACTGTAATCGCACAGTGGCTTCACATCTGCGTCTTATCGCAATGGAGAAAAACACAAGCGTATTATCAATAGAACCTAGTCTTAATCAGTTTGGTGATACGATTTTCACCTTACGATTCCTTGGCGTCCCTGTTCGTATAGTGGATGCTTTAACCGAAACTGAAACAGAAGTTACTACTTAGGAGATTATTATGATTTTAGATTCACAATTACAGTTCTCCGATTCGCAAGCGGTCACGACTGATGCAGTGGGTACGAATGTTATTGACCTGAGCGTTGATCGCTCAATCGGTACTGGCGAAGCGCTGGGTGTTGTTTTCACCGTTGAAGTGGCGGCAGACCAGACCTCGGGTGATGAGGATTACACCTTCGACGTGGAATACGCCTCAGATGCAGCACAGACGACAGCACGCCAGTTGATTGGCCGTCGTATTTTTGAGTCCGGCACGCCTACCGCACCGGCTCAAGACGCTGATCTGTTGATAGCGGGTTTTAGCTTTGTGGTTCCCATTCCACCCACCAAGTTGTCTGAAAGTGAGCGTTTCCTGGGTATTCGTTATGACACAGCGGGTACATCACCGACCATCACTTGTTCCGCGCATCTTGCTTTATTAAGCATGATTGATATGACGGACGATTACGTAGATGGCTTTACAATAACTTAACCTTGACCCGCCCTTGAATTAAGAGGGCGGACTTTTAACCGGAGATAACAATGGAAGATAAAGTAATCGAAGATGAAGCAGAGGAATTATGGGAAGTCGAGGTCATCAAGGAAGGTGGTTTTATGTTTGGGTCTTTGCAAAAAGTCGGTGCTAAGTTCACGCTTGAACATAACAGGCATTTCAGTAAAAAATGGATGAAGAAGATCACAGACGTAAAGATCGAAGAATCCGAGAAGGAGCCCGACACAAAAGAGCCTTCCAGCATGAAAGTCGATGAACTTAGAACCGCACTGGAAGAGAAGGGTATTCCTGTTCCTGATGAGGCTAAAAAGGCTGATTTAGTGGAGCTTTTGGAAGCGGCATAAGCTAATAAACAAAAAACTAACTTAATAATCAGGAGAAACTAATGGCCACAGCAACAGACGCACACACAGCGGTTGGCGTAGGAACTAATATCCTTGTCAGACCTGGGAATAGTCTGACCTACAAACTCACGGGCAGCGCCTCTGCCACGATTCAATTTGAACGCAGCGATAACGGCGGTCTTTCATGGGACATCATTCAAACCGTCACAGCGGATACAGGGCCGACGACCATTATCAATGAAGGCGGTACAGGCGCTTTTTACAGATCGAATTGCACGGTATATGCGTCAGGCACAGCCACCACTGAGGTTAAAGACGCGACAGACGCCCTTCAGGGTAAAGGCACCGTGCCAGTAAATACTGTCACGGCATACGAGCACGGCGATTCGATTGTCAGAAAAACAGTACTCGAATGTAATGCCCTGGTCGTTACGATTTCAGATGACGCAGGTGTCGCGCAATATGGCGGGGTCAAGGTCTATGACTTCCCTGAAGGTATGTTGTTATGTAAAGGCTTCAGGGTTAGCGGCATACTCACAGCGGGAACCACAGGCACGTTTATTGATAACTGGGATGGCGATGTGGCACTGGGAACCGCTACAGCAACCACAGGGGCGACCTTGACTGGTACAGAAGCGGATCTTATGCAATCAGTCGCGGTCTCAGCGGGTGCCAGTGATAAGGACGGTGTAGTTACTGCTGCCTTAATTGCTACAGCTTTAACCGAGTCCGGCGCAAGATGGGATGATGGTTCAACCACAGCGATTGATATGTTCCTTAACTTCGTGATTGATGATGATGCAACTCACACTGCAGGTACGGCGACATTCAACGGCACGATTGAGTTTAACTGGGAAATGCTCGGTGATAGTTAATGTTAGACAATTATGTCAACCTGAAAGCCGAGATAATAGATTGGTCACACAGAGACGACCTTAATACAAGGATAGACTCTTTTATCGATCTGGCTGAGACCGAGATGCTCAGTAATACTGTTGAACCGCTACGGTTGCGCGCTACTGAGACGCGTGCGGATTTCTTTACCAATACCACAACCAGGTTCGCTGCCCTACCAAGTGACTACCAGTCCGGTCGTAAGCTACGCATACAGGGTGTTGAAACGGAGATACTTGCTGACCCGGAATTTGATACTGTTTCTGCTTTAGGTGTTGATACCGCTGATTATACTATTCCTGCCAATGCTTCTATAACCGGCGGGGCTTTGGTGTTCGATCTCGTTCAAACAGCGACAGGTAAGTTCACGGTCGAGATTAAAAAATATAGACTCGAATATGAAATAGCTGTTAATCCTTTAGCCGCACATACTATTGGCGGTGTAAGTCTAAATCTTACTATAGGTGTTCATAACCATCAAATAACCACGACAGCCACAACCGCTCATTCTATTGGGGGGAATTCTACGACTGAGCTCAAATATTTCAGAATGAGAGAAATAGACGCTGGGAGGTCCAGGCCGTTGCGTTTTAGAACGCCTGAGCAGTTGAATATTAAAAACTCAGTAGGTACGCCGAGTTTCTTTACCATTACCGATCAGATAGAGTTTGACCGTGTCTCAGATATAGTTCATCCGGGTGAAATACAGTATTATGCTGATTTCACTGCATTATCCTCAAGCAACACGACCAATACTGTCCTCACCAATAATCCCAATATTTACCTATTTGGAGCATTGTGGGCGCTAAAAGTGCACACCGAGCAACCTGATAGTGCCGCCCGTTATTTTCAGATGTTTATTAGTGCGATTAAGGGTGCGAATTTAAAAGATAAAATGGGTCGTTATGGCCCGGCACCAGTGATGCGGGTTGAAGGATCGACCCCATAATGGCTGAATCACAATTCCAGACAGTGCCAGTGCCCGTTGCAGGGCCTTCATATCTGGACCGGTCAAGGCCTTTAACCTCACAGGAAACCCGTAACCTATACCATGAAGTGGTCGAATCAGGCAAAGATAATTATGTTTTAAAGTCTTTTCCGGGGCAAAAGCTATTTGGGAACCCAACCCAACCGATACAGCATATCGTCGATTCTGCTATGGCGATAGGCGATGTCTCACAAAATGGGGCTAATGCAGACTTTACATGGCAAGATACAACCGGTTCGGCTCACTGGGAAAAATCTGGAGGCAACTTAAACCCCAATATAATTGCAGGAGCAAGCCCGTGCACTTCAGTTTTCACACCAGTTATTGGAAAAGAATATCGCATTAAATACACGCTTACAGGGACAGATCCACTTTGGAAAGCTTTCTTCGGTGGGGTTTCACTTTCTGTTTCAAATGGTGCGTTCAACGAACTAATCACAGCGACAGCCGCTACAGGATTAGTTTTTAATTCCCCACTTTCTGGCGATGATACACAGATCGACGATGTTGAAATAATAATAATCACAGATATAACAGGAGCAGACAGAGGCTCGCACCAGATGAAAGAAGTGGGTTACCGTGTGGTGGGTACGACCTTATTCGAAGTCTCCTCAGCAGGCGTCCATACCTCACGCGGCACCATTACTGGCACTGATCGATGTATCTTTGCCGATGATGGGATCAACATGTTTATCACCCACGGTGGAATAGTTAATCACTACGAAAACGTGACAAATACGCTGGTGGTTTTGACTGACCCCGATATTGTTGGGGCGCTGTCCGTCTGCTTCATTAATAATCAATTTGCCTATACCTTCCCGACTTTGACGGTTTTTAGTAATGTCGGCGATGGTTCTATGGCAACCAGTGCAAATGCTGTGGGCGAGGAGTCAAATCCTGATGATCTGGTCAGAGATTACTGTTTCGATCAGGTTCTATGGCGATTTGGCAAAAGAACCGCTGCGCTTTGGTGGAATTCAGGTGTAGGGGTCCCACCTTTTGAGCGCATTGAAGGTCAAATCATGCAGATCGGACTGGGCGCAACGCATTGCGTGACCAACTCTAAAGACTGGGTTTGGTTTTTAGGCTCTGATCGACAAATCTATAAAGCTCGGGATGGTCAGGAACAAGTCATGAGCACGGCGGCGATTTCCGGGGCAATTCAGGGCTATACCAGTGTTTCAGATGCTTTTTGTTTTTCCTTTACGATTGATAATAAGACATTTGTCTTATTCACTTTTCCTTCGGCTAATAGAACATGGCTTATAAATGAAGAACTGGAGAAAAATGGCTGGTCTGAACTCTCACAGGGAATTGGTACGGGTAAGTACAACGCTAATTCGATTGTTGAGGTCTATGACAAGGTGTTAATCGGAGGTAATTCTGACGGCAAATTGTTCGAACTGGACTTTGAAACCTTCGATGAAGGCGGCAATCCCTGGCGGCGGCGTCGTGTGATGAGTTCGATCAATGGCGATACGTTGGGTCAGAAGGGCCACCGGGTTGAAATGAGCCGGATGGAGTTTATTTTAGAGGCCGGGGTTGGGTTAAGTAGCGGCCAGGGTGATGATCCACAGATCATGCTAGAGCCGTCGTACGATGGCGGACGCAGTTGGGCAACCGGCACCTGGTTGAAAATCGGGCGCCTGGGTGAGTTCACACAACTCGCTGAGTGGTGGAATATGAAAAGTTTCAATGACTTGATGGTGAGACTGACGACTTCAGATCCCACGGCTTTCAATATTTATTCAGCGGCGATTGATTTAAGGCTGGCGGGTCGATGAGTGTTAAAGCCAGCTCCCCAAAACAAAGCCGTATCCCTGATAAATTCATTAACGATCCGGTTGTCAGGGATTATATTCAATATCAACGCCAGGTACTTTATGAAATCTGGACTCGCACTGGCGGTGGGTCTGATCGTGTTAGCGCCCACAAAATCATATCCATTAATTCAGATACTGTGCTGGATAACACGGCTTATGGGGCGATTATTGTGGTCGATGCGAGCGCGGCAACAGTTCAAGTCACTTTACCTGCCGTGGATGACACTCGTTTGGGTGAGGATGTGATTATTATCGTAGTGGACGCGACGTTTGATACCACGGTAATCCCGGTAGCGGGAACCGTTCGTGGCGCCGGGAGTTTAGTGATCAGCACGGCTTATGTAAGAAGTCTTTTATCACCGATTGACACAGTAGCCGCATGGGTATGAACGTATTTGAGACCATAGATGTTGAAGAAATAAAGTCGGTGTTATGTCACCCGGAGATTTATCCGTGTATCAGTCAGGATGGGAATCCTACGGCAGCTGAGTATGAACCGCCGATGAATGTTCGTTATATAGGCGGTTATGTTGAGGGTACATTGATTGGAATAATGGTATATCATCCTTATAAAGACGGATTAAAATGCCATATACAGGTATTACCTGAGTTTAGAAAAAAGTACGCGAAAGCGTTTGGGCGAATTGCACTAAATTTCGGAGAAGCGAAGAACGCCATTATTTATGCCGATATAGCAACGTGTTTCGAGAACGTCATAGCCTTTGCAGAAGGGTTTGGCTTTCGGATAACCGGACGCATCAAAGATAACTATGTCCGTGACGGGAAAAGGTTTGATGCGATAACAATGAGGCTAAACAATGAGTTTCGTTTCTGACACATTTAATGCGTTTACCGGAAAAGCTGGCGCAGCGGCCGCCGGAGCCGGGGCTGGTCGTCAGGCCGCGGCTATCGATAGAGGTATTATCGAGCGAAGAAGAGCCGGCGAACAGGGACTGGGCTTTCTTGAACCCTTTAGCCAATTAGGTCAGTCTGGGTTGGATCAAGCCGGGTTTTTAACTGATCCTCAAGCACAGTTTGACTTCCTGCAAAACAATCCATTATTCCAGTTAGGTCTTGATAATCTCAATACGCAAACCCAGAATGTCGCGGCCAGCCGCGGGCGCTTGAGCGCGGGGGACACCTTACAACAGTTAACCAGTAACGCACTTATAACAGCCTCGCCGTTAATCTCACAGCAAAAACAAAGTATTGGTGATTTATTGAACTTCGGTTTCGGTACTGCACAAGCACAGGCTAATACAGCCACGGGTACGGGTTCCGACATTACTGATTTAATCACTGATCAGGGCGCTGTACAGGCCGGTGGTGTGATTGGCGCGGCCAATGCAAGGGGCCGGGGCGCACAGAACATAGTAAGCGGCGGCCTAATGGCGTTAGCGCGTTCTGATAAGCTGTTAAAAGAAAACATTAAATTAATTGGATTCTTAAAAGGATTTAATATTTATAGCTGGGACTGGAACGCCCTTGCCGAAGCAATGGGGCTTAAAGGCTCTAGTTATGGTGTTATTGCACAGGAAGTCATCAGGATCCGCCCGGATGCGGTGGTGGATGATGGTGGTTATCTGAAAGTTAATTATGAATTACTGGGCATCCCTCACGGGAATTAGGAGAATACCATCGCTTCCAATCCCTTATTAAGTTTACAAGTACAGACCCCTGATCTCGGCCAGACTTTTTCTAATGCGCTTTTGAACATTCAGAAATTAGACCAGATCGAATCTGCGCGAGAAGACCGCCCAACTGAGCAGGCGAGAATGAATCAGAGGGATATTGAAAACATCAATTCTTTAGATATTATCGCCCAACAGATCATTCCTGATCTACAACGCGGGAATATAGAAGGTGTTCGCAGTGCCTTAACGAAGAGACGCGCAAATCTTGTAGAACAAGGGTTTCCTGAAAGCAGGCTTAGGGAAACGGATGATGCTCTCGCGCTTTTAGATAGTAAACCTGGCGAGCTATTAACACGATCACAGCAGGTGGTTGATGTGGCCGCTAAGTTGAGAGCGCAATCAACAACGGCCGGAAGCCGTGCAGGGATAAAATCATTTGCGCCTATCACGCTTGTAAATTCAAAAACAAAGGAAAAGCGTCTTGTCTCACCTAGTATTAATCGAACTACGGGCGAAGCCGAATTAACACCTTTTGACATCCCAGAAGGATTTGAAGTCTCAAGAGAGACCGCAGAAGAAAAAAGAGCCGCTGATGTAGTAGCGAAAGTGACCACACAAGAAAAAGTTGGTGATGTGAAATTGGAGCAGGATGTCGAGAAAGCATCAAGAACCGAAACAGCTAAACTCAAGTCACAGTTCAAATTAAAACCAAAAGTCGAAGGGGCTGTGAGAAAGGCTTTATTAGATGTCCAGGTTGGGGGCGAGATAGCGAAAAAAGATCGATCAAATGCAAGGGCGCTCGCTGTTTATGATGTAGCTATGAGTGGGTTAGTAAGCGCATTGGGTGGCACGGAAACAGGCCCATTTGTCGGCCTAACGCCTGCTGTAACATCTAACCAACAAATAGCTGATGGTGCTGTGGCGGCCATGGCTCCTGTATTAAAACAGATGTTCAGGGCTTCCGGTGAAGGAATATTCTCTGATAGAGATCAGGAGTTATTACTACGGATGGTCCCTACTAGAACAGATCGAAAAGCATCAATACAATCTAAATTGTCCAATATTGACGCTATTGTCAGGGTTAAACTGGCTCCAGTACAGATTGGGCAGCCTCCTGGGCAACCAGGCACAGGTCAACAGCCAGGTCAACAACCTAAATTTTTGGGATTTGAATGATGCCAGTAGCTCGGTTTGAAATGCCAGATGGAAAGATTGCAAGATTTGAAGTTGCAGAAGGCACTACGCCCGAGCAAGCTCAAACACAGATCGCCCAAATGGTTAGCCAGCAAGGTATTCAACAGGTTGCAGAACAACCCTCGCAAGTTCCTTTAGATGTTCCCCGGGGAACATCGCCCGTTCCACAGTCAATTGGCCAACGAATAATTGAAAGCGAAGCCGGCAAGCCAGGTGGCGAAGAAGCGCTAGGCACTATTTTAAGTGGCGTGGCCGCAGAACCTGCTGCTGGGCTTGTCGGGCTTGCAACACTGCCTTTCGCAGACGCAGAAAAGGCCACTGAAAATATTGAAGCTGTCAGAAAGGCCTTAACTTTTATACCTCGTAGCCCAGAGGGGTTGGCTAAACTTCAACAGATTGGAGAAATATTAGCACCTGCTGGTGAAGCCTTAGAAACTTTGGAGGCAGGAGCAGGCGAGTTTGCAGGCGGCGAAGAATCGCCTCTAGCAGCTTCATTGGCTACGGCAGCGCCCACAGCCGCTTTATCTGCGTTAGGTCTTGGTGGTGTCCGTAGAGCATTGGGGATATCAAAAATTGCTGAGACGGCTAAAAAATTAACCACGCAAAGCGCAAAAAACTTGCTAAAATCAGCCGCACCGACTATAGATGGTCTTAAAGAAGCAGCAAGAGGTATTTATAATGAGCTTGATAGCCTTGGTATTACTATTAATCCTCGCAGCATTAATCGATTATCAAATCAACTCAAAGCCCTAGCGAAGAAAGAAGGATTTAATAAAAGGATTCATCCAAAAGTATCAGCGGTACTGGATGAGTTTGAAAATGTTAGAAATAGCCCACAAACTCTGACTGAGGTTGATACACTCAGGAAGATAGCGCGGGGTGCCGCCAGCAGTATCGAACCATCAGAAGCCCGTCTGGGTGCAATACTCATAGAGCACATAGACGATACGCTAGACAATCTCAAAAACGCTAATTTCGCCAATCCATCAAAAGTTGACATAGGTGCTAAGTTTAAAGATGCCCGTCAGCTATGGTCTAGAGCTAAAAAATCAGAATTACTTGAAGAAGCTTTTACAAAGGCAAGTCTACAAGCCAGTGGTTTTGAGAATGGTATAAGGGTTCAATTCAGATCAATCCTGAATAACAAGAAAAAACGCCGAGGATTCACGCCCGAAGAATTAAGCACGATGCGTCAAGTTGTTAAAGGCGGTACTGCTGAGAACATCGCTAAAATGATCGGACGTTTTGGATTTAGTGAAGGACAAGCCTCAAACATGTTGATGGGTTCGTTAGGTGTTGCTGGCGGTGCTGTATTAGGCGGCCCTGCCGGGGCTGTGGCCGTTCCACTAATAGGGCAGCTTTCAAGAACATTAGCGCAGAAACTAACCAGGCGTGGCGCAGAAGGCGCTGATGCGATTGTAAAAGCAGGTAAAGACGGTAAAAAAGTGGTTGACGCTTATATAAAAGCCACTAAAAAATCTGAACGAAACGCGCAGGAACTTACAGAATTATTATTGAGACCTGAAATTAGTTTGAAGGCATTGAAAGCTAAAATCCCCAATTTGCCAAAACCACAAAGAAAACTCGTCGCTGATGCCGTCTTTTTTGCAGCATTCATTCAGTCACAGAAACAGCAAACACAGGAAACCGAACGATGAGTTTTGCGCCAATCGCCCTCACGATGCCCCAGTATGACCGCACGTTATATGCGGGGTATTGGCTAAAATCTTATGAACAGGGCGGAACCACGCCCCTTAATATGGCCACGGATGCCGGCGGCTTAACAACTTTGGCGAAAGCAGAATTAGATACTCAGGGCTTCCCATTAACCGCTGGAAGTGCCAGGTTTATCCCGTTCATTGACGGTGATTACGATCTCTGGCTTTTTCCGACTGAGGCCGAGGCCGATGCTAACGACACCTCTAATGCGATCCAGCTTGCTGATGATGTGAACGCCGATCCAGATTCGACCGGCCAGCTTGCTCTTTGGGATACTAATCTATCCTACGACATTCCTGAAATAATCTTAGGTTCTGATGATAATTATTATCGTTCACTGATCGATTCAAACTCCGGTAATAACCCAACGTCTTCACCTGTTCAATGGGAGGAGCTGGAATGGGTAGGGATATGGAACACGAATATCACTTATGCAATAGGTGATCCGGTTTTTGCATCAGACGGGCATTTATATATAGCGCGTGTTTCTCAATCCGGTAATGACCCTATATCCGATGGTGTAAATTGGTACGGTAATTTAAAACGAATTGCTGTTACAAGCGGTGTTAATGAATTAGTCGCAACGGATTCGGCTACAGGTGTAGCGGCCACGCTTTCAGTAGAAGGCGAGGATGACATTGGACTCGATATAAATACCAAGAACTCTGAGGAAATTATAAAGCTCAGAGCAGTAGCAGGCGGTGTTAATGAAACAACCTTATCAAATGCCGCAGCAGGTAATGACCCAACATTCACTGCTTCGGGTGATGATACAGATGTTGGTGAAAACCATGTGATGAAAGGGACTGGCGAATTCCAAGTAGACGGTATCGCGGTTCATAGGTCTGTGCTTGGAACTCCTTTAACCACTACATCGGGGAATACAGCGGGTTTCACATCAATACCATCATGGGTTAAGCGCATCACTTTTAATATCAATCAGGTTTCAGCTTCATCTTTAGCTACTATTCAATTACAAATAGGTGACAGCGGAGGCTATGAGTCCTCAGGCTATAATGGTGGTTTTTTCTGGGCAACTACATCAGTAGGCTCAGGAGATGCTCAAGCACTTACAACTGGAATTTTTGCCGCAGGCGCGGCCGCTAGCGATGTTTCTGACGGAACTATTATGCTAACCCTGTTGAACTCGTCCACAAATCTTTGGTGCTGGCAAGGGGCTATCTGGACTAATGGCTCAACCGATACAGGTTACGCATGTAGTGGCAGCAAAGCACTTACCGGAACTCTGGATAGAATACAGCTCACATCAAATCAAACACTCGACTTAGGTTCAGTCAATATACTTTATGAGGGTTAACAATTAAGTAAAATGGAGCCATGATAAAAGAGTTTTTACTAAAAATAGATATCTGGCTCAATGTTCGTATATTTAGAGGTAATGAAGGTGAGACGATATCTTCACGATTAGGCAGACAGATTGAAAGACGCGATTGTTTCTTTTGCAGATTATTCTGCCGAACAATTTTATTGCCCTTAGCGTTAATATCCGGCCAAGGCTGGAAACATTGCAGAAAAGTTATACAAACTAAATACAGATAAAAGAGGTTATTATGGCAAACACAGCAGACACAGGCGCTTTAATGTTTGGCGAGGACGCTAATGAAAATCCTGTACCAATAGGAGAAACTGACAATGCTTTAGATTTACATATAAAATCAGGCAACACAGGCACACAACTTAACGCGCTGACTAATGCAAGTATCAATCTTACGATTGACGCAACCAAGGATGAGGTACGACTGGATGACAGTATTTCTGCTGCTGCAGGTAGTTCGTTAAGGCTTCATTCAAGCACTGACTGTTGGATAGCCTGGGGCACGGTAATAACCGAAGCCGAGGATGCCGCTGGAGTTTCCGCCGCAGTCGCAGAGCAAGTTGCTGATGACGGGTTCTTCTTCGCAGCGGGAACTGAGGTTGTAAAAGTGCCGAGTCAGTTAACGTCCCAAATCTGGATCGGTGCTATACGTGATTCAGCCGATGGGTCATTAAATATTGCATTGGTGAAATAATGGGTGCGTCTGAAAGACGATTTATGATGCCTCGGCGTGTTGCCGGTGGCTTCTCATTTCGAGATGTTGCGCCAGATATTTTTCTTCGTGCCGATATGGGTGTAGCTGTTACCGGCGCGGCTGTTGATAGTTGGACAGATCAAGCACATGGGCATATCTTTGTACCCGATGGGGCGTCTCCTGATTTAACTGCCAATTACATTAATGGCAAGCCTGGCATTGTTTTTGTAGCTGCAAGCTCAGAGTTTTTAGAATTAGTATCTGGTTATAATATAACAGCCGAAACTGAGATTTGGGTGGTGTTCAAGAAAACCAGCACGCCATCTGGCGCAACTTTTATTGATACACAATCGGCCAATATTGGTGCGATGATTAACTGTTTTTCAACAACAGATGATTATAGTATTTTTACTGGTGAGGGAACCCCTACAAGTGTTCGGTCAACGGTTGGAGTAGCAGACGGGGTAGCTGCTTTTTTGAGTAGTCATTTTAGTACATCAAGTGATGATTCTATAACTATTAATAATAGTGCACCAGTAACAGGGACTATAGTTGCCCCAGCAGGAACAGGTATAAGGGTAGGAAGAAGGGGCGGTGCAGGAACGTCCTATTTAGACGCTGGTATTGCAGAGATTCTTATGCGTAACCCACTACTAAATGCTGTAGAGAGAGCTGATTATGTGGCTTATCTTGCTAGTTGGTACGGTATTTCATAATGTTTAAACTGACCAGAAGTGTAAGGTTTAGGCAAAACACCCAACATTCCCAGTGTCCGATTATAGCATCACGAGGTGATAATGTTTGCCCTGAGCCAACGATCCAAAGACAACCGCATAGGTATTGATCCAAGACTGATAGAAATCAGCGACCAGGCTATTATTATTACCTTGGTAGATTTTGGCCACGGATCACATGCCGGACTTCGAACAGCTCAAGAACAGCATGAACTTTATTTAAAAGGTCTTTCCGAAGCTGACGGGTATAGCAAGCTGAGCAAGCACCAAATTAAGCCCGGTGATAAGTACAGCAAGGCATTGGATGCTTATGCTTATGTTGATGGCGGCGCTAGCTGGGTACACGAACATCTTGCTATGGTAATAATAGCTCATTTACAGGCCGCCACGATGCTAGGTTATGAATTGAACTGTGGCATTCTCTGGCCTCGAATAAAACCTAAAATAAGGAATGGCATCCAATATGGCTGGGACTGTGCACACTTACAACTGGTGGATAGATAATGCCACCTGAAAACGTTACGGGAGGTGCGATAGTCACCTACACCACAGTGAGTGGGATAGCCGTGTGGTTTGAAGTGATTAGTGGCTGGGCGGCTCTTCTTGCTGTTGTATCCGGTATTATCTTAACGTGGGTATTGATTAGAAAACATTTAATCGAGACCAAAGTAATCCAGGAAAGTGGTGGGGCTCGAAAAAAGGAGACCCGAAAACGAAAGCGTGAGGTGGAAAAATGAAGCTAAGTCCTGACTATACGCCTCTCGGTGTTGTAATCTCAATCTCAGGTAAAGACTCTGAAGGACAAGACCATACATCAGTACAAGCAAAGAACAGGATAGCAAGAAAGATTAGGAGTTTGAGATTCATTTAGTCGCCAGGCCAATTGCGTAAAATAAAAAGATCAGGTTGATCACACGTATTTCCAATCATTGGTTGTAAGGGTTCAGTCCCAGTTAGCCACACAGGTACATCTTTATACCCTCTTTTCTCCAATCGCCTGGATATACAATTAATACAAAGTATCCCTCCTTCATCTTTTGTCGGAGATATTTTAATCCATACTTTATCTGGTATAATTGCTTCAATCCAACCAGGTCCCCCATAATCAAGCTCACAATCATAACATTGTACTTTCATATCACCTTCACACACTCACTGTAGACCCCTACAAGAAGGAAGATTAATAAGGCTTGCCAGTTTTTCATTGCATATTCCCCGACATAATCTCATGCTCAAGTTTTCTAAGTGCCCAAAGTAGATTCTCCTGACTCACTCCACATCCATCCCAGTAAAGATCACCGTCTTTGTTAACTAATACAAGCAATGCGCCTGTAGACTTTTTTGCCCTCCCTTCATTGGCTTTAAGCAGAGCTATTGGTTGAAAATTCGGGGTAATATTTGCTATTTTGTTCATGCGTAGCCCCGAGCAACTACTACAGGTGCTCCACCAGCTATACGGCAAGCATATTGCAAAGGATCTAATTGTTTCTTGCCTTTGCAGGTCAGGCATGTTTCTTTTTCTGGTGGGGAATAATTCAACTCCCCTTCTTCATCCCAAGGATTACATGTTGCTCGCATATAATAACCTTTGCCTTTACAGTCTGGGCAATCTTTCATATCCACCTCTTAAAAAGCCCAGCCCGAAGGCTGGGTCAAATGAGAGAGACTTGCGACAAGGTTACCCTTGTGATTAGAGTTTGGCATATTCAAATCGTTTATTAAAGCATTCAAAATGCTCCCCCGCTTTCATTTTTTCTATATTTTCCTGATGAATCTTCCT
>SDBU01001225.1_pt1 | contig 37362 bp, 34 predicted proteins | sample 2277071 | NCBI WGS metagenome assembly SDBU01 (sample SAMN10397929, study PRJNA504765) | marine sediment metagenome | isolation source: marine sediment core GS08_GC12, 126 cmbsf | place: Arctic Ocean: Gakkel Ridge, Loki's castle | collected 2008 | reverse complement strand
GATTATATTGCTGTTAAGGCGCTAAAATCCTGTTAGCGAGGAGTTTAAGACCATGTAAACCATAAACCTCATTCCTTTCAGTTCGAAAAACCTTCCCCCCCCCAAAAAATGCCAGGAGTATTCTAACCCTCCATTTCTAAACAGCCTCATTTTAAGACCGGCTAGGAGTCTTTTTTCAACCTCACAACCCTCTCATGAAATTGCTGCTTTTAAGTGCCCTTGCTCCATGCCATTCAATGTATTCAGGCCTTGTCCCTCTAAGACCCGTTAAAAGATTACTCCAGTAATATTGACAAAAGACAAAATATGTGCCATAAAGTAGATAACTGGCATATCGGTTGGTAATCATGAGCATGAAGAAGGGTTGTGATATTTTCTTGAGGTTTTGAACGCATTTTGTAATGTGGTTGTGATTCGAGACCGTTAACCTTCAAATAAAACAATGGTTAATAGCGCTCAATACATTGCAATCACAAATCTGTGGAGGAGTACTGATAAAGCATCAAGCGTATCAGGCTGCTACAGTCACAATTGAGGACTATTCTAATCGACTCCAGATGAAAGTGGTCATATTATCGGGAGGCGTACATGGACAATAGTTTGGAACAGTGGTGCCCACAGTATGTTGCTACCGGTTTTGTTGCCGAGTGCTGTGGGGTCAGCACGGTAACCGTATTGCGGTGGATTAAAAAAGAGCGCCTGCCAGCGTTCCGGCTCCCGGACGGTCACTACCGGATATACCGGGAGGATTTTGCTGAATTCCTGGCCAAGTACCATATACCAGTACATGAGAGCGTGTTTAGGAACAAGAACAGGCGCAGAAATGTGCAACAAGGGCCGAGAAGTAAAGGATAACCACCAGGGCGGACTATTTTGGATAGTCACAACTAGAAGTGTTTCAGGAGGTGAATGATGAAGGTAATAAATCCAAAAAAAAATACGGGAGGTGCAACTATGAAGTGGTTGCGGAAAGGGATTCACCGGGAGGACAAGGGATTCACCTTGGTAGAGTTGCTTATTGTTATCGCCATTCTGGGGATACTGACAGCCGTGGTTCTGCCTAATGTAACCGGACTGGCCGGGGAGGGTCAAACAGAGGGAGCAAAGGCGGAGCTAGTAACCATCCAGACAGCCATAGACACGATGATGGCAAAGGATGGTCTGACTTCAGTGACGGCTACCTCAGCGACCGACAATATGTCAACTTTTCCCACTGGCAACTCGCTGTACCCGGACTACCTGCGGATGGCAACAACCAAGGGCACCTATTCCTGTAGTACCACCGGACTGGTTGCCCAGGAGACTACCGGTTACTAGCAGTCTGCATGATGATACATGACGGTCTGATGGCAGGGGTGTGGTGACTGCCGGGCAGACCGCAATATGTGCCAGCCATTAGTAAGACAGCAACGTGCCGATATTTACTAAATCAGGAGAGATAGATTGTTCAGACCGTCCGTCAAAAGGAGAGGCATCTTGCGAAGGCGCGTGGTAGAACTTGAATACCTAGAAGCCAGGCGCGAGCCGGCGGAGGAGTTGTTCCAGACCTTATTCGCTCACTCGCTCATTGGCATCTACATTGTTCAGGGCGGGCGGTTCCAATTTGCCAACCCTGTTTTCCTTGAATTACTGGGGTATAGTGCGGGTGAATTGCTGGGTACTGACCCTCAGAAGCTAGTCCACCCCGACGACCGGAATAAGGTGTGGGAAAATGCGGTAAGGATGCTGAAAGGAGAGCGTTCTTCCCAGTATGAATACCGGGTGGTTAGCAGGTCTGGGGAGACCAGATGGGTCTTGGAGACGGTTGCCAGCATTCAGTACCGGGGAAGACGCGCTGCCCTGGGAAACTTCATGGACATCACCGAGCGCAAGCGGATGGAGGAGCAGATACAGCACCTCAACCTCATCCTTCAGGCCATCCGCAATGTAAGCCAGCTTATTGCCCGCGAGAAGGACCGCGACCGACTGCTTGAAGGGATTTGCGAGAGTCTCACTGAAACTCGCGGTTATCACAGTGCCTGGATTGCTCTGTTTGATGAGTCTGGAGGGTATGTGACCTCGGCTGAAGCCGGTTTGAGCCGGGGTTTCCTGCCGATGATGAAGCGGCTGAAACGCGGTGAATTGCCTGACTGCGCACAGAGAGCACTTGAGCAAGCGGACATTGTCGTAATTGACAACCTACTCTCTAACTGTACCGGCTGTCCTTTATCGAGCCAGCACCCACAAAAGGGAGGAGCCATGGCCGTACGGCTTGCCCACGCCGGGAAGGTTTACGGGTTGCTGGTAGTCTCCATACCGACCAAATTCGTCAGTGACAAAGAAGAACATTCCTTGTTCCAGGAACTTGCCGGTGACATCTCCTTTGCCCTGCACAGTCTGGAACTAGAGCATAAGCGCAGGCAGGCGGAGGAGGCGCTGCAGCAGAGTGAGGAGAACTTTAGAGCACTTGCCGAGAACTCCAGTAATGCTATTTCAATAACGTATTCTTCTGGTAGGGACACTGGAAGGCGAGTATATGTTAATAGCAGGCTAACAGAATTGACTGGATATACTGAGGACGAACTGCTCAACCTTCCATTAATGGAAATCGTACATACTAGTGAGCGTGACCGCGTGGCAGACATAAGAAAAAGAAGATTAGCCGGGGGACCTATCCCACAACGCTATGAGACTACCCTCACCACAAAGGATGGAAAAAGTACGCCTGTCGAAGCAACATCGACTAGAACCGTTTGGCAGGGTCGACCTGCCTTCATGACTGTCTTGCGAGACATCACCGAGCGCAAGCGGGCGGAGGAGGCATCACGTGAGCTCGACCGGATAAAAGATGACTTCTTCTCCAATGTTTCACACGAACTGCGTACTCCGCTCCATTCAATTAAAGGCTTCACTACGCTAATGCTCCGGGACAAGGTGCCCAGGGCCGAGACCCAAAAGGAATTCCTGGGCATTATAGATAGCCAGGCCGAACACCTGACCAGACTGATTGACAATCTGCTTGACATGTCACGTCTGGAATCCGGGAGATTTCTCATTGACAAGCAACCCCTGCTGATAAAGGACCTGACCCGTAAAGTGATAGATGGTTTCTACAGTCTGGCCAGTGAGAAGGGTATGACCATCAGTGAGGATATTCCTGAGATATTGCCTGAGGTAGAGGCAGACGGGGAACGGGTAAGCCAGGTGATATCCAATCTGCTCGGCAACGCCATCAAGTTCAGTGAGGCCGGGGCCGACGTCACGGTGAAGTGTGCGGTCAAGGATGGCGAGCTGCTGGTGCAGGTTACCGACCACGGCATCGGTATTCCCGAGGAGGCTATACCGCACCTCTTTGAAAGGTTCTATCGGGCCGAGGACGAGATGGCCAGAGGTGGGACGGGGCTGGGCCTCTACATCTCAAAGCAGATTATTGAGGCACATGACGGGCGTATCTGGGCAGAGAGCACACCGGGAGAAGGCAGCACCTTTAGCTTCATCCTGCCCCTTAAACAGTCTGGAGGTAATTCCCATGAATAAGAAGATTTTGGTTATTGAGGACGACCCGGTCGCCTTGAGGTTCGCCAGGTATGTTCTGGAGACAGAGGGCTACCAGGTGGTTACGGCACCAAACGGACTGGACGGGCTGAGGAAGGTCCAGAAGGAAAAACCGGACCTTATCATCCTGGACATCATGCTGCCGGGTTTAGATGGCTTTGAGATTTGTCATCGCCTGCGGGCTGAACCGGAGACTGCCCGGATACCCATTTTGATGCTGTCCGCCAAGGCTCAAGAAGTAGACCAGGTCACCGGGCTCAATGTGGGAGCAGATGACTACCTCACCAAGCCGGCAGACCCTTCGGAGATTGTAAGTAGAGTGAGGGTCCTGCTCGCAAGAACAGAGTACGCTTCACCAGTTCAGGAGAGAGACAACGGATAGAGAAAAAGAGGGGAAATCCACCAACGTAGCAGCTAATAAAAGTCTGGGCGATATGCTAGTGAGGAGAAAAAGTCTGGGCGATATGCTAGTTGAGGAGAAAATGATTACCGCCGAACAACTAGAGAGCGCCCTGGAGCTGCAACGCCAGAACGGAACAAAACTCGCTGACATCCTGGTAAAACAAGGGGTGGTCAAAGCCGAGGACTTAGCCGCTGTGCGCAGCGTCCAGCTAAACGTGCCCCTCATCGACCTCAAGAGGCACGTGATCCAACCTGAGGCACTTCGGTTAATCCCTGAAGACATGGCCAGAAAACACACCCTTATTCCACTGGATGTGGTCGGTGATTCGCTGGTAGTGGTCATGGCCGACCCGGAAGACATCCGTACCATCGAAGACGTTAAAGCTCAGTCGAAGATGAGGGTCGAGGTCGCGCTGGGCATCCTCTCCGACATCGAACGAGCGATTGACCTCAATTACCGGTCTGGAAGAATAGACAAACAAATCAGCGAGTTTGCCCCGCCGGCTCCAGAAGAGGCTCCATCGGCCACGGAGCTCGTTCCCGGGACACCGATTACCCAGTCCCTGGACTTACTTATTCTGCAAGCAGTGCGGGATAGAGCCTCCGATATCCATATTGAACCGCAGGCAGATAGGCTACGCATTCGCTACCGTATTGATGGCATTCTGTCTGATATGTTTTCCTTCCCACTGACCACCCATACCCAGCTGGTATCCAGGGTTAAGATATTGGCTGATATGAACATTGCCGAGCAAAGACATCCCCAGGACGGTCAATTTTCCATCAAGCTAGGCGGCAGGAACGTTGATATTCGTGCGGCCACTCTGGAAACGCCATATGGGGAGAGGGTGACATTACGCATTCTAGATAAGGCACTGGCCTTTCTCACCTTATCTGAGTTGGGTCTCTTGCCCGACATTCTTAAGAAGTACCGGCAGATGCTGAAAAGTCCGTTTGGTATGATACTGGCGAGTGGTCCCACCGGTTCGGGTAAAACGACCACCCTCTACGCATCGATTAACGAGCTTGACCGAAAAGAGCGCAATATCATGACCATCGAAGACCCCATTGAGTACCGTTTCACGGACATCAGCCAGACGCAGGTTAACCCTAAGGCTGGGATTACCTTTGCCAGTGGTCTGCGCGCTATCCTGCGCCATGACCCTGATGTTATCCTGATAGGTGAGATACGGGACAAAGACACGGCAACGGCAGCCGTGCAAGCCGCTCTCACCGGACACCTGGTATTCTCTTCAATTCATGCCAATGATGCCATCAGCGTGCTTTTCCGCCTGGTGGACTTGGGCATAGAACCAAGCTTTACCTCGACAACACTGCTTGGCATTGCCGCACAACGGATGGTTCGCCGAATCTGCAATCACTGCCGTACTCCCTACGAGCCGTCGGTAGAGGAGCGGGCGGCCTACGAGGAGGAAATGCAGCAACCGGCCACTACCTTCTATCAGGGGGTAGGCTGCAATCTCTGCTCCAACACCGGCTACTCAGGACGAATCGGCCTTTTTGAACTCCTGATTATGAGCGAGGCAATTAGAACGATGTTCCTGAGCAATGCCAGCCCCGGGGATATTAAAGCCCAGGCACTCAGAGAAGGAATGGTAACCATTAAACATGATGGGATGCTGAAAGTGCAAGAGGGCATTACTTCAGTAAGCGATGTACTACGCAGTACGCTTTCCATTGGCTGACGATAGGCAGTCAAACTGATTTCAGGGGAACTTATGGAATATCGGTATCGGGCATATACTTTCGACAAGAGGATTGTGCAAGGCATGATTGACGCCGTCTCTGAAAGTATGGCTGAGGAGGCTTTATACCGGGCAGGGCATCACCGTGTCCTCAGCCTGAAGGAGGTGCGCCCGGGTTCCAGTCTAGAAAAGTTGATACCGAGCCTCTTCGGGATTAAGAGGGAGGAGGTAATCGACTTCTCGTACCAGCTGGCGACCCTCCTTGAGTCCGGGGTTAATGCCCTATCTGCGCTACAACTACTCGAGGGACAGACCTCCAAGGCCTCCTTCAAAAAGGTAATCACCGGGTTAGCCGAGGAGCTTCGAGGAGGTAGTTCCCTCTCCCAGGCACTGAGTAAGTACCCACGGGTATTCTCCTATACCTATTGTCAGGTGGTGAGAGCCAGCGAACAGGCAGGAAACCTTGAAGTCGGCCTGAGGCAAGTAGCTGGCTATATGCAGAAGCAGGACGCAACGACAAGAAGGGTAAGACACGCCATGACGTATCCTGCCCTGGTCTTGCTGATGGCCATCGGGGTGTTTGTTCTGCTCATTACCGTGGCCCTGCCCCCACTTGTTGGACTGTTTACTTCACTTGGTGCTGAGTTACCCTGGATGACAAGACTGGTGATTGCTATCGCCAGCTTCCTCATCGACTATAAGCTCCACCTTCTAGGGGGAATATTGGCGCTACTCACTCTCACTGTCGGCGGCATGAGGCTACCCGCTGGAAAACTGGCCATGGACCGGCTGATGTTGAAGATACCGATTATCCGCTCCATCATTGTTGAGCGAAATATGTCCCACTTCTGCCAAACAACGTCAGTGCTGTTAAAAGCAGGACTACAGCTGCCACAGATAATGGAGCTTGTAATTCAAACGGTCAGGAACAGGCCTATCCGCCAGGCGTTGCAGGATGTCCGGGAGAAGCTGGTTCAAGGGCAGGGTTTGTCTCAACCAATGGCAGCGATTGACCTATTCCCGCGGCTTCTGGTGGAGATGGTAGTCGTGGGGGAGAAAACGGGTAACATGGATTCTAGCCTGGCCACCCTGGCTGACTTTTATACCCAGCGGGTTGACCAGAGGCTCACTACTCTTGTGTCTTCGATAGAGCCCTTTTTGACCGTGGTTATCGGACTGGTGGTTGCTTTCATCGCCCTTTCGATGATAACACCGTTGTACTCCATACTGAGGTCTATTCATTAACTGGCAGCAGCGAGGGCAGAAAATGGAAACGCTCGTAAAGCGATGGCTATCAAGGTTAAGACTCTGGCTTCAGGATGAGAGGGGGCTAAGTTTAGCCGAGTCTATCGCTGCCGTCGCCGTCGTCGGAGTTGCCGTCGTCGCTTCTGCCGTGGCCCTGTCTACCGGGTCGATAGCGGTGCGTGAGCTGAACCAGGAAGTTGTGGCCCAGAGCCTGGTGCGAAATCAACTCGAGTTTATCAAAGGCTCTCCGTACGACACAACCTATCCCACGGTAGATACGTCAGAAAGCTACAATATCACCGTTGCGGTGGACTCCATCCCCGGAACTGACAGTGACATACAGAAGATAACGGTAACTATCCTCCGGGGTGGAGCGGCAATATTCATGGTTGAAGACTATAGGGTGAACCGATGATGAAGGGGCAGCGAGGATTTACCCTGGTGGAACTTCTTATCTCCACTGCTATCACTGGAATTCTGGTCGGTGTTCTGGGGACGGCCATCTTTCAGACGGTTAACGTGGCGGAGTATGGCAGCGACCGGCTGATAGCCATGCATGAACTTCAAAATGCCGCTCACTGGGTCAGCCTTGATGTACAGATGGCCGATAGTGCCACCGGTGGCAATGAGCTGGTACTGACTATTTCCGACAACTCGTCAATCAACTATGCCGTAACAGGCACAGTGCTACAACGCACCGCCGGTGGCCCACCGATGACGCTGGCACAGAATATCACCAGCGCCAACTTTTCCGTGGAAAACCAGATTATTACCATGACGATAACCTCGTCCCCCGAGGGCAGATGGAACGTGAGCGAGCAGGCGACGTATCAGGTTTACCTGCGACCCACCGAGAACCAGGAATGATGAATGACGAAAAGGGACAGGCCCTGCCACTAGCCTTACTTACCCTGACCGTGGGCACGCTGGTCATCGCCCCTTTTTTGGGCCACGCCAGTGCCAGCCTTATTGCTTCTCGAACCTACGGACAGGCGATAACCGAGCAGTATTCCTGCGACACCGGGATTGAGTGGGCGCTATGGAGGCTCAAGGGAAATCCCGTGCTCACCACAAACACCACCTATGATTCTACTCCCCTTGAGCCCATCCCCACCGAGATAAATGACTCTTCTTTCCCCACCACTGAGCTTCGATTCGTCGAGGATGCCGGAGCTGCGGAGACGATAACCCCGGAGTGGCAAGACGGTGAAGGCGAGCACGCCTATGACTTCGACACGACAGACAAGGGTTCTATAACCGTGACGATTGGTAATATTACCGCTTCCAAGCCAGTGATAGTTGAGCTAAGTCACGTACCAGGACAACCGGACTACCAGTTCCAGGGAGATGGCCCTTACATAGCAGAGTTTGAAATCGACTCCGCTGGCTCATATAGCATCTTGGTTACTCTCCCTAAAAAGCGCAAATATGGGGCTCTGGGACCTGGTCTAATTACTATCGCTATCACCTATCCGATTGCCAGTTATGATATTAGAGCACAGAAGGGTGACCGTACCATCACCGTAAGGGCAACAGCCAGCTACCTGGCAACAAGGGTAATCTCGTGGCAGGTGGAGTAGATATGAGTGGAAAGCAGACTTTAGTGAGACGCCGGTTACTTATTACGCTCTTAATTATTAGTTTATCAGTGCTCTACGCTTACTCTGGAATGGACTACATGAAACAGCTTAAAGAGCATGAGGTGCTGACCTCACAAATAACCGATGCTACCCAGGCGCTGGCCCAAATACCTAAACCCCCTCATGACCTGGAGCAACGGTTAGCCGCGGCTCAGGCGAATCTGGCTGCTGAACAAAAAGCATTCCCCGGCAAAATGAACAGCACCCGGGTCATCAACACTATTCTTAAGCTGGCCGATGAATGTGAGGTCAAGGCGATGCCCCTGGTGACCCAACCGTGGTCAGTGGAAAACGTTGGGAAACACAGGTACTGGGTTTTTCGGCTAAATGTAGCCGTCAAGGGAAGCTTCTCACAACTGGCCAGTTTTATTAGCAAACTGGAAAACGGAGAGTTCAAGACGCTTATCGTGGAGGATTTGCGTGTTAACCGAGCCGACGAACAGTCTGAGGAAGAAAGTAACTCTGAGGGAACCATATCGGTCACGGCTAGACTGGACCTGGCCATCTACGCACGTCCTCTGACCTCTGACCAAGGAGCATAACGACAAAATGTATGTCACGCTGAGTATCAGTAGTACCAGCATCAGGCTCCTCTGGGTGAAAGGAAGGCAGGTAAAGAAGTGGGAGAATGCCCCGCTGGCGCCAGGACTGGTCAGGGACGGCCTCATTTTACAGCCAAAAGCTGTCGGCGCGGCCATCGATGCTCTGTTTACATCGGCGAAAGTCCCTAAAGACCGGGGCATCATTAGCCTGACTAACCTGTCCTTTACTTATCGCATCCTGAGCTTACCCCGGATGAAACCTGCCCTCCTGGAGGAGGCTATCCAGCGGGGGGCAGCCAGGGAAATGCCGCTACCCCTGGAGGAACTGTACCTTACCTGGCAAGCCGTCGGCGGTGAGCAAGGTGAGCTGGATTTCTTTGTTCTGGGTGTGCCGCGGAATCTCATCGATGCTCTGGTTCAGACACTGGCAGAGGCTGGATTAAGTTCTTACACCATTGACCTGAAGCCGCTGGCGCTGGCTAGAGCAGCTAGTCGAGGAGATGCCTTAATAGTAGCCCTGGAGCCTGACTGCTTCGATATCGTCCTGGTAGCCAACGGGATTCCCGTAATTATGCATACTGTAACTCCAAGAGGGGAAGGGGCGAGTCTAGAGGACAACATTCGGCGGCTAACCGATGAGTTAACCAAAACAGTGGAGTTCTACAACAGTACCTCCCCGGGAAACCCCCTTAGCCTGACCACACCTCTGTTGCTGACCGGAGAGCTGTCAGCGGAGGCTACCGCCAGTAGCCTGATTCAAGCAGAAATAGATTATCCCGTCGAGCCCTTGATTCCACCGTTAAAACTTCCGCCAGACCTACCCCTCGCTTTATATGCCACCAATATCGGTCTCGCTCTCAAGAAGGCACCGCAGAAGACAGATACCGGCTTCCGCGATATAAATCTCAACATACTGTCCGGGAAATACCAGGCTAGAGCCCACCCGGTACTACTGCGATATATACTCCTTACCCTGGCCCTGGTAGTCGCTATCGGTCTCCTATTCCCCATGTCCCAGCTCAGGAGTCAGGCTGGTACGGAAACAATGCGTTTACAAACTAAGCTGACCAAGGCCAGCCAGGAACTCCGCCAAGCGCAGCTCGCCCTTAATGAGGCAAAGCAAATCGAGGACACTATAAATGAAATAGCCGCCGATACGGAAGCGCTAAACCAGGGGCTTCAATCCATTCTGAATAAAGGGGGTAACTTCGCCAGTAATCTGAGATTGGTTACCGGCGCCCTTCCGTATGAAGCCCGTTTTACGTCCGTGGAGATAGGCACCGACGAGATAACCGTGAAGGGAGAGGCCGATAGTTCCTTCACGGTTATCAACTACGCAATAGCTCTGGAGGAACAAGGGAGCTTCCCTGAAGTTCGCATCGCTGAAATCGATAGCAGTACCGAAACTGAAACCACGGAGGCTGAGAATACCGGGGTGTCCTTCTCCATCGTCATCACCAAGGAGGACTAATGGGTGGGTGCACTGTTTTGCCGTTACCTGACTAACCGTAGAATAGATTGGCGAAATAAAAGAAGCGCCGAGTATCAGTCGTTAATCCCCGGCACCGGAAAGCGGGAACACATCTCTTTAACCTCTTGTCTCACCTGGCTCTGAACATCCCGGTTACCAATATTACCGATTACTTCGGCAATCAGGGTGGCAATACGCTCCATCTCCTCCTTACCGAAGCCCCTGGTGGTCACCGCTGGCGTCCCCAGTCTGATACCACTGGTTGTTATCGGCGGGCGCGGGTCAAACGGAATAGCGTTACGGTTAACCACAATGCCCGCCGCCTGCAAAGACTCTTCAGCCTGCCGGCCGGTGACCCCGGTACCGGTCAGGTCAACCAGAATCACGTGGGTATCAGTCCCACCTGATACCAGGCGTAGTCCCAGGCTCTGGAGTTCCCTGGCCAAGACCAGAGCATTGTCCAGTACCGCTCGCTGATATTCAACGAAGCTGGGTTGCAGAGCCTCGTGAAAGGCCACCGCCTTGGCCGCCACCACGTGCATCAGGGGGCCCCCCTGCATCATGGGAAAAACGGCCTCATCTACGGCGGAAGCCAGCTCCCGCCGACACAAAATAAAGCCGCTTCTCGGACCACGCAGCGTTTTATGTGTGGTTGAAGTTACTATATCAGAGTAAGGTACCGGAGTCGGGTGCAGCCCCACGGCGACCATACCAGCGATATGGGCCATATCAACCATTAGCCTAGCCCCCACCTGGTCAGCAATATGCCGAAACCGCTCAAAATCAATAATCCTGGGATAAGCACTGGCTCCGGCGACAATCAGCTTCGGTTTATACTCACTGGCCAGTTTCTCTAACTCCTGGTAATCAATTCTTTCTGTCTCTCGATTGACCCCGTAAAGTATGAAGTTATATGACCTTCCGGAGAAGCTGGCTTTGTCACCATGAGTAAGATGACCGCCATGAGCCAGACTCATGCCCATAACGGTATCACCGTATTCTAACAAGGCATAGTATGCCGCCATATTGGCCTGGGCTCCACTATGCGGCTGGACGTTAGCATGCTCGGCATGAAACAACTCTTTAGCCCGCTGGATGGCGAGACGTTCCACTTCATCCACATTTTCACAGCCACCGTAGTACCGCCGCTGAGGATAACCCTCAGCGTATTTGTTAGTAAAAAAACAGCCCTGTGCTTCCAGTACTGCTCGACTGGCGTAGTTCTCGGAGGCGATAAGGTTTATTGTTTCTCGCTGCTGCCTTCCCTCCTGGTCCAGAGCCCGGCCAATCTCCGGGTCTACCTGACTTAACAAACTCATCTCTTCCCCTCTTTAGATAAAAATGGCGCTTAGAATAGTCTACAACCGCACCCCTGTACTGTCAACAGAACTGGAGGCTGTCTCCTTTCTCTTGCATCACATACTTATTTAGCCTAAAATACAGGGGAGGTGGAGGCTTCCCATCTAAAGAGTATCGGCCGAAGTGGCGGAATAGGCAGACGCGACAGTCTCAAAAACTGTTGGGGGGCGACTCCCGTGTCGGTTCGAGCCCGACCTTCGGCACCAGACAGATGCCCAGTTGTGTAGTGGTAGCACGGGGGACTTTGGATCCTCTAGCCCTGGTTCGAATCCAGGCTGGGCAGCCAATTTTTCATGATATTTCTGAGAAACGATAAGGTCCTTGCTGCTGAAGGAATGTTTTAATGCCACACGACCTCGTCATACAATGCGACTTCGACGGTACGATTACCACCAACAACACCAGCGTATTGCTCCGGGAAAAATTCGCCTCCGGCAACTGGAAAAAGATGGAGTCTGACTACCTCGTTGGCCGACTGGGTGTCGAGGAGAGCAATAGGCGTCAATATACCCTCATCAAGGAGCCCAGGGATAAGCTGGTAGCATTCGCTCAAGAAAACGCCGCACCGAGAGCGGGCTTCCTGGAATTCGTTGATTATTGCCGGGCCGCCGGCACTGAATTTGTCATCGTCAGCAGCGGACTTGATTTCTATATTGAAGCGGTGCTCAGCCGCATCGGTGCCCCACCCCTGGAGCTACATTGCGGCCGGACATCTTTCAGCGAGGACGGCATTACCGTCTCTTACATCGGTCCCGACGGGAACACACTGGACCAGGGATTCAAGAAAACGTACCTGGCATCACTCAGGCAACGGAGCAATCGTATCGCCTACATTGGTGATGGCCTTTCTGACCTGGAGGCGGCCTGCGCTGCTGATTATGTCTTCGCTACTGGCACCCTGCATACCCTACTGGAGGCCAACTCGGTCAGCCATTACACCTTCTCTGAGTTCCATGAGATATTGCGGGAAATGCGCCGCCTTTGAGGTTGGCTACTGCCTCAGAGGGACATCACCTGCCTATCCTAAACCTGCCGCTGAGGTAAATAAAGCGTAAGCCCCCAGGATATAGAGACCAATCAGCGCCAGCCCGTGCCAACTGATAACAATAAGGGTCTTTCGCTGCTGACGAAATTGGAGCCCGACAATAACCAGAAAGCTCATCGCCATCACCACTACCGCAGTAATGAGATGAGCGTCTGACACCGCAGAAAGAACAGAGCCTTGAGTATAGAAAAGGTCGACGGTGAAGATGTGGGCGACGTCAAGCATATTGGCACCCAGTATATCAGCCAACGCCATATCTATAGCACCCAGACGGAAGGCGGCGATAGCCACCACCAGTTCCGGCATTGAGGTGCTGATGGCCAGAAACAGACTACCCACAAAGGTGGTACCCCAACCAGTAACCTCGGCAATTTCGTCACCAACAAATGATAGCCATACCCCAGCGCCGATAACTGCCAGCCCGGCCAAGACGAACTTTAACCACACCATGTGGGTAGGATATCCCTCATACTTGAGGGTGGCCGATTCCAGCCCCGACAGCGCTCGCCCACGTTCAAAGTGAAACACCCCCCATACTCCTCCCAAATAGAGGAGAAGAATGATAATACTGGGGACACCCACCCAGCCCAGGCTCAGTCCCGAAAACCATTCTCCAGCCAGGATAGCTCCGGCAGCCAAAGCTATCAGCAATATCCCCAGCCCGGCCGATATCTTATGTATAGAGCGGGCTTTACTTAACACTGGCGCCGGGCGAGACATGATGTCCAGCAAGCCGATGATAGAAAGATTAAAGAGGCAGCTCCCCAGGAGCGTGCCCAGGGCTAAATCAGGCAGTCCGACCAGAGCAACCGCACTCACCCCGGTAATGAATTCGGGCATAGAGGTAATGAAAGCCAGCAGCACCAGCCCTATCCATAACCTGCCCAGACCCGTCTTCTCAGCGATAACATCTGCATAGCGAGCCAGTTTTGCCCCGGCGAATAAGATGATGACAAAACAGAGGAGAAACTTTAACCAAACCAAGGACTAAGACTCCTGGAACGACAATCTACCGCCTAGCATACTATATCAAGGGTAAATGGTAAATAGGTGGATGTTCATTCGGTAGTAATAATTCATTAAAAACCTAGAGAATTGGCTTCAAACACACGGTTTTACTGACCGTGCCGGTCTCGACCCTGCTATTGACAAAACCTATGTCTCGTGGTACAGTCCTTCTCAAATTAAGCATGGGTAGAGCTTACGCAACAGATGATGCTCTATTGTTGGAGGTAGCCAGAAAGGACTCTCGTTTTGCCAACGAACTTTGAGTTTGGCAAGCAGAAAAAAGTTAGAAAGGGGGAAGCCGTTATGTCAATCCCAGAACTTGTAGGGAAGGCACAAACTGTGCTGGGGCCAGTGCTTGCGGAGGACTTAGGCATCACACTGCCCCACGAACATTTGCTGTGTGACATGTCGATCCGGCTTGTGGAGCCGGCCGCGAACAGCGAAAAAATCCTCTTCTACCAGCCCGTCAACCTGGAAAACCGTGGTTTGCTTGAGTACAATGCGACGAAGAACCTGGATAACGTGCGACTGTGGGATGAAGAAGCAGCCATAAGTGAGGTACTTCGCTACAAACAGGCCGGGGGCAGTACAATTGTCGATGTTACCAATATCGGCATGGGCCGCGACCCTCTGGCGCTACAACGCATCGCCCGCGCTACCGGCCTTAACGTCATTATGGGCTCGGGGTACTACGTTGGGCCAAGTCATCCCCCACAGCTAGCTGGTAAGACCGAGGAGGAAATTGCTGAGGAAATCGTAGGTGACATTACCGTGGGTGTCGGTGACGCTGGAGTACGGGCGGGGATTATCGGCGAGATTGGCTGCTCGTATCCGCTGACGGACGGAGAACGCAAGGTTCTGCGTGCCGCAGCCCGAGCCCAACAACGCACCGGGGCACCAGTCAACATACATCCCGGACGTCCCTACGAGGCCTCTCCATTTGAAATCATCGAGGTGCTGGCCGAGGCTGGAGGCAATCTCAACCGCACGGTCATTAGCCACTTTGATATGATGTTTACTAGTGTAGAAAGGATTTGCGAATTGGCAGAATCAGGTTGCTATATCGAGTACGACCTCTTCGGACGCCTGGGACGCGTCTTACATCCCGTTGAGTTCATTGATGTGCCCAGTGAGGGACAGCGGGTGGATTGGATTAAGCAGCTCATTGAGCGAGGATACTTGAACCAAATACTTATCTCACAGGATATCTGCATGAAAATGCGGCTTATTCGCTACGGTGGACACGGATATGGCCACATTCTTAACTATGTAGTCCCGCTAATGCGAGCCAAGGGTATTGCTGAGGAACATATCCACACGCTGCTGGTGGAGAACCCAAAACGTCTACTGTCGTTCGTCTAGACAAGAAGGCACCGCCAGAAAGCTGCAAATTAATCTACGCCTCACGGAGAACAGGTTGACTATGCAAAGATATTGCCTGGCCAGTGAAACGGCTGCTCAGGAATATCTGTGCCGAGAGTCCCTATCATAAGATGACATTATCTCTAACGTAGAGTGCTATTTAATATTTCTGCCAGCCCTTGCCTTTTAGCAGGCCACGCACGTAGGCTGCCTGGCCAGTGTGCTGTAGAGAGTCGGCCAGGACACTAATCAGGCGCACCCCGACCGTAGGCAGCGGCTGGTACCACGGCTCATTCAGCTCCCGGTCGAGGTCGGCCGCCGAGAGGGTGCTGAAATAACGCTTCGACCGCTCCAGCACGGCCTGGTGGTATTCCAGCACGGTCTTGGCGTCAGGCGATTTAAACGCCGCCACTTGTTCTGAGGTGTGGCCAAACCCGATGTCTTTGGTCTCCGGCGCACGGTTGAACTTGGCGTGCCACCCATCTTTTGTCCAGAGCTGTTCCTCCCCCATGAGGCCGGCAACATGGTCGTCCTGCACCCGCGTCAGATGCCAGGCCAACCAGCCCACGCTGTTGCAGTCCGGGTGAGGCTGCTCGTTCAAATCGTCCTGGGTCAACCCTTTCAATGTCCTCTCCAGTGACTGCGACACCCTTTCGTAACCGTCAGCAAGCAAATCCTGCCACTCCATAACTCCCTCCTTTCAACGCACTTTATTTTGTTTCGCACTCAACAGTGCCTGAATATCTTTGTTGCTGAGTTGGCGTACCTCCCCCTCCTCGAGGTCACCAAGGCTGAGGCCGCCCATTCGAATTCGTTTCAGGGCCAGAACCCAGTAGCCCAAGCTGGCAAACATGCGGCGTACCTGTCGTTTCCGGCCCTCGTGTATGGTTACGCTATAGGTGAAGGAGGGAAGGGCCTTTGCTTCCCGGACAACCACCGGATGGGTCACCCCATCCTCCAACTTAATCCCCTGCTCCAGCTTCTGTCTATCGCCCGGCTTAAGTCTGGCATCAAGCAGCACCAGGTACTCCTTCTCCCGCTCAAACCTGGGATGGGTCAGTTGATAGGTGAACTCGCCATCGTTGGTCAATAGTAGAAGTCCCGTGCTGTCTTTGTCTAACCGGCCTACCGGGTACAGCCTCAGGTGACGATACTTCTCAGGCAGAATGTCAATTGCCGTCCGCCGCCCTCTCTCATCGCTGGTGGTGGACAAAACATCTTTCGGCTTATTAAGCATCAGGTAAACTGGTTTCCTCGGCTTAAGGTCAACCAGTCGTCCGCCTACCAGGACGCGGTCTGTTTCCACATTCACCGGGCAGCGAAAGTCTTCGGCTACCTCCCCATTTATCTCCACCCTGCCCTGCCGTATGGCCTCAACCAGCCACCGACGAGACCCAATCCCAGCTTCAGCAAGCGCTTTGAGTAAAGAGGTTGATGAAATATCCATCATCAAATAGTTTTATGTAAAGTAAGCGGTATCTCAGCCTTTTATCACCCCTATCGGTCTGGTCCGGGCGACAATCCGGGAGATACCAGCATTATGCGTCACGTCCACCACCGTGCTCACGTCCTTGTAAGCATGGGATGCTTCTTCAGCCAGACCCTTCAGACTGCCCGTTCTGACGGTTATGCCTCGTGATTCAAGCTCTTTCAGTACCGCATCACCCCTAAGCTCGCGCTTGGCAGCAGCGCGGCTCTTCAATCGGCCGGCGCCGTGGCAGGTGGAGCCAAAGCTCTCGGTCATCGCCTGCTCCGTCCCCACCAGTACATAGGAAAACCGGCCCATGTCCCCCGGAATGAACACCGGCTGGCCAATGTGCGCATACTTGCGGGGAACTTCGGGATGGCCGGCCGGGAAAGCCCGGGTCGCCCCCTTACGATGGACGCAAAGCTTAACCTTCCTGCCCTCTACTTCGTGTTCCTCTATCTTGGCAATGTTGTGGGCGAGGTCGTAAATCAGCTCCAGCCCGGCCTCCGCTTCAGATTTCTTCATTACTTTGCAGAAAGCTTCCCTTACCCAGTGGGCAATGCACTGGCGGTTAGCCCAAGCGTAGTTGGCGGCGCACCTCATTGCCGCCAGATAGTTCTGTCCCTCCCGGGAATCAAGCGGGGCACAGGCCAGCTGCCGGTCAGGCACCTCAATGTTATACTGCTTCATAGCCGCAACCATCTTCTCGATGTAGTCACCGGCAGTCTGATGCCCCAACCCCCGGGAGCCACAATGGACCAGTAACATCACCTGCCCCAACTGGTTGATACCCATACCCCTGGCGATAGCCTCATCGGATATCTGGTCAACCACCGCCACCTCCAGAAAGTGGTTCCCAGAACCCAGCGTGCCCAGCTGAGGCATGCCGCGCTCCTTGGCTTTGCTACTGACCTGAGCCGGGTCCGTGCCCGCCATCTCGCCATTCTCCTCAGTGCTCTCCAGGTCCTCAACACGGCCGTATCCCTTTTCCACCGCCCAGCGAGCCCCTTTGACCAGGACTTCATCGATTTCACGGCGATGCAGCCTGATTCTACCCTCCGAGCCAAGTCCGGAGGGCACATTTCTATAGAGGGCATCCACCAGGTCCTTTATCCTGGGGCGTACCTCTTCCTCGGTAAGGTTGGTGCGCAGCAGCCGGACGCCACAGTTAATGTCAAATCCGACACCCCCTGGCGACACCACCCCATCGCTCATCCTCATCGCCGCTACGCCTCCGATGGCGAAACCGTAACCCCAGTGAATATCGGGCATAGCCAGAGAGTAGCCGACAATCCCGGGCAGGAAGGCAACGTTGGCCACCTGCTCCAGTGCCTGTTCTTCCAGGATGTGACCCAGCATTTCCTCACTGGCAAACATCAACCCATCAACTCGCATCCCCTTCTTATAGCTTTTGGGGATTCGCCAGCGGTAATCGTCTACCTTTTCCAGCGGTCCTGTCCACCTGGGCATCTTCCTCACCTCCTAGACATCAAAGATAACCCGGACCCGGTTTTTCTCTGCGTCCACTTCCAGCATATAATAGGTGGCTGATTTCACTCCGAGCTTTAGCTGGTGACGGGAGGGGTCATATCTTTCCCCCCAGCAGGTAGCCTTAAGATTGTGCTCCGAAAATTCGGTGATGTCAAATCTCTTGAAGAGAAGATACTCCACTTCAAAGACATAAATGAGTTCATTCATCCAGTTAAATAGCAGGCCCTCGATGTCTCCAGCGCTTACCGTGAGCGGTCGTGACTGAGCTTCTCTCACCCGGTTTAGCTCGGTAATGATGGAAAAAAGACCGTAAGCGGCACTGGCAAAGGCCTCAGCCAGGTTAGTGCCGTAGGCAATTAGTCCGGTATCCGCCGTGTGCTCTATCAGTTGAAACCGTTTCATCAGACCAGTCAAGAACTATTCTACATCAAGCAGACTCGCCTATCCAGTGTCATCCGTTCCAGAAGTTGATGAAGTCAATCTCGTAGACAACTGACCTTCACCGCCCTACCGCACGTTGACCTCGATATGCTTGCTCTTGGCCTCTTCGGCCCTGGGCAGCTTTATCTTCAATAATCCGTTCCTGAGAGTTGCTGACACCTTGTCAGCATCAACATGGTACGGGAGGGCTACCGTTCGGGTATACTGGCCAAAGGGACGGTATATTGCCAACCAGGCAAGCAAGGATGTAGGATATGAAGTAAATCTGAAGACTGAGGAGGGCCTTGATGCACAAAATTAACCTGAGGACAAGTTCAAGGGTAGATTTTCAGGACATTACGCCGAAGGTTCAGGATATCGTGCGTTCTAGTGGCACCGAAAGCGGCCTGTGCTACGTTTTCGTGCCGCATACCACCGCTGCGGTTACCGTCAATGAGCATGCTGACCCCAGTGTGGCCACGGATATTGCGGCGCAGCTTGAGGTTGTGGCACCTCAGCATAACCGCTACCGCCATCTGGAAGGCAATGCCCCCGCCCACATTAAGGCCAGCCTGATAGGCACCTCCGCGACACTACCGATAGAGAGCGGAAAGCTAGTCCTGGGAACATGGCAGGGCATCTTCTTTTGCGAGTTTGACGGCCCGAGAGACCGCAAGATACTGGTCAAGATTGTCCCGGACAAACCCTGAGTCGGGAAACGGATACCCTTGGCCAGAACTGAGTCAGCTACGGGGACTCTTCCCAGGCCAAGCGGTTGAGGTAACGAATCAAGTCAGTGTCAAACGGGGTATCCACCACGTATTTTTCATGGACCGGCACAGGGTCGACCAGGATTGGTAACCGGGCCAGGGCCTCATTGTAGACCACGTCAGCCAGGTACTGAAGGTTCACCACGTCCTCGAGGTTGTAGCGAACCAGGGTATCAAGCGCCGCTCTGTTTCCCCGCTGGTATTCCCGCCACAGCAGGACGGCCATGAAACCACCAACGCTTTTCAAAGCACCCTCACGCTCAAGCCCCAGCTGCCCCTCGATTGATTTTAACCCGCCCCGGTAGCCCAGCTTCCTTAACGGGTAGAGAAGGTCAATATGTGCCTGGTAATCCGGAAGCTCGCCAAAAACCCCACGTATGAAAGGGAGGTCAAACCGCTTGCCGTTAAAGGTAACTATCAGGGAATACTTTTTGATCTCCTGCGCAAATTCCCCCAGGTTAACTCCCCTGATGAAGCTCTTGGCCCTCCGTCCGTTGAAGAGCCCGATTACCGTAATCGCATCAGCGCCGGGGTACAGGCCAGTGGTCTCAATATCCAGAAAGGCAACACTTTGCCCGAACTCGCGATATAACCGCCACATCTCTCCCGGAGGCAGCCGCATTTCAAAGTGACGCCCGTGCCCCGTAGCCAGCACTTCGACTGACTCCTCCAGATGCTCGGCCAGCCTATTGCGAAGCGACAACGGCAAGGGACAGTGCTCACGGTCATTGAGGTAGTCCTCCCAGGAAACAAAACCCTGCTTCCAGAGCCTCTGCTCCGTCACGTACCCGATGCCAGGCACATGCAGAAAAGTATTTCTCAGCACTTCAGGAGCCCCCCTCCCATTGGTCACTCAGGTCATTCCACAGTTCGAGCTGACCGCTATCTGCCGCCAGCGGCTGCGCTTCCTCCCCTCTCGGGCAGATTGAGATAAAGTCGCACTGGCCGCACCAGCGGCCTGGTTCAGGATTGAATTCCCTTTCGCCACGTATCGTTCTAGCCGTGCTCAGAGTTCCCCAGTGAACCTGATGGAGGTCGTCCGCCGCCATCCCGGTACTCTGCATCAGCGCAGGGCCCAGATACAGGTAGGAAACCCTGCTTACCGGCCAGGGAAGGCACCGCGATACAATAAGAGCATGGAGTTCGAGCTGCGTCCAATCCATCTCCTGAGGCACGTTGCCGGTTTTGTAGTCGATAATGTGCAAGCTACCGTCTGCCTCCCGGTCTATCCGGTCGACCCGACCACGGAGAATGACGCCAGGTGAAATCTCAGTCTGCATTGCCTCTTCCATCGTCACCGGCCGCACACTCACATCATAGTTGTCAACGAACGCCTTGAGCTGAACCTCTGCTTTCCTGGCCCACCTCGCCTCGTCATCCTCATCCCGAAAGCCAACACGGTACCGCCGCCAGTTCCGCTGCAAGAGCTGCTGGATGGCAGCTGGTGTTCTTCGTTGCACTGGGTGAAGCGAGAAGAAGTCCCTCAGTGTAGCGTGGACGTGGTTAGCCATGGTGAAGTAGGGCCTCGGCTGGCCGTACTGGTCACCGAGCTTATCGATATACAGGAACTTGTAGCGCTGGCGGCATTGACGGAAGGCGAGAATACTGGTCGGAGAAAGACGCAACGGCGGCAGCTCCTGCCTTCTCCGCCGGTAAACCGGAACCGTACTAAGTCGGATATCTTTACCTAAACCCTTATCCACTCATCCCTCAGTCAACCATGAACCTTACCTGGCGGGCGTTCACCACTGCCTTGTCCTGGTGGCAGTTATTGAACAGCACGTGAAGCTGGCGAGTCTTCGAGGCAAGTTCCCTAATCCCGGGCACCCACTCCTGAAGCTCATCCTCAGTATAAAGGTAGTTGAAACGCTCCGCAACACTGACGCCCTTTTTCTCCCACATCTCCCTGTTTCTGCCGTGGAACCTGACCAGACCGATGTCTGAGGTAGCCTCAGCAACGGGCGGCACACTGGACTCGAACCCCTGGGGCTCATCAACGCAGACAAAGGGCAGATTGTTATCTCGCAGAAAGCTCAGGGTACTATCCCGGTTCCTCTCATTGACCCAGGAGTGGTGGCGGAACTCAATGGCTATCCGGTATTGTGGCAGTCTCTCCTGGCATGACAGGATGTAGTCGCGCTGCTCCTGGCCGGGATAAAACCACGGCGGAAACTGAAAGAGCACCACGCCCAGCTTACCAGCGCTGTCCAGCGACAACAAGGTGCTCTCAAAGCGGCTCCACAGCTCGCTGACCAGCACTGCCGGCATGTCCCGCTGGTATACACTCGTCCTTTCCCTGATGGCTAAGGGTAGTGCCGCCCTGATGTCCGCCGGTAGGGCTGCCAGTGGTGCTGGGTGCCGGGTGAAAAGCCTGAAAGCTTTAATATCAAAAATAAATTTATCTCCGGTTCTCTGCACCCACAGCCGACCTGTCCCCTCACCAGGTAAGGCATAATAGGAGCTATCTACCTCAACAAGGTCAAACTGGCTGGCATAATATCTGAGGCGTGCTTCGGCGGAACGCGCCCAACTGGGGTAGAAGCGCCCGCTTTTAATCAGCGTCGGGTCGGTCCAGGAGCAGGTGCCAATAAGGACTTCTCCCATCAGACCTCACTCATAATTCATTTACACGGCTTCTCCAGCGAAGCCGTAGACTTTCCTGTTTTCATGCCTCGTGTCAATTGTATGTCGCCAAGACCAGGCTGTCAAAGACTGCCACGAGCACGGCATCCTTTATTCCGGGGCACCCGATTCCAGCTTCAAACGGCCGGAGGTTGACAATTTGTTGGCGTGATGACAATGATATAAGCTGATACCAGCCTCGGCGACGAGAAATCTGAAGCCAGGTTAGCCCTAACGTTTCCCGTTCATTTTCGTTATAGTATAGTAAGGAGTAAAGACCCCGAAAAGCCCTGGAGGGGAGAGAGAAATGAGAGCAAAGTGGAAGAACCCGTTGGTATCATTGACTATTCTGGCGCTAATGGCAGCCGTCTTAGCTGCCTGTGCGGGCCCTGCGTCACCTGCCCCTAGCTCTGCGCCTGCACCAGCCCCTGCGTCACCTGCCCCTAGCCCGGCACCGGACATCGCCTATCTCATAGATACTGAAGGCAGGATTATAGCCAAACAGGGCTGGTATCAGCCGCAGCAAATGGAAGCAGCTATCGAGGAACACCTCGGGAGTGCCAAGACGCCAACTGCAGCCGCACCACCACCAGCTATTCTAACCACCACGGTAGAAGTAATTAGAGACATCGAATACGGTAAAGGCGGTGATGTTCCTCTCCTTTTGGACATATACATCCCGGAGACACCAATCGCCAGTCCCATGCCCGCCGTTATCTTCATCCATGGTGGGGGCTGGCGGCGTGGCGATAAGTACCCCAGCCGGGCAAAGACTCTGGCCAGTCACGGATTTCTTGGCATCAGCATCAACTATAGACTAAGCTCAGTGGCGCCATTTCCGGCAGCCGTGGAGGACTCTAAGTGCGCGGTCCGGTGGCTGAGAGCCCACGCCGAGCAGTACAACGTTGACCCCGACCGAATTGGTGTCTGGGGTAGCTCGGCAGGCGGGCATCTGGCCATGATGGTTGGTTGTGCTGATGAAACCGTGGAATTAGAGGGGAACGGTGGCTGGGCACAATTTTCCAGTCGAGTACAGGCAGCCTGTGCCTACTTCGGGCCAAGCGATTTCACCAGCGGGAGTGCCAATAGCCCGGCGGTTATCCAGTTTATCGGTGATACCCTCGGGAAGAAACCAGATAGCTATAAGCTGGCCAGCCCAATAACTCATGTAACCGCAGATGACCCACCGCTGCTTCTGGTTCACGGTGAGCTTGACCAGGTGGTGCGGATTAATCAATCCGAGATGATGTATCAGGCTTACCAACAGGTTGGACTTGAGGTAACACTGATAAAGGTCGCTGGGGCAGGACATGGTTTGAAACAAGTCACCGACAACCCTATTTCTCCATCTCCCAAAGAAATTGACCGTATCGTCCTGGAGTTCTTCATAAAGCACCTGCAGCACACGGGGTAGCTATGCCTGGTACGCAGACACAGCTACCCCGTCCTCTCTGGCCTAGCGGTGCTTGTTCCTTCGCTCCCCGACTACGTTACCGATTTGCCATCCAGGTTCCCCACCACCTGGCATGTTTGGTCACCAGTTTAGCCGACTCACTCGAGGATAATAGGAAGACTGACATTGGATAGCCCGGGACAATCCTCTTTTTGCATGCTAGGCTGCACACTCCAAGCTTCTGTTACCTCTAGACCGAGTTTGTGTGACTATGAGACTATTGACATTACGTAAGGGATAAGTTTATCGTCCATATAGTGATGCTCACCACAGGGTTCAATATCTGGTTAATCCAGACTAATTTAGGAGGTAAATGTAATGCCAGATTCGTCACCGCTGGTTGCACCAATGGTGAAGGCTCCTCCGTCTCCACTAGATGAGCTAATGAGAGGAGCTATCGATTGCCACGTTCATGCTGGTCCTGAGCCTTTTCACGAGCGGCGGCTTGATGCCCTCAGCTTGGCCCTTCAGGCCAGGGAAACGGGGATGAGAGCGATGGTCATCAAATCGCATTACTACTGCACCGCCCCACTGGCTCATGTTATCAACCAGGCTGTCCCCGATTTCTTGCTAATCGGCAGCCTGGCCCTGAATGGAGGAGCAGGAGGGCTAAACCCTGAGGTTGTTGATGTGGCTGCCCAGGCAGGAGCCAAGGTTATCTGGATGCCCACTTATTCTTCTCTGGTTGACGCCAAGAAAAGGGCTGAGGGAGGGTTTTACCCCGTTGGTACTACCAAAGCGGTACCGATAAGCGAGATCTCTCTCCTAAGTCAAGATGGTAAGCTGGTTCCTCAGATGGCGCCCATCCTGGAAATCATAAGGAGCAAAAACATTGTTTTGGCCACCGGTCATATCTCGGTACCTGAAATCTATGTTATTACTGCTGAGGCAAGGCGAATGGGGATAGAAGTGGTGGTTACTCACCCTTTGAGCAAAGCTGCTGGCAGCCTGCTTACCATGGAGCAGCAGCGGGAGTTGGCAAGTCAAGGTGCCTATATTGAGCATACCTTTGTGCCTTGTATGCCCTCATCACAGAAGATGAGTCCGGAAGTAATTGTGGAGCACGTGAAAGCTGTGGGGCCCGAGCACTGTATCCTGAGCACCGATTTCGGGCAAAACTTGAATCCTCCACCACCAGAAGGTTTCCGGATGATGCTAGGCAACATGCTCAGGTTCGGGCTTTCGGAGAAGGAGCTAGAAATCCTGGTTAAGACCAATCCGGCCAAGCTACTTGACCTGGATTGAACTATGCCGGTTGGCTAGAGGACGATTTGGTAAACTTGTATGATAAGGGGTGCTGGTGGCCCTGACTTGCCCCAATTACCAGTCTGCTAATACTACGAATGTTAATACCAACCGCATCATCAGGTTCACCACCACGCCTGATTGATACGAAAAACCTTAGTTTGATCCTCGCTCCAGCAACCGTCACACCCTTCAATATCCTTTCCCTGAGCAAGATTAGCTCCGTCTCGGCCCTAGCCTCGGCCGCATAAAAACGCTAAAAAGTGCCATCGAAAGGGCTTGACAAAGACAGCTCAGCGACTTAAAGTGTCCATTACCGAGTTGTGCCAATGTTGCTAGCGACGTACGGTGGGTGGGCCTGGTGAATTGATAATTGTCGGGAGCGGCTTATCCAGCATCGGTGACAGTCCATGGAACCGCCAAAGAGCTTAGTCGAGGGGAGAGTACTTAGGACAGCCTATGAAGCGGTACGCTATGCTCCAGCCAGGTTGGGACGGAATTCTAGTGTCGTGGGCCGGTAATCCTGGCTCTTCAAGAAACCAAAGCTGGCCGGCAAGTCGGGTGGTGGGAGAGGCAAGATGTTAGATAAGGTCTTCTTCAGTCCGAGCTCGGTAGCCGTGGTTGGGGCAGCCCGTGAGACGGGGAAATTGGGGTATTCAGTCCTGAAAAACGTTCTCCAATACGGATTTCAGGGCAAGGTGTATCCGGTAAACCCCTTTGCTAGCGAGATACTGGGATTACCTTGCTACCCAAAGGTCACCGACATACCGGAGCCCGTGGAGCTTGTCATAGTAGTTGTGCCACCAATGGCGGTGCCCGAAGTTATTAGCGAGTGCGGGCAGAAGGGAGCCAAAGGAATAGTAGTGATTACCGCAGGTTTCCGGGAAACAGGACCGGAAGGGTTGAAGCTGGAAAATGAGATACTCACCTTGGCCAGGAGGTACGGGATCAAGCTGTTGGGTCCCAACTGCCTCGGGTTTATCGACACTGCGTCATCACTGAACGCCACCTTCGGTTCAGGGATGCCGGCAAAAGGCAACATTGCCTTCATGTCCCAGTCAGGGGCCCTGTGCCAGGCTATTCTGGACTCAGCGAGGGACAGTAGCATCGGCTTTAGCAAGTTCATCAGCCTTGGGAATAAGGCCGATATAACTGAGACGGACATCATGGAGGTGCTGAAGGAGGATGAGGCAACAAAGGTGATCATAGCCTACCTGGAGGGCATAGCCGAGGGGGACAGGTTTAGGCAAGTAGCAAGCTCGCTGACTAAAGTGAAACCGCTCATCCTGGTGAAAGCTGGAAGCACTGCGGCCGGGTCACGGGCTGCTTCCTCACATACGGGAACACTGGCTGGCTTCGATGCCGCTTACGAGGCGGTGTTCAAGCAGACCGGTGTGCTGAGAGCCTCCTCAATAGAAGAGCTTTTTGATTTCGCCCTTGCCTTCGCCTACCAGCCCATCCTCCGCGGGGACAGGCTCGCCATTGTCACCAATGCCGGTGGCCCCGGAATAATGGCCTCAGATGCCTGTGAGCGAGCTGGACTCCAGCTTGCCTCGTTCACCAAAGAAACCATTGACGTGCTCCGCGCCAAGTTGCCTCCCACGGCTAACCTCTACAACCCGGTAGACGTTATTGGTGATGCCGGAGCCGATCGGTATGAATCGGCTTTACAAGCAGTATTCTCAGATCCGAATGTGGATGGGGCTCTCGTTTTGCTGACGCCTCAGTCAGTTACCAATGTTGAAGAGACCGCGGCGGTCATACTGAAGGCGGCGGCTGATTCGCCAAAGCCGATATTTGTCAGTTTCATGGGTGGAGCGACGGTTACCGAAGGGATAAAAAGTCTCGCTCGCGGAGGCATCCCGAATTACCCTTTCCCAGAGCGAGCCGTGAATGGCTTTATGGCAATGAGTCGTTACCGGCAGTGGTTGGAGAGGAAGGTCGAAGCCCCTGAGCTCTTCGAAGTCGACCGTCAGGCAGGCCAGATGGTCCTAGATGAGGCAAAGCGGGCGGGCGGAGGCCTGCTGAGCGACATGGAAGCCAGGCAGGTAATAGAGGCTTACCGTTTCCCCTTGCCCAAGTCACTGCTGGCCCGCAGCGCTGAGGAAGCAATCAACAATGCCCTGGAAATAGGCTACCCGGTAGTAATGAAAATCGTCTCCCCTGACATCCTGCACAAGACCGACATTGGTGGGGTAAGGGTAGGATTGGAGAGCCCAGAAGCGGTGCGCAGCGCCTATATGGAGATTGTGGAGAATGCCCATCGCCTGCTGCCGCAGGCGCAGATACTGGGGGTTGATGTGCAAGCCATGGTAGAGGGTAGGGAGGTCGTCCTAGGAGTCAACCGCGATCCGCAGTTTGGTCCGCTGCTCATGTTCGGTCTGGGTGGTATATACGTTGAAGTACTCAAGGACGTAAGCTTCCGCGTGGCTCCCATCACGCACCAGGATGCGGTGGATATGACCCACGAAATACGCAGCTATTTGCTTCTGTCTGGAGTTAGAGGTGAAAGACCGGCAGATGTCCAGGCCATTGTCGAATGCTTGCTGCGACTTTCCCAATTGGTTACCGATTTCCCGCAGATTATCGAGCTTGACATCAATCCGCTGATGGTGGGGGAAGTGGGGAAGGGTGCCGTCGCCGTAGATTGCCGGATGCGCATATCTGATTGAAGGACATTCTGACTAAAGGGGGATGGAGAGATGGTGAACTTATATATAGCCTCGCTCGAGCCCTATTCAGGGAAGACGACCATGTGTCTTGCCATGGGTCTCCACTATAAAGAAAAAGGCCTCAAGGTGAAGTACATGAAGCCTGTTGGCCTGATGGCAGTCAAGGGTGGTGAGCCTGCAGAGCGGGACGCTGCTTTCGTCCGAGAGAAGCTTGGACTTACCGACCCTCTGGAGTTACTATCGCCCCTCTTGCTCAGTGTTGATACCTGGGAGGAAGCATTTACCGCACCACAAAGTAAGTGGACAGAAAAGGTGGTGCAGGCTCACAGAAGCCTTTCCCGGGATTGCGACCTTATGGTCCTGGACGGGGCTAGGGGTATGACTCAGGGCTATGCTCTTGGGCTAGCGGCCAATCAAGTTGCCTCACTTCTGGATGCTAAGGTACTTCTGATAACCAGCTACCAGCCTGAGCTGTCTGGGGATGGGATTCTGGCAGCTAAGGATAGCCTTGAAGGTCGTCTCATTGGGGTTATGGTTAACAATATTCCGGAGAGGTTTCTAGATGGACTAACCAGGCAGATGCAAAGGTTCTCAGAGCATTACGATATACCGGTCCTGGGCTTACTACCAGAGGATAAGCTTCTATCATCCATAAGCGTCAACGAACTGGCCGAGCTTCTTAATGGCGAGATAATAAGTGCCATTGAGAAGGGCCAAGAGCTTGTAGGGAATTTTAGTGTAGGAGCGATGAATGTGGAGAGTGCCCTGACTTACTTCCGGCGCACTCCTAATAAGGCAGTGATAACTGGCGGCGACCGAGCCGATATTCAGATGGCAGCCCTGGAAACCGATACCAGTTGCCTGGTTCTCACGGGCAATCTATATCCCACCCCCGCCGTGCTTTCGCGGGCAGTGGACCGAGGTGTCCCGGTAATGGTTGTCGACACTGACACGCTGCAGACAGTGCGCAAAGTAGAGCAGGCACTGGGACATATCCGATTACAGCATGAGCGACAGATAAGGCGCCTCCGAGAGATTGTGGACAGCCATGCAGATTTGGCTACCTTGAGTAAATCCTTGGGGCTTTCGGTTTAACAAAAAGAGGCGGACATTACTATTCTTGTCCGCCTCTTGAATCCAGATGATGTTTGCGACTTGGTGAGCGTTCTTAGCCCAGCTTCTCTCCAGGCCAGGTCCGTCATACATGCCCTCTCTTGAGCTCGCCTTTAGAACTGCCAGAACTTTTGGGTGGCGTTTCTCCGGGCCAAGCAACCCCACAAATGCTACCCAAAATTCAACTCCTTCCTGGTCAACCGCACGTATCCCTTATCCACTAGCGTCAACCTACTTTGACAATCAAGTGCGGGAAACCCCACTCTGCCCCACACAAAAGCATCTGTCCAATTTATCGCTCTTGCAGCGTAATTTCCTGTTCTGACGTCTTTTTCTCCAGAAAGTGGATTCCCTTCTTCGCTAACTCGGCAAAGAACTTCTTAGGGTCAAAGGCACCTTCTGGAGCCACAACCCCGGTTACCTTGACCTCCCCACGTCCCAGCATTTGTGCACCGATTGAAGCTGGAATAGCAATGAGTGGCCCTCCCCAGCCACAGGTGAGGCAAGTATAGGTAACACTCTTACTGCCTTCTCTACCCTTGACAACGACATTGGCGGCTATGGATGCCCCAGGCTTGGGTTGCCCTCTTAGTCCAGGTGTATGTTGCACAAAGGAAACGGTAAAATCTCTGGGTGAAACGAAAATATTACCCACCGGTATTGGCTCTGTATTGAAAAGACCCAGCTCAACAAATTGTTCAAACAGCTTGGGCACCGATGAAGGTGAAAAGGTTGCTTTATTGATGACTCTTTTCACCCCTGGTATATAGCGGGGCAAGGTGAAAGGCTCGGGGTGCCGTGCATAATAGGCTTCGGTTTTGCCGAATGGCTCCATAAATTCTATCTCCTCACCACTAGAGCCAGCCGGCACGTCTACTAAACGACCGTCTATGTATTGGGTCACGTTACCGATGAACTGACCCATTGCTTGCATCAGCCCCGCCCTGCCGATAGGGTCAATCAGAGCAATGACAAAGAATATTCCTATCTCGTCCACCGCATCTAATTGGTCAGCGCCATATTTGGCCAGCATATTAGTAATTCCCGGAGTAAAGCCAAGCCCAGTACAAATAGTTACTCCCGCCTTCCTTGCTGATTCGTCAAGCTCAAAAATCGCCCTGGTTACACTACAGTCATCACAGATGTCGACATAGCTTACACCTGCCTCTATTGCTGCCTCTACCACGTCAGTACCAAACTCGGGATAGGGTGCCACAGTATTGATAACGATATCCTTTCCCCGTATCACCTTGACTAATTCTGGAAAGGATTTGGTGACATCAAAATATTGCACCGAAACCTTACTGCTCATTTGCACGGATTCAGCCACTTTAGCCATATCTACGTTTATGTCAGCGAGCAGAACCTGTGTCACGTCGCCGCTCTTGATGAGATCCCGGGCAATCGAGGAACCCATATACCCGCAGCCACCCAATATTAACGCTTTCATTTTTTCACCCCCTTAACTAGCAAAACCTGCGCTCTTTTGCAGCAAATCCCACTCACTCACCGAAAGGTAATTTTATCCCCCCCAAGAGATAGATCCAAACGTTTTTCTTCATTGTAACTCTTAGCACCTTCAACTACACAGTGCCCAGTTTGTCAAATGACTCATTTACCGCTTTCTCTATTGTTCTGTGTTGCGCCAAATAGCGAAATATTCGAACACTGCCAGCCGTGACCGTCGGCCCACGCCAGCGCTATAGTACTGTCCCTGAGAGATTATCAATTCAGGCGGAAGTTTAAACGGCGACCTGTAGTGGCCACAGCATTGATATCAAGAGTACTGCCAATCCCCAAAACATGAGATTGAGTGGTACGCCAACACGAGTAAAGTCACTGAAACGATACCCTCCGGGAGCATATATCATCGTATTTGTTTGATAGCCTATAGGCGTGGCAAAACTAGTCGACGCCGCAAAGGTAATGGCGACTAGAAATGGTCTGGGGTCCACATTCATGGATATAGCCACGGATAGTCCAATTTGTCACTTGTCTTGTGCAATTGCGCAGGCGAAGAAGCTTTTCGGTGCCGTTTTAGAAGGGGTCCGTATAATACCTAAATCTATGCCGCTCACTAATCCGTACAGCAGTCAAAGCTGTTGTCCGCACAATGGTGAATACGCGGTATAGGTTGGTCCATACGGCAGCCAGTAGGGTTTTGTGTAAGGTAGCAATATGCCTGATTGTTATACATCTCAAGTATATAGGTCATGACTAACGGTTTAATATCTTCTCTGTCTTCCTCCGCCAGACCCGCCGCCTCTCCTGTCACCATACGACCCGCCGCCTCTGTTATCAGAGCGAGGCCGAGCCGCATTAACACTTAACGTCCGGTCCTTTAAAGTTTTCCCGTTCAGAGCAGTAATTGCAGCTTGACCTTCAGACACAGATTCCATCTCAACAAACGCGAATCCCCTGGGTCGCCCACTATACTTGTCTGTTATGACGTCGACAGACGCCACTGCTCCAAAAGCCTCAAATTCTTGGCGTAATTCTTCCTCAGTGACATCATAAGATAAGTTGCCCACATAGATTTTCATATTAGTGCTCCTTTTACTTAATTTCGTAACCCCGCGCCAGTTGTCTCACCTCAAGTACCCGTACTGAGTTCGACCAGAAACATTAGCTCATTCATCGCTTTCTGGTTTATCTGTAACCGCGCCTCCGTCTGGCGCTCTTTTGCGCTTTCAAACGTGCCGTCTCTCCCTTGGATAGAAAATGACGATGGGCCTTTGCCTCGCGCAGAATTCCACTCGTCTGCACAATCCTTTGAAAGCGACGCAACAGGGAATCCTGGGATTCACCTTCACGTATGGCGACTTGCAACGACATAACATACCAACACATTCTCGGGGTATACATGGGCCAATTATCCTCAACCCATGTATACCCCGAGGTCAAACCCCGGCATTACCTACTCGGTCTGATTTTACGGTAGCAATCGCCACAGTAAACCGGCTTATCACCGCGAGGTTCAAAGGGTACTTCGGTGTTCTTGCCGCACTCGGCGCATGTTGCGGGAAACATCTGGCGTCTGGACCCGTAGCCGCTGTCTCCGGAACGCTCTGACTTCCTTGCCTGGCGGCACGAGGGACAGCGCTTTGGCTCATTAGTGTAGCCTCTGGATTGGAAAAACTCTTGTTCCTCAGCACTGAAAGTGAAAGTAGCCCCACAATCGGAACACTGGAGAGACTTTTCCTGAAAACTCATTGGATGACCTCCTCTCTTCTGAATTTTAGTTAGAGTTCGGTCATCCAATGCTTAAGTAGTCTGAAGTGATTTGAAAAAGCTTGTAATAACCCAAACTAGAACTTACTATGCATTGTATACTAAATGGCGCCTCTTTGTAAAACGAGTGCAGGTCCCCCTGTACGCAAGGTTATTTTTTGCAGCGTGATACTTCCCTTCGTAGCAACAAAATGGCGTAATGTGTAATCCTGAATGGGTGTCAAGCCAAATTGTGCCCGTATTGGCTCGCTATCTCTACGACAAAAATAACCACTCTCATGCTAGTCTTAAGCATCTCTGCCTTGGTGCGTTGCGGAGTATGGCTTCCAGGAGACCAATAGCAACCACATAAGTATCGCTAAATTCTATATACCTTAAACTGTACCATTCTCGCTGTCGGTGTAAAACTGGATTTCCCAAATTGTATTGATATTATGATATCATACGAGATTCGCTGCTATTTTAACTACTTCCCAACTTTCATTACCTGACACAATACTGACCTGAAACCAGGGTAACCTGACACCGGGTCCCTAGCTTCGTCATCAGTCAGGCAATTAGCGTTAGCCTCACTCCACCCGTGCTGCATAGCGACTACCTTAGGATGAATATCCTCGGTGAGCCTGGCCTTTACTTTTATACTTCCCCTTGGTGACTCAACCTTCACCAGGTCGCCATCAGCTATACCGAAGTCACCAGCAGTTTGAGGGTTAATCTGAAGCGAAGGTTCTGGCACCAACCTCCGTAGACTGGACAGATTGCGATACTGTGAGTGGAGATAAGCTACTGTTCTTGCTCCACAGACAAATATCAGCGGATATTTCTCAGCTAAATCTGGACGACTGACCAGGCTCTCTGTGGGCTCATGAAAGGTGGGCAACGGGTCATATCCATGCTCAGCCATAAGTTCTGAATATATTTCTACCTTGCCCGATGGAGTATCAAAGCCATTTCTAAGATATTTCTGGAACTCTCTCCCTGCGTAGTAAACACCAGCCGGGTCCCGCCTGAGCTGGTCAAGGGTGACATTGGTTCCATTAAACAGATACTCAAATAACCCATCAGTATCCGCCCAGGGGAAATACTCGGCATAACCCATCCTTTTACCCAGCTCAGCAAATATCCTCGACTCCTCCATCGCGTTACCAACAGGTTCAACAACTCGGTTGGCAAGTGTAATCAAGGGAAGTCCCCGCCCGTGATAACTTTTGAGTTCTTGCCTCTCCCAAAAGCTAGTGCCGGGCAATACTATATCAGCCATTTTAGCTGTATCGGTCATAAATATGTCTACAACTGCCAGTAAATCCAACTTTTCACGACCCTGTTTAATTTTTTTGCTATTCGGCCAGGTGAGGGCGGGATTACAGCCAAGAACCAATAGGGCCTTTATCGGATAGGGTGTCTGGGTGACTATCTGGTCAATAAGTGGCACCATAGTCTGTTCTGTACTATATCTGGTGAAAAGGGGATAGTCGGCACCAACCACTGTGCCTTCGGGAAGTTTGTCTACCAGCCTGAGATTTGTTAAGCGCAGGGGTGGGGTGATAACATTCCCTCCCGGTATATCAAGGTTACCGGTAATGGCTGCCAGGGTGGTAATAGCTCTAATCGCTTGAATTCCATTGGTACAGTGGTCCATTGATATACCCAGAGAGATGGAGGCTGGTTTACTGGTGGCATACATATGAGCCATATCTCTAACAACCTCAGCCTTTACCCAAGTTATCGCCTCAACCCTTTCTGGTGGGTAGTCCTTTACATGGTCAACTAATCGGTCGAAGCCAACCGTCCACTGTTGGACAAAATCCTGGTCGTAAAGCCCCTCAGCTATGATTACATTTAACATGCCCAGAGCCAGAGCACAATCGGTTCCCGGTCTAACCTGGGCATGAATATCTGCCCTCTTCGCCATAGGAGTTGCTACAGGGTCTATTGCTACTAGCTTGGCTCCCCTTCCAGCCATGCTATAGATAACATCAGCATGTACCGGGTCAGACTCGACCGGGTTATTACCCCACACCAGCATGCACCTTGTCGCTGCTGAATAATGGGGGGCAATATGGGCGCCACAGGTTAATCTGTGACCAATTGTTCTGGCCTGGAAACAGAACGAGCTACCCGAAGTAAAATTAGGCGTGCCGTATAGGTCGCAGAATCGCTTGGCCACATATTCGACATATGAATAAACAAAGGCAACCCCAAAATGTACCACTAATGCCTTAGCCCCGTACTCCTGCCTGATATTCGTCAATTTATCAGCAATAAAATCAAGTGCCTCATTCCACGAAATCTCCCTGAATTCCCCGTTTACCTTTTTCAGAGGATTGGTGAGTCTCTCTTTAGAGTGTACCAGCTCAGGCATAGCCTGAGCTTTCACACAGAGGGTATTAAAGGGGTGCTCTTGCATACCAGTCACTTTTACTATCTTGCCATTGTCTACGTAGACATCTATGCCACAACGCCGGCTGCACATGTTACAAGCAGTCTTTATTATCTTCATTTATCTACCCCCCTTTCTGCATGGACAATAGAGCATTTACTACTGGAATGTCAATAGCCTCCGATAGTGCACTTTCTGGCTAAGTGTTCAGTGCTCCGAAATTGTTGACAAAACCAGCTCAACTGCTTAAAGTGTCTATTGCCAGGGGTTCACTCCATGGTCTAATACTTATACGAACTCATCACAGGGTCTCCCTCTTCGTCCAGAATGGATGGTGCCTCGTTAATAGCCCAAAATTACGGGTCCAGCTCAGCGGATATCCCATCGTAGGTATCGAATCTCACGGACAGCCAACATAGACAGGATAGCATTTTTACCAGGTTTCTTTTCCTAGCAGCTACCTCTATCAGCAGTAGTTATCAACACAGCGAAGGTCTTAAGGCACCAGAGCCACCCTTATGGGATGAACGCCAGAGATTTCACCGCCTGCAGCTCTCACCGCTTCTTCAGCCTGCTGCAAAGGATATTTGTGGCTTATGATCCTGTCTACTGGATATTTACCGGACTCCACAAGCTTGATAGCTGCCCTCATTGCTGGGTGGTCGTTCGTGAAGACACCCTGCAACCTTATTTCATTAAAGGTAATCTTGTCCAAGGGCAGTGGGGTTAATACACTTGACCCGAACACGCTGGCACACACTATTGTGCCCTGCATCTTTACCAGCTCAATGGCCTGCACAATCGCTTTAGAGTCACCCGTCAGGTCAACGACGACCGCTGCCCTCTTGCCGTTAGTCACCTCGTTAACCAGCTTAACGATGTCTTCCTTTTCCACATTAACGGTGTAATCAGCCCCAAACCTTCTGACCAGCTCGAATCTCGGTTCGTCAGCAGTCAGCCCGGTAACAATGATCGGTGACGCACCCGATTCCTTTGCCGCAATAACCGCCGCCATTCCCTGCGCCCCCATGCCCAGGATGACCACGGCATCTCCGATGGAAGTACCTCCAACAATCCGTAGCCATTGGATACCATTGGCAAGAACAGCGTTAGTCAAGACAGCGGCCTCGGCGGTAATATCCTTAGAAATCTGGTAAACCCGCGCACTGGGAGGCAAGTACTGGTATTCCCCATAGCCACCCCACAGATATGGTGGCTGGTTACAGGGGATGCGGAAACCAAGCCTGTTCTCGCACCACCGGAACATACCGTTGAGGCAGTAATAGCAGTGACCGCAGGGAGCACCAGGGTCAGTTACCACTCGGTCACCTTTGCCCACACCCCACCGTCTTGCGGCATTCTCGCCTACCTCCTCAATGTATCCGGCCACTTCATGGCCCAAAATCATGGGCGTCCTGATCCAGTCAAACTGTCCGTGATATATCTTCGGGTCAGTGCCACAAACCCCACACATCTCGACCTTCAACAACCCTTCGTCTGGGCCGATTTCAGGGATGTCGAACTCCCTCAAAACAATCCTACCCGGTTCTTCCAGTACGGCTGACCATTCTTTTCGTGCCATAAGTACGACCCCCTTTTTCGATTTTCTCGGAGAGCATTCAATTTATTGTCAGTAGGACACTCAGGAAATGACCATATTGATATCTTCAGGGTGGCAGAGGCGTAATACCTAATTCAGAACATCTGCCGTCTAAGTTTCATTTGTACCCTTAGCCACTTCGACCAGGCATGTGTTGTATGTGGTATTCTCGGCGTAAGTAGTCAGTCGGTCACTGGTCAATAGGTTGACCATGCCGTGCTCTGGCCATCCACCTTCGTAGATACGGACTACGCCCGGTCTTATTCTATCTGTTACCTCGGCTTCGATTTCGAGTTTACCCCGGTCGTCTTTAACTGTTACCACGAATTCGCAGGGGATATTGCAACAGTGGGGTGAGCAAAATGTGTTTACCTCTCGCTCTGGCACCCTGGCTCCTCCATCTGGTCCTGTTTCTACCAGATTATCAGCGTACGTACCTCTAGACTACCTTGGTTTTCAGATAGGGATAGACTGCTCACGTTATTATCAGCAGCTACATCGCAATCGTAGCCTGCTGAGCAGGCGATGTCCAGAAAGTTCTCAGCATCCGCCTTTAACGGGTATTCCCCAAGCTTCTGGTGAATCTTTGAAGTCCTATCAGCGCACCTCCGAAGGGGGTTAACGCATCAGTTGTGGTAACCATAGAACAATGACGGGGAAGGCGGTGATTAGTACCAGTACTATCAGGTCGCACCCTAGAAACGGCAAAGCGCCTCGATAGCAGTCTCCCATGGTGGTATCAGGTGGCGCTACTCCTTTCATAACAAACAGGGCGAGACCGAAGGGTGGTGATGTTGCCCCCATCTCCAGGGTAAGGAGGAATATTACCGCAAACCACACCGGGTTAAATCCTAGAGAAATGACCACCGGCACAAACAGCGGTACAACAAGCATCATTACCGCCAGCAGGTTAATGAACATGCCCAGGACTAGTGACACCACCAGCATTGAGGCGATGAGGAGAATTGGTGATAGCGGCAGAGCCAGGGCAAACTCAACCAGGCCCCGGCTGGCACCGGAATAGGCCACAATCTGGCTGAAAGCCAGCGCTCCGGTCATAACCATGAAGACCATTACGGTAACCTCGAGGGTACCGCCAACGGATTTCTTCATTAAGGTCTTCATTTCTCCCCAATTCATCTTCTTATAGATGGCGGCGAGGATGATGGTGCCCATGGCACCGGTGGCGGCTGCCTCACTCGGGGTGGCGACACCCATGAAGATGAGCCCGACCACGAGAAAGACGATGAATCCCAGCGGCAGTACATAGCGCGCCGTGCCGATGAGTTTCTGTAATAGTAATATGGGGGGCACCTCATAGGAAGGGGCAAGTGAGGGCTGGAGCTTGCACCTGATGATGATATAGGCGGCATAAAGCACCGCCATCAGCAGTCCGGGAACGATTATCGCAATTAAAATCCTGCCCACCGATATCTCGCCAATGGCGCCCATAAGGACTGCCAGATTGCTGGGAGGAATCATTAGTGCCAGGCCACCGCTACCCAGAATAGGTCCCAGGCTCATCGCCTTCTTGTAGCCGCGCTTCTCCATCTCCGGTACCAGTACCCCACCCAGCATGGCGA
>SDBU01001224.1_pt1 | contig 37366 bp, 35 predicted proteins | sample 2277071 | NCBI WGS metagenome assembly SDBU01 (sample SAMN10397929, study PRJNA504765) | marine sediment metagenome | isolation source: marine sediment core GS08_GC12, 126 cmbsf | place: Arctic Ocean: Gakkel Ridge, Loki's castle | collected 2008 | reverse complement strand
AGCGAGAACCACCCTCCCACCGGTGAGGAGAGGGCCTGTCAGGAGTTCATCGCCCGGTCGTTGCGGGATTGGGGATGCGAGGTGGACTTCTACGAGCTTCTGGAGGTTCCTGATTTCTTGGAGCATCCCTATTGCCTCACCGATCGGAGATTCGAGGGCCGGCCCAATGTGACCGGCCGGCTGGCGGGGCGGGGGGGCGGGCTTTCGCTGTTGATCAGCGGGCACGTGGACGTGGTGCCGCTGGGAGAAGCGCCGTGGACCAAGCCACCCTATGGGGCGGAGATAGAGGGGGACAAGCTCTACGCCCGGGGGGCCTACGATATGAAGGGAGGGCTGGCAGCCGGCCTGCTGGCGGCCCGTTGTCTGGCTGACCTGGCGCTGCCCCTGCGAGGGGATTTCTTGGTGGAGAGCGTGGTGGATGAGGAATTCGCAGGCGGGGACGGCACCCTGGCCGGCCGCCTACGGGGCGTACGGGCCGATGCTGCCATCATCCCCGAGCCCACCAATCTGGTCTTGTGTCCGGCGCACCACGGCGGGCGGTTCTATCGGTTCCACGTCGGCGGGCGTTCGGGGCGGGCTTTCGCCGGGGAGGAGCTCTGCAATCCCATCTATGCCATGGCCCGCTTGGTGGAGTTCATCCGGGAGTATGGTGAAGAGCGCGACCGGACGCTAGAGCCTCCGCCGATATTCGCTGGTGAGGAGGGGCTGCCGCTGCGGGTGACCCACATCAAGGCTGGGGGGTTCGGGCCCGACAGCGTGGATGGCATCCCGCCTGACTGCTGGATACAGATGTTCATAGAGACCTACCCAGGAACCACCGACCAGGACCTGGAGAGGGATTTCCTGGGTACTCTGCACCGCCGGATCGAGGGCGATTCTATATTCGAGGATGCGGAGGTGCGCTTCGAAGGCGTCCACCATTTCCTGCCGGGGAGCGAGATTCCCACCGATCATCCTATCGTCGGCTGTCTGCAGGAGGCGGCCAGCGATTCCAGCCTGGGGGTCTTGCCCGTCCGAGGCTGCCCCTTCCCAGGCGATGCCTGGATGCTCAACGGCCTGGGGGAAACGCCGACGGTGATCCTAGGTCCCAGCGGAGGGAACGCCCACGGCCCGGACGAGTTCGTTAAGATCGAAGACGTGGTGCGACTGACCGAGTTGTTCGCCTGTACTGCCGCCCTGTGGTGCGCCTGAGGGGAGAGCAGCTGGGGAGCGGTGGAAATGTAGAGGAGGCACTTCGATGGCAGAGATCACGCGCGATAATGCGGTGGGCCTCGTGCGGGAGTACACGACCAGCGAGAATCTCATAAAGCACATGCTGGCGGTGGAGGCCACCATGCGCGCCTACGCCCGGAGGTTCGGCGAGGATGAGAAGCTCTGGGGCGCGGTGGGGCTCGTCCACGACTTCGACTATGAACAACATCCCACCATGGGCGGGGATCTGCCCAAGGATGAGTGGCATGTCTTCGCTGGGGCGAAGATCCTGCGCGAGCGTGGCTGGCCTGAGGAGATCGTCAGGGATGTGCTCTCCCACGCCGACTACGCGGGCATCCCGCGAGAGACGCTGCTCTCCAAGGCCCTCTATGCTTGCGACGAGCTGACGGGTCTCGTAACCGCGGTGGCCCTGGTGCGCCCCAGCAAGGACATCCGGGACGTCAAGGTCAAGAGCATCAAGAAGAAGTGGAAAGACAGGGCCTTCGCTGCCGGCGTGAACCGCGGGGATGTGGAGAGGGGAGCCGAGGATCTGGGCGTGGACCTCTGGGAGCACGTGGGAATCGTGCTCGAGGCCATGCAGGGCATCGCCGAGGACCTGGGCTTGGACGGGCGGTTGGGGAGAGAAGCTTAGATCGTGGCGGGGATCGAGCCTCAAGCGGGGACGGTATGAGGGCGGGAATTGAACTTGTCAGCTGCTGTCAAATTATGTAGACTCCCACCCACGCTCAAGGTGGGGGAAACCATTGCCTGATTCCAAAGATAAGCTCGTTAAGCTGGAGGCCATGCGCCATTCCGCGGCCCACGTGATGGCCGAGGCTGTCCAGAGCCTGTTCCAGGATGTCAAGTTCGGCATCGGGCCGGCCATCGAGAAGGGCTTCTATTACGACTTCGATCTTCCCGTGGCTCTGCGGGAAGAGGACCTTGAAGCCATCGAGGCTCGAATGCGAGAGATCATCTCCTCCGACCGGCCGTTCGTGCGGCGCGGGATGGGCCGGGACGAGGCTCTGGAGCACTTCGCTCAGCGGGGCGACGGCTACAAGGTCGAGCTCATCAATGACCTGGACGAGGATGAGGTTTGCACCTACCAGCAGGGAGACTTTACCGACCTTTGCCGAGGCCCTCATGTCGAGAGCGCCGGCCAGATCGGTCCCTTCAAACTGCTGAACATCGCCGGGGCCTACTGGCGGGGCGATGAGAACCGGCCCATGCTCCAGCGCATCTATGGCACCGCCTTCCGGACCCAGGAGGAGCTGGACGCCCACCTGACTTGGCTGTCCGAGGTGGAGAAGCGCGACCACCGCGTGTTGGGCAGGGAGCTCGACCTGTTCAGTATCCACCCGAAGGAAGGGGGCCCTGGGCTTATCTATTGGCACCCCAAGGGGGCCAGGATTCGTACTATCATCGAGGATTTCTGGCGCCGGGAGCACTACAAACGCGGTTACGAGATCCTCTATACGCCCCATATCGCCAAAGTGGAACTCTGGAAGCGCTCCGGTCACTGGGACTTCTTCCGGGAGAACATGTTCCCTCCCTTCGAGGTGGAGGGGCAAGAGTATCTGCTGAAGCCCATGAACTGCCCCTTCCACATCCTGATCTATCAGACCAGACTTCGCAGCTACCGGGAGCTGCCGCTCCGCTGGGCCGAGCTGGGGACCGTCTATCGCTACGAGCGCTCTGGCGTCCTTCACGGTATGCTCAGGGCGCGAGGGCTCACTCAGGATGATGCCCACATCTTCTGCAGGCCCGATCAGCTGGAGCACGAGGTGGTGGAGGTCATCGATCTGGCCCAGTTTATGCTGGAATCCTTCGGCTATCGGGACTACGACATCGAACTGAGCGTTCGCGATCCCCGGCAGGGGGGAAGTTACATCGGCGACGATGAGGTGTGGGACCGGGCAGAGGAAGCGCTGCGGGGGGCCCTGGAGATCAAGGGCCTCGACTACGTTACCATGGAGGGGGAGGCCAAGTTCTACGGGCCGGCCATAGATATTAAAGTCAGGGATGCCCTGGGCAGGGGCTGGCAGGGCACCACGATTCAGGTCGACTTCAACGAGCCGGAGCGCTTCGATGTGGCCTACACGGGCGAGGACGGCCAGCCACACCGGGCGGTGATGATCCACCGCACCATTCTGGGAACCCTGGAGCGATTCATCGGGGGGCTTATCGAACATTACGCTGGGGCCTTCCCCGTGTGGCTGGCTCCCGTGCAGGCGGTCATCATCCCTATAGCGGATCGTCATGAGGGGTATTCCCTGCAAGTGGCCGAGCGTCTGCGGGCTGCCGAGCTGCGCGTGGAGGTGGATGCGCGCAGGGAGCGATTGGGCCATAAGATCAGGGAGGCCCAGCTGCAGAAGACCCCGTATATGCTCGGGGTGGGCGACCGGGAGGTGGAGGAGGGCAAGGTTTCCGTTCGATTGCGCACCGAGGAGGACCTGGGCGCGCGCAGAGTGGAAGAGTTCTTGGCGATGGCCCAGGAGGCGGCGAGCCGAAAGCGAGAAATTTGACTTTCTATGGCAAATAGGATATATTATTGAACTAGGCTACTGAGGAGGGGGGAACACCATACCAAGAGATATTACATTGCGTCGAGACTCGCGAAGCGGCGCGGCAGGCCAGCGGATCAACGAGGACATCAGAGCTAAAGAAGTGCGCCTCATTGATGAAGGTGGGAAGCAGCTGGGTGTGCTGCCTATCGCCGAGGCGTTGGAAAGAGCCCAGAAGCGCGATGTCGACTTGGTGGAGGTGGCCTCCGACGCGAATCCACCTGTTTGCCGTCTTATGGACTATGGGCGGTATCTATACGAGCGCACCAAGAAGGAGCGGGAGAGCCGGAAGACCAGCAAACAGGTGGAGGTCAAGGAGATCCGTCTCCGTCCCAAGATCGGCGAGCACGATCTGAAATACAAGATCAAGAGCATGCGTAAGTTCCTTGAGGATGGGGCTAAGGTGCGCGTCCGAATACGTTTCAGGGGTCGAGAGATCACCCATCCGGAGGTCGCCAGGGCCTTGCTGGAAAGGGTGCATGGCGACTTGGGCGATGTGGCGCAGGTGGAACTCGCGCCCAAGATGGACGGGAGAACCTTGATCATGATCCTAGTCCCCGGCACGGCCAAGGGCTGACGGAATATAGCGGGGAGAGTCGATGCGCTTTCCGGCCCTAAGGGCTGGAAATTTTATTGCTGCTCTAGAAGTGGCGGATTGGATCGGGAGGGAGGGTACGAGGTTGCCGAAGATCAAGACGCATAAAGCTACAGCTAAGCGCTTCAAGGTCAGGGCCTCTGGGCTGGTGGTGCGGGAGAAGGGTGGCAGCAGCCATCTGCGCCGTCGTAAGTCCAAGCGGGCGAAGCGCCAGTTTAATGAGTATCTGAACGTGGAGGAGTTTGCTTCGGCCAAACGGGTGAAGCGATTGGCACCTTATCTTAAGAAGCAGAAGTAACTGGGAGGAGCGACGTTCCATTGACTCGATCTAGGAGTGGCCCAGCAGCGCACAAGCGGCACAAGAAAGTTCTAGGACTTACCAAGGGGCAACGAGGCACCCGCAGCAAACTTTTCCGTCGGGCCAACGAGTCCATGCTGCATTCTTTGTCCTATGCTCATCGCGACCGTCGCGCTCGCAAAAGAGACTTCCGGCGGCTGTGGATCGCTCGCATCAACGCCGCGGCGAGGCAGAACGGCATGACGTATAGCCAGCTCATGTATGGCCTTAGGCAGGCAGGCGTGGGATTGAACCGCAAGGTGCTGGCTGATCTCTGCGTGAGGGATGCGGGTGCCTTCGCCCAATTAACTGAGGTGGCCAGAGCCAACTTTGAGAGATAGGATCACTAGCCTCTCCAACCCGAGAGTCCGGCATACAATATCTCTCCATAGGCGGCGGGTTCGGCATCGCGAGAGGCTCTTCCTCGCCGAGGGTTTTCGGCTGATCGAGGAGGGCCTCAAAGCGAGAGCGCAACCCACCGCCTTGTTCTTTACCGACGCGACAGCCGCTATCGACCGCGGGCAGGACCTTCTGAGAATGGCTCGAGATCTGGGAATAGGGCCCATCGCCGTGAGCCCGGAGTTGATGTCGGCCATGGCCAACACCGACACCCCCCAGGGTATCCTGGCCGCTTTCCCTTTCTTTCAGCCATGCGGCCCTCCGCACCCCACCCTCACCTTGGTGATCGATCGGGTGAGGGATCCTGGGAACCTGGGGGCCCTGCTGCGATCAGCGGACGCAGCGGGGGTCGATGAGGTACTGCTCACCCGCCGGACGGTGGACATCTATAATCCGAAGGTGGTGCGGGCCGGCATGGGAAGTCATTTCCGACTTCCCTATCGAGCTGGCCTGGGTTGGCAGGAAATCGGTCGGGTCGTGGACGGTATGGGAGTCGCCCTGTCCGATGCTCGCGGCGACGAGAACTATGATGAGCTTCCGTGGCGGGATCCCTGGGCGATAATCGTGGGGGGGGAAGCTGAGGGGAGCAGCCCCGAGGCTCGCAGCTTGGCTGACCGTCTGATCCGCATACCTTGCCGCGAGGGAGTCGAGTCTCTGAACGTCGCCGTTGCTGGAAGCGTGATCCTTTTCGAGGCTCGGAGACAGCGGCGCTCGAGGGAGGCGATGTGAGGTACGGGGCAGTCTTTTTGGATATGGGATTCACCTTGGTGAAGTTCCGCCCCTCCTTCGAGGGCATCTATAGTCAAGCCTGTCGGGAGGGAGCGTTCGAGGTCGCCGATGCCGATATGGTGGAAGCGATTCAGGTCGTATGGAGAGGGTTGGTGGACCAGAACCTGCTCCGTCCGGTTGAGGTTTCCGAGGCTGCCGCTCTTGAGTGGCAGCGGATGACCTCAAGGCGAACCCTCTCCCGCGTTGGGGTGCCCGGGCGAGAGGTCGAGCGGATTGTGTCTCGAGTCAATGAGCTTTTCATGGACCCGGCGAGCTATCGGGTGTATGAGGAGGTGCCCGAGGTCCTTTCGGAGTTGAGGTCTGCGGGGCTGCGGCTGGGAGTCGTTTCCAATTGGGATTGGCATCTGCCGAGGCTCTGCCGGAAGCTGGGGATCGATCGCCACCTTAATTTCATCGTCACCTCGGCTCGGGTGGGAGCATCGAAGCCGGAACATAGGATCTTTCAGGAGGCCTTCCGGCTGGCTGGAGTCTCGCCTGAAAGGGCCCTCCACGTGGGCGACAGCTACCGGGCGGATGTGGTGGGAGCACGGGAGGCTGGTGCCGGCGCCGTGCTGCTGGACCGCGGCGACAAGCCTCCCTTGGAGGCGGTTGAGCTGGACGGCGGGGACGACGTTCGCGTCATCCGGGATCTCAGGGGACTGCTCCCCCTTGCCTTGGAGTAGGACGTCGATCAGCCCTGAGCTAGATAGCGCTCCAGGAGCTCCAGGGCGGCTTGAGCCGAGCGCCCCTTGACGTCCAGCCGGCTTCCTCCCCGCCATAGGCGAGCCTCGCAGGTGTGGAATCCTGTGGCATCCAGAGCTATGTAAATCAGTCCCACGGGCTTGGCCTCGGTTCCACCCGTGGGGCCGGCGATTCCAGTCACCGAGACGGCGATGTCGGAGCGGAAGAGCTCTCGAGCCCCCCTGGCCATGGCGGAGGCGGTCTCCTCGCTCACGGCGCCGTGCTCTTCCAGTGTCGCCTGAGGAACCCCCAGGATCTCCACTTTGGTGGAGTTAGCGTACGAGACCACGGCGCCCAGGAAGTAAGCCGAGCTTCCTGAAACGTTGGTCACTTGATGGGCGATCAGCCCGCCGGTGCAAGACTCGGCTAGGGCCAAGGTGAGGCCCCGTTCGGTCAGCAGGCGCCCGATCCCCGTTGGCAGTTCGTCCATCTCTAGTATCCTCGCTCCTTGTCCACCAGGTTAAGCAGAGGCTCCTTTTCCAAATATCGGCCGAGGTTCTCGCAAAAGATGTCCGTCACTCGGTCATCGTAGCGAGCGGAGTTGCCGCCGATGTGAGGGGTGAGGATGAAGTTGGGCAGGTCCCAGAAGGGACTGTCTTCGGACAGGGGCTCCTGGGCGAACACGTCTCTGCCGGCCCCCGCGATCCAGCCCTCCCTCAGCGCCCGGAGCAGGGCATCCTCGTCCACCACCTGCCCGCGGGAGATGTCGACCAGATAGCTGTGGGAGGGCATAGCCCGCAGCTCATCTTCCCCGATCAGGCCTCGGGTCTCGGGGATGGAGGGCACCACTACAACCGCGAAGTCGCATTGCTCTAGCATCTCCTTGATGTCCTCAGGAGCGAAAATGCGATCTGGAATGGCTAGGCGGGGATCGCCGATCCCCTGGAGGCTGTACCTGCCCAGGCGCGATCCGGTAGGAGAACGCTTGAGGGCGAGGATGCGCATTCCGAAGCATCGGGATAACTGTCCTATGCGCTGTCCGATGCTGCCGTAACCCACCACGCCTATGGTCGCTCCCCAGAGCTCCCCTCCTTTGAGCGCCTGCCAGCGACGTTTGGGCCATCGATGTTCAGCCTGGAGGCGGCCCATCTCGTGGAACCTGCGAGTGAACATCAGCATGGATGCGAAGACGTATTCGGCCAGGGGGATGGCGTGAATTCCGCTGCTGCTGGTGATGGCGATGTCGCTATCCATGATGGGCTTTCCCAGCAGGTGATCGGCGCCCGCGCTGAATAGCTGCACCCAGCGCAGCTTGGGGGCCTTCGCCAGGTCGAAGCTGATGTCCCAGGTGTAGAGAACCTCGGCCTCCTTTAACAGTGGCCCGGTCCCCCTCTCTCCTTGGGGCTGGTGAACCGCAAGGTGGGAGGAGACAGCCCGGATGCGGTCCAGGTGTCTGTCGGATAGGGCCATGAGGCTAAGGACGTTGACGGCACGCAAGTGACGGATAACCTTCGCTAGGATAGCTTCCCGCTAATGAACTCGAAGATCGGTCTCGGCTTAGCATGAGGGGGGTGGAAATAGCGAGCGTTTCGCACTCGGCGCACTCCGAGACTGATATCATGGGCATATGATCCCTACAGACCAACCCCTTGCTGGTATATGAGAGCAAGTCCCCCCACGAAAGTCGCTATGATCAGGGCGGAATCCGCTTCGATGAACAGCAGTCGCCTCTCCACGCGCGCTAGACTGCCCAGGAGCGCCAAGTTGATCAGTATGAGGGCGATAAGCCCCGCGATGGCAAAGCTGGCATCAATGTGGGTGAAGAGCGACCCGTTCAGGTAGAAGAGATCGGTGATCCCCAGAGCCACCATATTGAAGGCGTTGCTCCCGAACAGACTGCCCACCGCCAGGTCGAAAGCGTTGAGATGGATTGCCGCGTATATGGCTACGAGTTCCGGGAGCGAGGTGACGAAGGCCAGCAAGGTGGTGCCCACGAAGCCCGTCTCCAGGCCTGTGGCCGAGGCGATCCCCTCTGCCGAAGACACCAGGTACCGAGAGGCGATTATCAGCGCGAGGGCTCCTATCAGGAACTCCACCACGGCTCTCCTCATGCTCATTATGGGGGCTTCCTTGGGGATTTCCTCCACCGATGGGGCGATCTTCCCGCTCCGCTGTTGGATGAGCCACACGCCGCCTCCGTAGAACGCGAGGAGGAGCAGCGAGTCCAGCCCTATCCAGCCCACCATCCAGAGGGGGCTCCCCACCAGCGCGAATAGGGACGCCAGGGCGGTCAGACAGGTAGCCAAGGCAGCCGTCAGAGCGTGGGTGGTGGCAACGCGCCGCAGGATGCGCTGGTGGGGAGCCATGATGTCAGCGATAGCCAGCAGGAACATGTTGAACATGGAACTTCCGAAGAGATTCCCGGCGGCCAAGTTGGGCAGATTCTGAGAGATGGCACTGATGCTGGTGATGAGCTCGGGAAGGGAGGTGGCCATCGCGACTAGAATGGTGCCGATGAAGAAACCGCCCAGCCCGGTGCGGATGGAGATGACATCGGCCGATTGCACCATCCGGATGGCGGCGACGGTCAACGCTCCCGCGCTGGCAGCGAATATGAGCCAGATCACCCTTTCTGCCCAGATGCTTCCTGGCTGGGAGTACAACACTTGGGAACGCCCCACACCTTGGTCACCGGCATGGCGAACATGAGGCCCGTGTGGGGTTGGTCCATCTTTCCTACGATTCCCTCCGTGGCAGCTACGGCGCGCTCGATGGTATCCAAGTCCTCCACCACGGAGAAGAGGGTGTAATGATTGACCTCCTCCGGGCGTGTCACCTTGGTGAACCCGAGGAAGGTGGAGACCTCCTCACATCCTGCCAGGTCGCAGATCCTACGGACACCCCAGCTCTCGGTGACCGTGGCGCCTGGGATGCCAGCCTCGGACCATGCTTTGAGTACCCCGGTGAGAAGCGCAGGATCGTCCAGCACCATGACCAGCATTTGCATATTTGCCATATCTAAGCTCGCTCCCTGATTCGCGAAATCCTGCGAAAGTCCTGACGATACTCTACATTGGACTCGGACCGGTGTCAAAGATCAGATGGGGAGAGGCCTTTTGGGCTCCTGCTAGTCGGGAGATTGACTTTACGAGGTGCGAGCGATATACTGCTCAGCTGGGCAAGGTGAGCTGTCTCACCTGGCCCTTTAATGTGTGAGCAGGCACAAACGATCAAGGAGGAGCGGAGGCATCATGGAAAGGGTGCGGGTGGTTCAATACGGCTTGGGCCCCATCGGTTGTCGGCTGGCACGACTGATGGCCGGCAGGAGAGATCTGGAGATGGTGGGCTTCATCGACGTCGATCCGAAAAAGGTGGGCGAGGATGCTGCGGGGATAGTGGAAGCGGAGGGGTGCGCGGGCATTCCCATCTCCGATGATCCGGAAAAGGTGTTCGCTGCCACCAAACCATCGATCGTGGTCCATGCGACGGGCTCTCATCTGCCCCAGGTCAAGGATCAATTCCTGGGCATCTTGGGGGCTGGGATCAATGTGGTCTCCACCTGCGAGGAACTGGCCTATCCTAAGGCCCAACATCCTGGGATCGGCGATGAGCTCGATCGAGCCGCCAAGGCGGGGGGCGCTACTATCCTCGGCACAGGGGTCAACCCCGGCTACGTCATGGACACCCTACCCATCGTGATGTCGGCGCCTTGTGAGGAGATCAGGAAGGTCAAGGTGCAGCGGATACAGGATGCCGCCCGCCGCCGTCTACCCTTTCAACTGAAGATCGGCGCTGGCCTGACCGTCGAGGAGTATCGGGCGCGAGTTGAGAGGGGCACCGTGCGGCACGTCGGTCTGAAGGAATCAATGTTCATGATCGCCGATGCCCTGGGTTGGGAGCTGGACGACTACACTGAGACTCTGGAACCCATCGTGGCTGACAGGGTGCTGAAGAGCCCCTTCCTGAAGGTGGAGCCGGGCAGGGTGGCGGGGACCCGACAGGAAGCCTGCGGCATCATCAACGGGGAGGAGGTAATCACCCATTATATGGCCATGTCCATCGAGGGGGAGGGCGCCGGGGACTTCGTGTCCATAGAGGGGGTGCCTAACGTGGAGATGGCTATCCAAGGGGGCACCCATGGCGATATAGCCACCGCTGCCATCGCGGTCAATTCCATACCTCGCGTCCTAGCCCACGCGCCGGGTTTGGTTACGATGAAGGACTTGCCTCCGGTGCACTGGCAGCAGGCTCGCTGATGGAATGATTTCAGGTTATGACCGGGATGAGCGAATTTCCCAGCCGCCTACTCGGCTTCTTCAGCTTCCCTGCAGTCTCTTGTGGATGAAGATGGCTGCGGCGGATGCCGCCATGATCGGCCACAACACCGTGAGGACGGTGCCTCTGAGATCGGTGCCGAGGAGCAGGCCGTGGACACAAGCCAGGAGCAGCGCCACATAGTTCAGGAAGTGCACCGTGCGCCAGAAGCTAAGGCGCCTCCTCTGCCAGGCCGCCAGCGCTCCCAAGGGAAGGAGGTAGATAGCTATCCTCCCCCCGTTTCGGAATGCGGCCATCACCGTATCTAGGCGAGGGACGAAGATGGACAAGCCTTGTCCTTCCAGGGCCAGGGCCAGAGGATGCACGACGATGAGAATCAGCCCCCCTATAGCCAGGAAGTGGTGCGTCCTTAGGAAGCGCACGCCCAGGACGCGGCGCACCTGCGAGGCGTACTCTGTGGAGGAGATGGCCAAGAAGAGAGCCGTATAGCCGAGAAGCGCGGCCAGTCGAGCCGACATGTTGAGTGGGGTAGTGGGAGTCCGCCACCATACGATCAAAATTATGGCTATCAGTGAGATCACTCCGGAGCAGACGAGAACCCTCCACCGCGTTCGCCGCTCGGTTTTCATAAGCTGACCTCCTTCGATTGGGCAAGCGATCTCTTTCCCATCCTTCTGCCCCGATGAGAGGCCAGAACACGGCCAGCGCGGCCCAGTAGGCGACTCCACCGGCCACCACCACCCAGGAGAAGCCGAAGCTGATGGATAGCATCATAGCCACGATCGATCCTACCACCGACGCGCAGCCGTTTATTCCCCAGGCCCAGGGGACTAGCGCTGGCGCTCTTTCCCCCAGCGCGCGAATGCCCCGGGGGAAAGGGACACCCATGAGGAATCCCAGAGGCGCCAGGGCGATCACCGAAAGGATCAGCCTCACTGCCAGAGGGGATCCGAGGAAGGCCTCGAAGAGCAGCGGAACGCCCCACAGGTAGAGGAAGCCGGCTGCTCCCACCGCTGCCAGCGTCCAGTTCCAGGGCAGTCGATGCGAGGCCAGGCTGCCCGCTCCTGAGAAGATGAGCAGCGCGAAGAGAACCACGGAAAAGGCGTAGACGGGATGGCCGGCGAAGAGGATGAAGCGCTGCATCAAAGGGATCTCCACGAACAGATAGCCTATCCCCAGGAAGCCGAAGTAGGAGAGGGAGCGCCAGCGCAGCCCACCCGCTTCCGCCCTAAGCCCCAGCGTGGAGATGGGGAGGAGGATCAGCGCCGCCGAGGACGCCACCGCCAGTCCCAGCAGGATGAAGAGCACCAAATAGCCGCTTCCTCCGAAGGGCTGCCAGACCCTTCCGAAGGTCGCGAGGATGGTCGGGACCTGTTCCCACTTGAAGAAGTGGAAGAAGAACGGGCGGTCGTCGGTGGTGGGGCGAACGTCGTAGGCGTAATCATCGTAGAACGCCTCGGGATTCGTGCTCTCCAGGAGACCGCTCACCAGTCGATGGTACTGGGGCTCATCCAATACGTAGTAATGGTTGGCCTCTTCCTCCGTCATCCCTGGAAGCCAGACCAGGTCGAACCGGTATTGGCGACAGAAGTCCTGGGCGGCCTCGATCTCGGCCTGGGTGTGGGGCCGCCCTCGCACCAGAATGGTCATGGTGCGCAGGTCCCTGATGGCAATGACGTGATCTTGAGGCCGGGCGACCCCCTCCCTTCGCAGGGCGGCCGCCACCAGGGCCGCGGTTCGCAGGCTCTCGGAAGGGGGAAACTGAAGCCAGCGGGTCATCACCAAGGCGCCGTCGGGACTGAGATGGGCCAGGGCGTCTTCCATCGCTTCCACCGTATACAGGTAGGCTTCGGAGAGGCTGTAGGAGCCGGAAGTCACCGCTTTGAACCCGGTGGACAGGGACAGGTGTATCCGATCGTAGTTGCCTCGCGATCGGTGGAGGTAAGTGCGCCCCCTCTCCTCGACCACCTGGACGCGAGGGTGCCGGTAGAGGTCGCCGTCGAACTGACTGAAGGCACGGACAGCATCGATCACTAGGGGATTGCCCTCCACTGCCACCACTTGTTGAGCGTCATTTCGCAGAGCTAAGAGCACGTCCAGACCGCCGCCTGGCTCGATCACCGCCACCCGTCCGGGCTCCCAGCCATGGTAGGCGATGGCGCCAGGAAGGTGGTCCAGAAATTCCAACCCATCCCACCCTTCTGGACCCACTTGGGTTATGGGGCTCAGGTTATCGCCATCCACCACGATCCCCAGCTGGGGAGGGAGAGTCTCCGGAAAAGCCAAGCTCAGTCCTGGAGCCGAGTGGATCTGGGGGCTCTCCAATACGTCGACTCGGGAGAATGCGTTCCACCCGCTGCGCAGGACGCGGGTCTCTGGGAAGCGTAGAAGGGTGCTCAGGTTCTTGTAAGGGCTGAGTCGAAGGTAGAACAGAGGGGGAGGGGCGAGAGCCAGGACGATCAGGATCACGATCCCAGCTCCGATCAGCCCCGTTCGCCATCGCACCCGCCGGTCGGATGCCAAGGCGGCAGCCAAGCCCACAGCTGCCGTCAGAATGACGGTCCCCTCGCCGCCCAGATAGGGGATCGCGGCCAACGCCAAGAGAGGCCCAAGACCCGACCCCACCAAGTTGAAGAAGTAGATTCGCCCCGCCGCCCTCGGCTTGACGGAGAGGGCCGCGCCCACCGCTAGGCCGGTGAACAGGAAGGGGGTGGCCAGGGCTAGATAGTAGATGGCGAGATACAGGAGCTGAACCCGCTCCCAGGCGATTCGGAAGGAATCGAAGGGGAGATGGTTAAAGACCAGGTAGCTCCCTAGCACGCTGGCGGAGAAGGCCACGGCGAGTGTGGTCAACAGGTCCGGGAGGGATCGCCGCCAGATGCCGGGCCAGCGGGCCAGGATCGATCCGGATGCTCCGAATCCCAGGAGGGCTACACTGACGCTCATGAAGGCGAAGTGATACCACTCTACCACCGAGAAGACCCGAGTCAGGGCGACTTCCAGAGCCAGACTGGCGGCGGAAAGGAGAAAGATAGCACCCAATGATCGTTCCCCCGGAGCACCATGATAACTCAAGCGTCCGAGCTTGTCCAAGGAGGCCTTGAGGATGTGCTGGCGCCTGGCAAGGTGGCGGTCTCAGGCCGGGGTTACCCTGATGATCCGCCCCAGGCCTCCCCGTCGTGGGGGAGCACGAATGGGATCCTCAAGCCCGCCTCCTCCAGGGAGCGGGAGACCCTGTCCTCAATCACCCTCACGGTAAGGCCGGGAGCGTGGTTCAAGTGGATCAGGGCGAGTTCGGCGGGCTGCCAGGCTCGCACGAGCTTTAGCAGGCGCGGCAGGCTGAGGTGGGCGCCGTAGAGCATCTTTCGCCGCTCGGATGGGTCGGAAAGGAAAGTGAGCTCGGATATTAGGAGGTCCACTCCTCCGCTCCCTTCCGGCCCGAAGGGCGAAGGCTCGACATAGCCCTCGATCTCTGCCGTGCCCTCTCCCTCTAGGGCGACCCACAGATCCGCTGTGTAGATTACCCGCTTGCCTTGGTCCTCGATGAGGAATCCCACTGAGCCGGGGGCCGTCGCGCCATGGAAGGTCTTGAAGGGGATCACTCTGGTGGCCAAGGCCTCCAGGGGGAAGCCTGGCCTCATCTCGTGCCACTGGAGCCGGGGGCGAGAGCTCCGAAAAAGGTGTGCGAAGGCTTGCCGAGCGTAGTCGAAAGTTTCCGGTGTCGCATGGAGGGGAATGGGCGAAGGCCGAACTCGGCCGTCCTTGATATGAAAGTAGCTCGCCAGATCGTCGAGGCCGATTATGTGATCGGGATGGCCGTGGCTGACCAGCACGGTATCAACCTGCGGCTCCCCCGCGGCCAGGAGCTGACGGCGCACGTCGGGTCCCGGGTCTATGAGGAGAACCTCTCGGTTGGACCTTATCAGGAGCGACGATCGGGTTCGAGCCAGTGATGGATTGGCGCGTGCTTCCTGGCAGAAGGAACATCGGCAGGTCAGCACGGGAACGCCCCACGCTGCCCCGGTCCCCAGGAAGGTGACCCTCACCGTCGAGCTCCGAAGTGTATCCTGGAAGAGGCTGGATGTCGTCGGCCAGTCTCGGTTCGACATGGGGATGAGGCTGGGCTGGGGGGAAAGAAACAGGACCGGCAACCCTTGACTGGTATCACCGGTCCCGACGATGCCAACGGAGACTCTTCTGTGGAGGGGGCGGGGTTCACTACATCGGCGTGCGCAGCTACCAAGTGTGCCTGCCCCCCTACAACTTAGAAGACCCTGTTATCGATAGCGACCTCGACGACCGCTCTCTTTCTGTCTCTGACGTGCCTGCTTAATCCGAGCTTTTCGGATAGCTTTGCGCATTGCCTTACGGCGGAGTTCGCTCTCAGAGACGAAGAATCGCCGCCTGCGAAAGGCGGTTAGAATGCCATCGCCTTGCACCTTCTTCTGGAAGCGCTTGAGAAGCTGCTCCTGAGACTCTCCCTCCTGCAACCTTACCGTTGCCATATGGCCGACCTCACCCCCCTCCGTGGAAGCTCTCATCAGTGGCAGGCCCTTGCTTGAACCCATCAGCCTCTGGGGACAGAGAAACCTATCCCGCGCGCATCCATAGCAAGAGTCCGATGTCACTGACGTGGGACCCGGTTTCTCGAGTGACCCTCGCTGGGGCGCAACGGACCGCAAGTTGCAGCGATGGCCTACCCCGCCTCTCGATGGTAGATTCGGACTTTGTGCCAGAAGGGGTCCCAATAAGAGGCTCTATAGCTAGCGGATTATACGGGCAGCCTCTATCTATGTCAAGGAAACAGGCTCTGCCAACTGAGATGCCACTGAAGGGTTTAGCTCTCCCGTGGGAGGTTATCGGGGAGGCCGCGTTGGGTGGCGCCATCTCTTGGCTGGAAGGGCGCTCTCCGGGACCGCCGTTTGACTTGAGGAAACCGAGTGTGATAGAATCTCAGCTGGTGCATTCCCGATGAGTGAGGCAGGATGAGACCTCGCTGAAAGGAGTAGAGCATGGGCGGCGATACAGCGATGCCGCCATATAGGAGCATTTGGGCCAGGAACGAGCCTCTGCTGGAGGAGTTTGAATCCTGGGCCTCCGAGCAGGGCCTGAAGGCCAGCACGGCCAAGAGATATGTAGATGCTATTAGGATGTTTGTGAACAATTACCTAGCCCAAGGTTACTCCGGGGAGGAGAGGTTGCCCGAAGATGTGACCGTGGAGACTCTCGATTCATTCCTGGGGGAATGGTACAGGCGGAGGGTGGCGGGGCGCGGCGAAGCTCGCCTGAGAACGATGATCGCTGCCCTGAAGAGGTTTTATGCCTTCCTGTGTGACACCCAGCGCATGGAGGAGGCTGCTGCCAGCGACCTCTTGCGACTCCTCAAGGAGGATCGGAGCATTTACCTGAATCGCGTCAGAGGCGACCTCTGATGGCGGGCGATGGCGGCCCCGCCCTCCGGGCGGGGCTGGATGGACCATGCCCAATCGCCTGATCGACGAGAGCAGCGCGTATCTCCTTCAGCATGCTCACAATCCCGTTGATTGGTACCCCTGGTGCGAAGAGGCCTTCGAGCGGGCGCGAACCGAAGATAAGCCGGTCCTCCTTAGCATAGGCTATTCCGCCTGCCATTGGTGTCACGTGATGGCTCACGAGTCCTTCGAGGATAAAACCATCGCCGCGCTGATGAATCAGTGCTTTGTCAATATTAAGGTAGATCGCGAGGAACGGCCGGATCTGGATGCGGTCTACATGCGCGCGGTCCAGAGTCTGACCGGAAGCGGTGGCTGGCCCTTGACGGTCTTTCTCACCCCACAGGCGGTCCCTTTCTACGGTGGAACCTATTTTCCTCCAGAGGATCGACATGGCCTGCCTAGCTTTCTCCGAACGCTTCGCGCCGTGGCGGACGCCTATGCCCGGCGGCGCGACGAGGTGGACAAGGCCGGACAGGATATCCTCGGCCACCTGAGCGAAGCTGGCCAGATCCAAGGCAACGATTCATCGCTGAATCCATCGGTTCTGGACGAGGCGTATCGGGGCCTCTGGAACCTCTATGATACGGGGGAGGGAGGCTTCGGGGGAGCTCCAAAATTCCCTATGCCTATGGTTCTCACCTTTCTCCTCAACTATCAGCTGAGAATAGGATCGGAGGACGCTCTTGCCGTGGTGGAACACTCTTTGAGCGCCATGGCGAAGGGGGGTATGTACGATCAGCTGGGGGGCGGCTTTCATCGCTATGCGACGGATCGAGCCTGGATGATCCCTCACTTCGAGAAAATGCTCTACGACAACGCGCAATTAGCTCGTATCTATCTCCGCGCATGGCAGGTGACCGGCAACCCCTTTTATCGCACCATCGCGGAGGAAGTCCTGGACTACGTAATCCGGGAGATGACCGATCCGGCTGGTGGATTCTATTCGACTCAAGATGCCGATAGCGAAGGCGAGGAAGGCAAATTCTTCGTCTGGACGCCGGACGAGATCCGTGATGCGCTGGAGGAAGAGGCCGAGCCGTTTATGGAGGCGTACGGCGTCACCATCCACGGCAACTTTGAGGGAAAGAACATCCTCGAGTTTGTAGGGGACACGGACCAACGACCAGCCTTGGCAGACGCCCGCCGCAAGCTATTGGAAGCCCGCGAGCAACGCATCCACCCTGGCCTTGACGACAAGGTCCTCACATCGTGGAATGGTCTGATGATGGCGGCCTTCGCCGAAGCAGCGCGGGTACTAGTCAGAGACGACTACCGGGTCGTCGCAGAGCGCAACGCCGATTTCCTGCTGTGCCAGTTGAGGCAGGATGATGGGCGGCTGTTGCATACGTGGAAGAACGGAGACGCTCGCTTCAACGGCTACCTGGAGGACTATAGCTATTTGATGGAGGGGCTGCTGGAGATGTACCAGACGACCTTCGAACCGCAGTGGTTCGTGGCCGCCCAGGAGCTGGCCGAGACCATGATCGCCCGCTTCAGTACTCCCGATGGTGGGTTCTACGATACCAGCGATGATCACGAGGCGCTAATCACTCGCCCCCGTGACTTGCAGGATAACGCCACGCCGTCGGGGAATGCGATGGCCGTCACCACCCTGCTAAAGCTCGCTGGTTTTACGAATGAATTGCGTTATGTCGACATCGCCCACCAAGCCCTGGCACAGATGCAAGCCATGATGGCCCAGTACCCCCTGGGTTTTGGCCAATGGCTGCAGGCGCTGAACTATGCCTTGTCGCAGCCGCGCGAGATTGCTATCGTGGGCGATCCTCAGGCGGCTGACACCCATGCCCTGTTGGACGTCTGCACTAGCGGCTATCGTCCTTATCAGCTGGTGGCGGTGGGGAGCCCCAGCTATGGGGATGCGGTGCCGCTGCTGCGAGGCCGCAGCCAAGTGGGGGGCAAAGCTACGGCTTACGTTTGCACGAACTTCACCTGCTGTCCACCGGTCACCGATCCAGTGGGGCTGGAGGCGTTATTGTAGACGAGGATACTGGCGATGGATGTGTCCTCGGGCCCTAAGCGTCGCTATTCGAGATGCGGCCGGGGGAAGCCTCCGGAGCGGGGGCTGGCATGAGGCCCGGCGGCGTGCTTAAGCTGTGGGAGAGGTTGCCATGATAGCCATCGTCGCTCCTATGATGGTGGAGATGACTCCCCTTCGGGATCGGATGGAGGTATCCGAGGCTGCGGAGGAGAGAGGCCTTCGCTTCCTTCTGGGGCGTTTGGCCGGGCGTCGCGCGGTCTTGCTCTGCTCGGGCGTCGGCAAGGTCAACGCGGCCCGGGCGGCGCAGTTTCTAGTGGATCGGTTCTCCCCGTCTCACCTGATCCTCTGCGGCATTGCCGGGGCTCTCTCGGAGGAACTGGCCCCGGGCGATGTGGTGGTGGCAAGAGAGCTGCTGTTTCACGATGTGGGGCTGCTGTTTTCCGAAGGGCGCTTCGTTCCTACCGGAGCGAGCTTCCTGGATGATGGGGGAGAGGTGCTATATCGGCGCTCCCTGAAGGTCGACGAGGGCTTGGTGGCGATAGCGCTCCGGGCCGCGGCCGCCATCGCTTCTGCGGACGAAGGGGAGTCCTTTAGAGTCGTGGCTGGCGCTGTAGCCACGGGCGATCAGGCCGTATTCTGCTCCGCCAAGAAGGCCTCGCTGCTAGATGACCAGGGCGCCATAGCTGTGGAGATGGAGGGGGCGGCGCTAGCCCAGGTCGCTTGGGCGTGTGGTGTCCCTTTCATGGTGATTCGGTCGGTCAGTGACCTGGCAGATGAGACGGTGGGGCTGGAGCTCAGCTGGATGATCCGCTACGCCGACGATGACCTCGGGGCATCGACAGGGAGGATGGCGCAAGCGGCTCGGGGTTTTCTGGGAAAGCCGGGCCGCCTCGCCCGCGCTCTGCGCCTGAGGCGGGATGTGAAGATGGCTGCTGGCAACGCGGCCAGGGCGACCCTGGCGCTGGTGGCTGAACTTCCGGGCGGATGAGCTTCCTCCCATCTCTTCGGGGCCGACCGGGCCAGCCCTGAGCGGGTCCCGCTGGCTTTCCTTCGGCGTCCTCGCTTGTGCCCTCTTCGGTCTAATAGCCTTTTGAAGGGCGTCATGATAGAGACTGCGAGGAGTGTTGGCGGGGCGGAGTCGCTGGCACGGCTGATCGATCGGATCAACCGCAACCTGGCCCGTCTGCTGGGCGGGTAGGGGGCTGTGTGCGTCCTGCTGGCGGACGTAAGCGGCCAGTTGATCAGTGCGCCGTGGGGCACCCGAGCGCTCGAGCTTCTCTTCGCAGCCCCGAGGGGCTCAGCAGCCCAGGCTGATGCTCAGGCTGCGAGCTGTTTGCACCAGCTCGCCTTGGGGATCCACGCGGCGCTGGCCCTGAGCTTCCGCCAGGGACACCGATCCCATGGCGGTTCGGTGGAGGCCGACCATCCGCCCCAGCTTGCCTTCAGCGATCAGTCGCATCGCCTCAACTCCGAAGCGGGTGCCCAGGATTCGGTCGAAGGAACTGGGTGACCCACCTCGTTGCACGTGTCCCAGAACGGTGACGCGAACCTCCATCTTTACGCAGCGATGGATCTCCTCGCTGACCCGTTGGCAGACCCCCCCCAGCCTCTTGGGAGCGGAGGGATCGGAGAGGGATTGGTAGACCTGCTGGCCACCTTGGGGGACCGCCCCTTCTGAAGCTACCAGGATGCTGAACTTGCGTCCCAGCTCGCTCCTCTTCCGAATCTTGCGGCATATGGCATCCACCTGGTAAGGGATCTCGGGGATCAAGATCACGTCGGCGCCTCCTGCTAGCCCCGAGCAGAGCGCGATCCAGCCGGCATTACGCCCCATCACTTCAACGGCCATCACCCTATGGTGGCTCTCGGCCGTGGTATGCAGTCGATCGAGGGCCTGCGTGGCTATGTCGAGGGCGCTGTCAAATCCGACGGTGACATCGGTTCCCAAGTTGTCGTTGTCGATGGTCTTGGGTATTCCCACGATGGGCATGCCCATCTGGGAGAACCGATGAGCCAGGTGCATGGTACCATCCCCGCCGATGACTACCAGAGCGTCCAACATCAGCTCATCGACCCGCTGTAGTACCCGCTTGGAGACATCTTGGAGCTCTTCCTTGCCATCGACGTTTATCTTATAGGCGAAGGGATTGACTCGGTTCGTGGCTCCCAGTATGGTGCCACCTCTGGGTAGAATCCCGCGCACCCGATCGGGGTCAAGGGGGAGTAAATGGTCGAGAAGGATCAGCCCCTCAAATCCATCTTTGATGCCCAAAATCTCCCATCCGTAATTATGAATGCCTGACTTGACCACTGCCCTGATGACGGCGTTCAGGCCGGGACAATCGCCGCCACCGGTGAGCACCCCGACACGTCGAATCTTGCTCATGGTTCATCTCCTTTCTCCACCACGGCGGCGGGTGGATCGAGAATCGGATTCCCAGCGGCAGGGCCAGGGTCTGCGACTCCTCTTGCCCAAGCGTGGACCCTCGCCACTAGCGCCTCATCCAAGGGGCTATGGTTCATAGCCTGGAGGGAAGCGAGGATATCCGTCGCATGCAATCCGTGGCCGATCGCCTTCCTGATGGAATCCTTGGTGATACGGAGATCGGCTCCCTGGCCGCGGGCGAACCTGGAGAGGCGGCTCAGAACGTGGATGCTGGGGACTGGCGCAGGGACTCGAATCTGGCCAGCCCCCCCGACGATTATGGAGTCTCGCGTGCCATCCTCCTCCTGGGAGGTCAGGGCAGCCAGGTGGCCTCTCTCTCGAATGGCGGCCAAAAATCTCCTCGTGTCTCGCAGGATGGCCTCCGTGGGAGTCGGGCGCTGGAGGATCCAGCGGGCGACGGTCGGCTCCTGCATCAGCTCATCGAGGATATCGGGCTCCGCCGCTTGGCACAACGCCGCCGATCGATGGAAGACGATTCGCCGATGTTGGCGTTCCCACTCCAGGAGGGTACGACCCACGTTTTGGGGAAGGGCCGACCGGGTCCTGGATTCTAGGAAGTCGATGATCTCCTGTGCCCCTCGCCCTCGCTGTTGGGCCGTGTAGACCGAGGAGCGGGTGAGCTGGTACTCGAAGACGCGGTCCGCTTTGACCCTCTGGCCGATTTCGTCCAGGAACGCTAGGTCGCCGTCTCTCACAGGAGGCAAGGCCAGGATGTGGAAGTCCGGTTGGACGATCAGGTCCCCTGCTCTTTCCTCCTCAGCCTCGAGGTGGCCGAGGGCCGAGGAGGCCCCAGGTGCAAGTTGGAAGGAGTCGGTCGCGCCTTCCCCCAGAGAGACTAGGCCCAGCCAGTGAAGGGGGCCTCGCAGGGTATCTGGGAGGAATTCCGATAGGGCAAGATCATGCCGGGCGAGACTCTCGGCATCGAGCTGGAGGAAGTCTCCCTCTTGTGGGAGAAAAAGCGAGAGGTGATTCCACTGCGCACGCCAGACCCATTCCCTAGTGGAGAACCAGGCTTGGCTCGGCAGGCCCTCCAGCGCCGCGAGCGCGCCCTGGCGCGGGCCGTCCTGATCCCAAAAGTCCCCCTTGAGGCAGCTCCAGTGAGCGCTCTCTACCCAGGCATGAAGCATCGATCGAGCTCTCCGGACAGGGCTCTGGGAGAAGAAGCTCTCCGCATCGGGTCTCGCCCTAAGCCAGCCATCGTGCTCTTCTAGGATCCCTATCTCCTCCAGCATGTACAGCAGGAAGGAGATGTGAGCTACTTCTTGCTGGGTCAGCGCACCCTCGAACATTAGCTCCTGGCGGATGTTGCACAGGTGGCTCTCCGGTGGGACCCCGGCGGGTGTGAGTCGAAAGGGGTGGTGGCGAACGTAGTTCCAAAACAGGTAGGCGGAGCGCTGAGCTCGTGCGACGGAGGTGGGCCGGATCGTCGCTGGCTCCGCCACTGGGCTTGGTGGAGCCAGCAGGTCGGCGGGGAGGTGGCCCAACACGCAAGGCGGGATGACGAGCATCTCCTGGGGATCGAAGTCGAGGAGGCCTGACGCCCGAGGGTCGCGAGCTACACTGAAGACTAGGCCGCTCGTGATCAGCTGGGCCAGCAAATCCTCCAGGCAGCGGGACTGACGCTGGCCGGGGTCACCCCTTTCGCGGTGGCGGAGGCCCTCGTCGGCTGGGGGTGCTGGGACCCTCTCCTCTTCGAGTCGCGTGGCGATCCATCGGGCGGGGGCCCGACCGCCGGCCAGGGCCAATCGGCGCAGCAATTGCCGGGCTGCTGGGTCCAGCCTGGTCAGTGAGGCTGCTATGGCTTGGTCCTGGAAGAGGCCCTCTGCTAGGGCCTCGACGTAGTCGGACTTCCTTTGGGAGCGCACGGCGATATTATTGTAACGCGCCATAGCTTTCAGCATGGTCATGTGGCATTGGCTGAGAAGGTGATGGGGATGGAGGTTCATTATTCCACCTTTGGGGTGTAGCCCCGCTTCACCAGTTCGGACCTGAGGATGTCCAGGGATTCGGGTTCGATGGCGGCTAGGCGAGGGCTGAAGACGTGAATCAGATGCTTCTCCAGGGAGGTGACCGCCAGCATCTCCTTCAGGGCGGTATCGTCGGCGAAGCTGATCAGCGTGAGGCTCTGGTAGGCGCGGATGGTGCCGTAACGTCGCCACCAGCCCTCCAGGGTCCCTTCGACTGATGGGGGCAGCCCGTTCTCCGACCGCTCTCGCAGGATCGCGACCACGGCATCCAGGGTTAAGCCCCTCTGGAAGGCTCGGCAGGCCGTGTCTCGGGTGATTCGATAGCGAATCACCCGGGGACCCGCATCGAGGAGCTGAGCCGCGTGGCCGAGGAGGTCGTGAACCTCCGCATCGGCCCGGTCGGCGCGCACAGTGACGATCAGATCCTCGCCTACTGTCAAGGCAGCCTGCTCCCCCGCCCCCGCCGTCGGTTCGGGCCGATGGCCTAGTACGTACCCGCCTAGCTCGGTGAGGCGAAACGCCGTCAGGTGCTCATCGTCATAGGCGAGGTCAACCAGCCCCATCCAGTGCAGCGGCCCGGTCCACAAGGCCGAGAGGTACGCCCTGTGGATCAGCAGCCAGGAGCTCTCGTCGGTGGGGTCCAGCTGGTGCCCTGATTCACCCTCCTCCCACCACCAAGCGGCTCCGTTGGAGGAACCTTTGATCCGGGATGGAAGCAGGAAGTTGGGATCCAGGTTCCTCAGGGATGCCAGGAGGGAGTCGAACCTATACCATGAGCCCGTCTCGAGGCGGCTCAGAAGGCGAAGCGGGACCCGTCGCGCCTTGGCCAGTTGCCTTATCAAACCTTCCAGCTTAAGGTGTTTCTGCCCCGCCCGGCGGCGCAAGATTAGGGCGCTCTCCGGGCTACGGTGGCGCAGCGCAGCGCTCCACTTCTCGGTTGCTTGCCACGCCTTCGCCAGAAGCTGGATGCGCTGCGCCTCGGAGCTGCGCAGGAAGGAGGGAAAATCCTCTTTCAGGGATATCCAGCGACGACCCCGAGCGCTGAGCAGCCCGAGCTCGGCGAGGAGCAGCACTAGGAGGTCCACCGCTGATCCGGGGAAGCCGGTCTCCCAGGACAGCTCTCTCAGTGAGCTTTCGGGCAGCGCCATGGGCGGCGCGAGGACGGTAAGGGGAAAGTCGCTGGCCGGCTGCCAGCCATGGTGGCGTTTTGCCAGAAGCCGATCGATCTCCTCCGGTGGGGTCTCCCAGCCCACCAGGCTTTCGTCGCTGTATTCGGCCGGCCGGTGGCGGATCGGGAGGGGTTTCGAGATTTTCCTGCGTTGGATGTGCTGCCAGACGGCGTAAGCCGCGCGGCTCAGCGCGGTGTCGCGCGAGGGCTCAACGCGGAGCCCTTGTACCTTCCTCAACCGATCCGGGGATAACTTCTCGGACAACTGGGGCAAATGTTGACGCACGATGCCTGGTAACCGCCACCCCTGTCGCTCTGGGCCTATGAGTTGTTGTAGGACGAGTCCCTGTGAAGCCAGCGACTGTAATCGCTCCCGCAGCGCGGCGGCGGGCGATGGGTCCTTGTTGGGAGAGGCGCCGCCGTTCAGGCGCTGGAGGGTGGAGAGAATGTCGAGGATGGGCCTCCCCTGGACCCCCTCATCGGACAGGTCGAGGATGTCCATGAGATCGCGCTCATGGGAGGAAAGCGCGGCCAGGGCCTCTCGGATGTGGGTTGGGTGCGCGAAGCGCTTGGCCAGGGCACCCACGACATCCGCTTTATGAGTGGAGCTCGGCCTCAGGCCGTTGGCTTTGGCCATGGCGCGGAGTTTGGGCAGGGGATAGGCAGCGAGAGCCCCGCTCAAATCTCGGAAATCCGCTCCCCTCTCAGCCTGAGGAGACGCGCTCGGAAGTTCGCTTCCTGGGCTCATGGACATTCCCTTTCAGAGAGGTTGGTAGCCGGGCCTCCTTCGTCGCAGATCTCATCATCGTAGAGGATAGTGTAACGATAGCCCTGCTCGGTCAGGAAAAGCTGGCGCTTGGCGGCGAATTCCTGGTCCCGAGTATCCCGGGAGACCAGGGAGTAGAAATAGGCCTTCCCCCCATTGGACTTGGGGCGTAGTAAGCGGCCCAGGCGCTGAGCTTCCTCTTGGCGGGAACCGAAAGTTCCGCTGACCTGAATGGCCACGTTGACGTCGGGAATGTCCACCGAGAAGTTGGCCACCTTCGATACCACGAGGATATTCAAGCGCTTAAGGCGGAGATCCTCGAAACGCTGACGCCGCTCGGCCACGGAGCTCCTGCCGGTGATCAGGGGCGCCTTCAACCGCTTGGAGATGCGGTGTAGTTGATCGAGATATTGACCGATGATCAGAATGCTGTCCCCACGATGCCACTCCAGGAGGCGCTCGAGGACGGGCAACTTGGCGGGGTTTTCGGCTGCGATGCGGTACCGGTCCTTCATAGGAGCGATGGCATAGGCCAGCCTCTCCTCGTCGGAGAGGGGTATGCGGATCTCCGAGCAGTCCGCGGCAGCGATCCATCCTTGCTGTTCGAGTTCCCGCCAGGGCAGGTCGTACTTCTTCGGCCCGATGAGGGAAAAGACCTCTTCCTCGCGGGCATCCTCGCGCACCAGGGTGGCGGTCAGACCCAGGCGCCTTCTGGCCTGGATGTCGGCGGTGATGCGGAAGATGGGAGCGGGCAGGAGGTGCACCTCATCGTAGATGATCAACCCCCAATCCTCGCGGTTGAAGAGGTCGAAATGTGGGAAGTCCTCGGAGCGTCTAGGGCGGTAGGTCAGGATCTGATAGGTCGTCACGGTGACGGGGCGGAGCTGCTTCAGCTGCCCGGAGTACTCCCCGATATCCTCCGGCTGGAGAGAGGTCTTGTCCAGGAGTTCGTCTATCCACTGCCGGGCGGCCACAGTGCTGGGAGTCAGGATTAACGTGGCGGTCTGGAGTTTCTCCATTACTCCCATTCCTACCACGGTCTTCCCTGCCCCACAGGGCAGAGTGATCACACCGCTCCCACCGTGGGCGGCGCCACCCGCGTGGAAGTGGGCCACGGCGTCCTTCTGGTAGCGGCGCAGGCGAAAGGGCTGCCCGCTTCGGGCGACCCGAAGCAGTCTAAGGGCAAGCGGCGCTCCTTCCACGTAGCCCGCCAGGTCCTCCGCTGGATAGCCCAGCCGGACCAGGGCCCACTTGAGGCGCCCGCGCTGGGCCGGGTCTGCTACCAAGGTGGACTGGTCTCGTTGCTCCTTTATGAGTGGGGCTAACTCAGGCTGGCGCGTCACCTGGGCCATGAGGGAGGGATCGTGGCAGATGAGAAGGAGATCGTCGTTTTCGCGCACTAGGCTCAGCCGTCCGTAGCGACTGACATACTCGAGGATGTCCAACCGGACATTGTCAGGAAGATCGTAGCGGCCGTGGCGGGTGAGGCTGTCTATCATGGCTTCGGCTGGCATTCCCGCAGCGGCGGCATTCCAGAGCGAGAGCGGGGTTATGCGATAGGTGTGGAAGTGCTCCGGGCTTTTTTCCAGGCTGGCGAAGCGGGCTAGGGAGTCTCTCGCTTCCTCATAGAGGGGATTGTCCACCTCGAGGAGAATGCTGCCATCGCTCTGCACGATCAGGGGCGGCAAGCCGGGCACCGTCTATCGAACCTCCAATGGCGTATGGATAACACCACATTTTAGCGGCTTGGCTCCCCTTTGTCCAATCTACGGCGCCCGGTGCAACCTGGCACTTGATTGTAGCGGCTCCTGGAGGGCAGGGACCTGAGGAGACCCCTCCGAGCTTGCGGTGTCCGCCTGGAGGATGGTGGTGCTGGTTGCGACCATGACGGCAGCGGGCGCGGTCGTCTGGCGACGACGTGGGCCGTCCGTTTCTAGAATCGGCCGGACCAGAACACCACTACAATGGCATAGACGACGACTGTCAGGAACCAGACCTCCAGGAAAGCGGGGTGGGTCTTCACCAAGAAAGACAGTATGATGGTGACGATTCCCAGCGTGTAGTGGGCCAGGCCCATGAAGATGATCAGGCCTCCTGGATTCTGGATCTTGTCAGGCCTGTAGCCGGGGATCAGGCGGGTCATCTTCCGCTCACGCGTTAGATAGCCCAGGATGAGGAAGAGGAGGCCGAACGCTAGATAGGCATAGTGAGGCTGTGGCATGATCAGGTGCTCCTGGAACTGGTGGGTCGGCGATGTAGGTGGCCGGTCGTTATCTCCCGATGTAGGCGGTGGCGGTGATCTCTATGGACGCGCCCGCAGGAAGCGATGCTACCTCTACCGTCGTTCGACCCGGCGGATCGCTTTTGAAGTAGGTAGCGTACACTTCGTTCATGGCGCGGAAATCGCCCAGGCTCACCATATACACTGCCGTTGCCACCACATCGCTCATCCCCGCGCCTGCTGCTGCCAGAACCCCTTTGATGTTTTCTAGGGCCTGCCGGGTCTCGGCTTGGATCCCGCCCTCTACGATCCTGCCGGTGGTCGGATCGATTCCTTTCTCGCCGGCCACGAACACGAAGCCCCCCGCTTTGATTCCCTGCGAGTAGGGCCCGATAGGCGCTGCGCTGTTCGGGTCTTGGATGACTTCGATTGCCATGTGCTCCCCCTGGAGATTAGTGCCTCGGAGTTATCCGGGGCTGCGAATGAATTGTAGCACGAGACTTCGCTGTGGCAACTCAAGCTCCCAGTTGAACCGTCGCCAGCGACACCGTATCGGACATCCGACTTCCTCGCCCAGTTGACCGGCGAATCCAGAATGGCGCTCAACCCCAGGCCTATCCACAGGGCGATGACGGGGTAGGAACCAATGGCGCGCTTAGCGTTGGGGACGAAATCGCCCAGCGCCAGCCCTCACCAGAGGAGCAGACCTATGTGGCGGGGACGACGGATGCGCCGGAGGATGACTGTCAACCCCACCAGGGAGAAGGCGACCAGGGGGGTCCAAGGTGAGCCGGGCCGCCAAGGCGGTGGCGGCAGCTAGCAGGATCGCGAGTCCGAGCTGCTGCCATTTTCTACCTATCACCGCTGGACCTTGGGCTTACCGAGCTTCTTCTAGGGTCTGGAAGCGAGCCTTGCGTCTCACTAAGGCAGCGAAGCGCTGAGCCAGTTCGAACCGATCTCCGGCGATCCTCTCCACCTGACAGCCGGCCTGCCTCAGTTCCTCCTCCTGCTCCGCGGTGATGCCTTTCTCATCGCCTACCACGGTCACGTATTGGGACTTTTGAGCCTCTTCCGGGAGGAACCCCACCGTAGGGTGGAAAGCCATGATATAGTCCTGGGCCGACCGGAAGTGGGAGGCTACCTTGGGGTGATGGGGTGCGAAGAGGAGGTAATGGTATATCACTTTCTGAGTGGGCGAAGGGGCGCCGAGATTCACGTCTTCGAGGGACATTACCTGCAACCCATCCAGGACGATATCGTCCACTTCCACGGGGGAGACTCGGAGGGTATAGGTGCCGGCGGGCAGGCCGAAGAAGCGATAGAACCCGGTCGCATCCAGGGAGGTCTCGCGCTGCCAATCCCAATCCTGGGAGAGCAAGGCTACTTGGAGCCCTACATCCCCTCCGATCACCTTGCCCCGGATCCCGCCTTTCATGGGGAAATCGATCACGTGAACATCGCTGCCTTTTAGGACCATGTCCTTTCGAATGGTCCCTACCCCTTCGACGATCAGGGAGTAGGTTCCGGGGGGCACGTCGATGAACTCGTAGGCGTCGGCATCGTCGATGCTGGTCTTCCCCTCCCAGCTCGCTGACCGCAGGATGATCCGCAGTCCAGCGTGGCCTCCTGAGATGGTCCCTCGCACCACAGCGCCTTCGGCGACGGCGGGGCGCAACTGAAATTCAACCTCGTAGCTGATGAGGCCATAATCCTGGCCCTCCACCGAGTCGGTGCGCAGGTCCTCGGCGATGTCGCTCTCCCAATCCCCCTGCACCACCTGCAACTGGTATTCGCCGGGGGTGTGGGAGAACTCGAAGCTTCCCGGGGGCTTGCCGGGGTCTCGTCCCGTCACCGTGGTGGGGAAGGGCGGCTCGCCGTTGGTCCAGCTCATCTGCACGCGGATTCCATTCAGCGCCTCCCCTGCGGCGTCTAGGACGCGGCCGTAGAAGATGTGGCGCCCGCCGACTTCCTCTCGGGGCAGGAGTCGACTCTTGGTAAGCGCATAGCGCATGCGGGCACTGGAGGGGATGATCAGATCCACCTGGATGCTGTCGCCCGGCCTCACCTTGACCTCTCGTTTGGCTGCACCCTGCGTCCCCAGTTTATAGGTTCCTGGGACAAGGTTGCCGAAGCGGAACTGGCCCTGATCCCCCGTTGTGGACTCGAGGAGTACATCCCGACCCTCCAGGGATACACGGGCCCCTGCCCTGGCCCCCGTTCCCTCGATGACTACGGTTCCCCTGATCTCCCCTACGGTTGGCGACTGCTCCTCCCACCGGAAGGATACCACCTTGGTGTTGCCGCCATCCAGCTTCAGCCTCCAAATCACGGTGCCCATCCTCTCGGCGTCGATGTTATAGGTCCCGGCCGCGAGGTTGGCGAATCGGAAATTCCCGCGAGAATCGGTGGTGGTCTGGGCAACCATCTGGCCTCCGACCGTCTTGAGGGTGATCTCCAGCCCTTCCTTCGCCCCCTCGACTTCCCCCAGGACCATGCTATTTTTACGGGGGCCGCTGCGCTCCACGCTAGGCATCCGCATGACGGCGTCCACTGTGGGGATCTTGCCCTTGAACTGCCACTGGGACTCGGAGAACCACCAGGTGAACCAGGCCTGGCTTTCCCAGGATGTGTAACGGCCTGCATCGCTATGACCCATCTCCGCCTCGGCGAGCAACCACGCACAGTTAGCGAAGTAGTATTCGGGAGCTTGGCGCTGCATGTAGTCGGCCATAGCCACCGTCCGCTCCTGGTGGGCTTGGGGAGTGTTACGCGGGTAGCGCCGGTCCTGCCGGTCCCCGATGACGATCCCACCCTCGGTGGTTATAATGGGGATGCTGTGGCCCACTACCTCGCGCACCAGATCGTCCCACAGCTCGAAGGCGCGGAAGCACACAGAGTCGTCCCGCAGGGTGGCCCCGGGATTCTTGTCCTCGTCCCGCCATCGGTTGATCAGTTCCATCGGCTGCCCGTCCCAGGCCCATGAGCCGTGGCGGAGGTATTCATCGGGCGTGAGAGGCTTTCCTTTCTGATTCACATCGTCGAGGGGATAGTCCAAGGGGTGATTCAGCGTGTAGTTGTGGATGGCAACCCAGGCCCCCTTTTCGAGAAGATCTGCTCTGCCTTTTCTCTCCAGGATGCGGAAGGGGTTCTCGGAGGGAACGCCCATCGCTGGTAAGGCTGGCAGACCACCGGCTCCCAGCACGGCATCGGCATCGTGGATGAACTGATCGATGACCACCTCCAGCCAGTTTCCGGGCAGGCGGCCGTCGCGCCACTCGTAGCGGGTGTCGGGCTCATTGTTGGTCTCGAAGTAGCGGGCACCTACGGCGGCCAGCCGCTTGACGGCTTCCGTCTCCCTGCCGGTGATGGTGCCGGGATTGGGCTCACTCCGATAGAGCCGGACCACGGGCACGATACCGGCCTCAGACAGCCGTCGGCAGGCCTCTTCGGAGGAGCCGCCGCCATCGTCTAGCACTTTCACCCACCGAATGTTCATTTCCTGCAGCTCGCCGATCCAGCGGTCGAGGTCTGCCCCCTGTGGATGGTAGAGGCTGGCTGACCAGTGGATGCCTCGTCCGTTATCCTTGGGTGGCCGTGGAAACTGGTGGAGTTCCATGGTCATTCCACCTCCCAGAACTCAAGTTCCCCATCGAAACCGACTATGGAATCCTCCGGGATGCGCACGAAGGTGGCATTGGCTTCGACGGCCAGGGTGCCGTCCTCCAGCCTTATTTCCCCTTTCGCCTCCAGGATGCGTCTCTTCTTATTGGTCACCTCGGCCGAGGCCGTCAGAGGCTTCTCGGTGGGCACGGGTGCTTTGAAGCGCACCTCCATTTTAGCGGTTACCATGAAAGGGCTTCCTTCGATCAGGGAGGTTCGGAAGAGCACTTCATCCAGGATAGTGCATAAGATACCACCGTGGACCACGCCGGGATAGCCTTGGTATTCATCCCGGGGGGTGTAGGTGCAGCAAACTCTTTTGCCGTCCTGGTAGTATCTAGCCTGGAGCCCGATAGGATTCTCCCTGCCACAACCGAAGCACATGCGCGAGGTTGGCTGTCTCTTCACGTGCGTACTCCTATCTTCAGGTGAGTCGGTGATCGGACGCCCGATGGGCTTATTAAGACGGCGCTTTCCGGCGAGGCTGTCCTCAGGTGGTCTTCCATCCATCTCGCTCTACATCCCATCGTTCGACCACCTCCTTGGGCGCCCGGATGTAGGTGGCGTTGGCCTCCATGGCGAGGGTGCCATCCTCCAGGCGGATCTCCCCATGGGATTCTAGCAAGCGGCCTCGATCGCGCACGATCTCCCCCATCGCGGTGAGGGACTTCCCGGTGGGCACGGGAGCCTTGAAGCGCACCTCCATTTTAGCGGTCACCATCCAGTTGTCGTCGCCGATCAGGAAGCAGGTTCGACCTAAGGTCTCATCTAGCAAGGCGCACAGGACTCCACCGTGGACCACGCCGGGGTAGCCCTGGTATTCATCCCGGGAGGTGTAGGTGCAGTATATGCGCCTTCCGTCGCTCGTGAACTGGGCGCGGAGCCCTACTGGGTTCTCCCGGCCGCAGACGAAGCACATCCGCGAGCTACCTTGCTTTTCCGTCAAGGATCCTCTCCAGCTCTCGTCTCGTGGCGTTCGGCATGGCCTTCACCTTGGGAGGTTTGCGGGCCCAGTTCTTCAGGTCTCGCCCTGTCAGGATAGTGACGGGGAACTCTGCGTCGCCGAGGTCGAGGCTCACCTTGGGATTTGCGAAGATCACCACCCCTCGTAGCAGCACGTCCACGTCAGGCGCTTCCTCCTCTAGGAACCCCTGAAGCTTCTCCTCGCCCTCGAGGGCGTCCTCCACTGGGTCGCCCAGGGGGTCGCCAGCAAAGAAGCTGAGCACGCGGCTTATGCCCCCTTTTCGCTGCTTCCACTTTCCCTTCTGGTAGGAGATGGTTCCTGGCTGCTGCCGGACTACCACGGGGAAAAGGCCGAACGGGCTGAGGAGGACCAGCTCGGTGGGAAGGTGGTATCCGTAAAGGGAGTAGTTGTCGCCCATCCCCTTGAGACCTTGGGCAAGGATCTCGTCGTCACGGGGCGAGCGGCCCCATCGGTTCCGGTATTGAAACCCGATGTTGGCCATGGCGAAGCCTATGATGAGGGGGAGATAGGACCAGAACATCATGCCCTCCTGCATGGACATGAACAGGCTGCCTATCATTAAGGCCATTCCACCGAATCCGGCGTAGCCTCCCCACTTCGCCCGTCGATTAATCAGAGTCTCGTTGACGATCACGCGCATTTCGATCCCCCCATCTATATAGCCCTGCGGAACGCTGGGAGGACCAATCCCATGAGCTGCGAAGGCCCTACTGGCAGCGTCTTGAGGGCAGGCAGACGTCCTATCCCTGTGGCTCGCGATTGGAAAGTCACTCTCCAATCCCCTCCTGGATGGCGGCGATAAGATCGCTTTCAGCGGATCGCTGAGCCACCTTGATAGCGTTCTTGATAGCCCTGGCGTTGCTCCGCCCGTGGGCCACGATGGCGACCCCTGCTACCCCCAGGAGTGGAGCACCGCCGTATTCGGCGTAGTCTAATCGTTTGCCCATCTCTTTGAGGGCCCTCTTGACCAGGAGGGCTCCCGCTTTGGCCAACGCGCGCCGCCCGATTTCCTGCTTCATCACCGTCAAGAGCATCTGGGCGACCCCTTCTGAGGTCTTCAGGATCACGTTGCCGGTGAATCCGTCGGTGACCACGACGTCTGCTAACCCCATGGGCAGGTCTTTTCCCTCTATGTTGCCCACGAAGTTGAGGTTGCTGTTCTTGATCAGGGCATAAGCTTCCTTGGAGAGCGCGCTGCCCTTTCCTTCTTCCTCGCCGGTGGATACGAGCCCCACGCGGGGGTCTTCGATCCCCAGGACGAGCCTTGCGTGCGCCGACCCCATGATGGCGAACTGGAGTAGATATTCCGGCTTGCAGTCGGTGTTGGCGCCCACGTCAAGGAGCAGCACCTTGGCATCCACCGTGGGGTAGACGGTGCTGAGGGCGGGCCGTTGCACTCCGGGGATTCGCCCCAGCCTGAACAGGGCTGCTGCTAGGACGCCCCCGGAATTGCCCGCCGAGACGAACCCGTCCGCCTGACCGGCTCCCACCAGGTCCATCCCGACCACCATGGAAGAATCCGCTTTGGCTCTGACGGCGGTGGCGGGCTGATCATCCGTCTTGATGACTTGGCTGGCATGGACCACGCTGACGGGGAGGTCCGATCCGTCGAGGGGTTCGAGTTCAGCGCGCACTACCTCCTCGCGCCCCACCAGGATCACCTCCACCCCTAACTCCCGAGCGGCCCATATCGCACCCTCGATGGGCGCCTTTGGGGCGAGGTCCCCACCCATGGCGTCCAGCACGACCTTGGTCATCTCACCTCCGGTCCCGCGCCGGACCCGGGTCGGGAGCGCAATTCCCGGGTCAAGCGTACAGATTATATCATGTCCTATCCCGAAGTTCAACCCGGAGTCTGAGCTTTGGGGTCAGGTCGTTTCGAGCCCTTCCGATTCGTCGCCTTGAGGGGAAGCTGGAGCCCGAACCCCTTCATCCGCTCCCGCATGCGTTCCACGTGGGTTCCGGCCCAGTACACGCGGTTACACTGTGGGCAGCGCCGAAACCGCTTCTGGCTTCTCGCGATGTGGAGGGGCACGCGGCCACGCACCTCATCCGTGGATGCTTCTTCTAGAAGGGCATTGCATACGGTGCATCGGGGGAGGTCCATCCTGGGGGACAGTTGAAGCTCCTGGAAGACCTGGCGGATCTGATCCTCCAGTCCCTGATCCTCGATGAGGAGGCAGTGGATGCCCTTACGGCGAGCCAATTCCGTGTCGCGGGTGAGCAGGATGCGGCCCTGGGCGCGGGCCATGCGGGCCAGTTCCTGATCCTGCCAGTTCGGATGGTAGGCCGTATCGTATCCCATGATCCGCAACCATCGGGCCAGGCGCCCGAGCATTCCATCAACTAGAAACTTCAAGCATCTTCCCTCTTGTGATTATAGCCGCGTTTCCCTGGATGGCGTATGCTATGCCCTTGCGCGACCCTCGCAAACTCGCTAACATTCGACAGACACTTGGACGCCGCTTCTTGGCGCCGCCGCTCTGGCGGAATGCCTCCCTTGTGGTCGGAGCGGAGAGTCAGGTAAAGGAGGAGACTTTCGTGTCGAGAAGATCCATCGTGATGATCATCGTCATCCTGCTTGCCTTGGTGGCAACTATGGGATGTTCTCTCGATTCCATCAGGTCCCTCATCGCTCAGGCACCGACGCCGTCGCCGACGCCTACGAAGACGCCGCGACCGACTCACACGCCGGTGCCTACCAGCGCGCCCACGGCCACGGTTACCAATACGCCTGTGCCCACGCTAACGCCGGTGCCGCCCACGTCAACGCCGGTGCCGCCGGCTCCTACCAAGAACCCCCCCCCTCCGCCCCCACCTAGTAATACGCCGGTGCCGGAGGCTCCGCCCACCCCGGTGTCCCCGCCGCCCACGCCGGCGCCCCAGTATGCCTGGAGGGGCGATATCGTGGGCTCGAGCAAGAACTGCGGTTCCACGGGGGTGCTGGGGTTGACCCTGGACGCGAGCGGGGGTCTGGCTGGTGATATCTGGGTCCACTACTGGACGGATGGATGGGATGGAGCCTGGGCGAAAACATCCTGGGCCAAGACTGACTACAACAAGAACTGGGATGGCCTGATCTTTGGCGCAGGCCCTCGACCCGGCACCTGGTACGCGAGCGTGGCGCCATCAGAAGGCAGTTGGGATCTCCTTTCCAACCGCGTATCATTTGATACCTCTGCTGACTGCAATGCTGGACCACAATGGGTGGAGATAGTATTTCAGAAGAACTAGAAGAGTCTCTCGCAAAGGGCTCGGTATATATGGACGCCGGGCCCTTTTGGGGTTAAGTTGGATTTGGAGGTGCAGCGCGAACCGGCTGGCCTGTCCAGCGTCTCGCCATTTGGAGGGTGGCTACGGTGCTGGCTCGTAGACCTACTTCCTCCTGAAACTGCCAAAGGGCCCTAGTAAATCGCTCATTGCCCAGTAGTTGCCGCCCGAGCATAGGGGCATCCTTACTTTAAGGTGGTTGATATTCCCTTTCTGGTCTAGAACTTCTTCGTCGACGTGAAGGGCGACTATCTCGCCGAGGAAGATTCCGTGGGTGCCTATCTTCAAGTGTTCGACCACCCGGCACTCCACATTGATAGGACATTCGGCGATCAGAGGAACGCTGACCTTAGAGGCAGGCACCGGGGTCAGATCAAGCTCTTTGAACTTGTCGGCTTTTCGCCCCGAAACGGTGCCACAGTAGTCGATCTCGGGCAGCATTTCTTGGGTGGGAACGTTGACCACGAATTCTCCGGTCGCTTTGATGAGAGGATACGAGTAGCGGCTTGGCCGGATGCCGATGGCCAGAATGGGAGGCTCTGAGACCAAAGTGCCCGCCCAGCCCACAGCTATGATGTTGGTTTGCTTCTTGCCGTCGCCACAGCTTACCAGCAGGGTCGGCGCGGCCTGCACGTCAGAGGTAGGTTTCAGGAGACGTTTCGACAAGTTGATCCTCCTAAGGTTTTTTCAATTCGTTTCCTTCAGTTTACATAGTAGCCAGCCCTGAAATACTGTCAAGCCGCGTCGACTGGGGATGTAAGTTGCCGGAACGACTCCCTGTGATAAAATCAGCTGGACTTGCCATGAGGAGGTAGCGAATGTTCCGTGGAGTTCAGCTTTTATCGCTCATGGCCCTTGGCCTCATTGTGATATCCGCCTGCGGTGCTCCCGAACCTGTGGTGGAGGTGGCCCAAGTCGCCCCTAGTCCCACGGCCACCCTCAGGCTGAGGCCAACCTTTACACCTAAGCCGGAGCCGACGGCGACCTTGACGCCATCTCCGACTGTCGCGGCTACCCTTACGCCAACCTCCATGCCTACGAAGGCGCCTGCGACCGATACGCCGGAGCCATCCGCCACCGCAACACTCGCGCTGCTGCCCACCAATACGCCCACCAGCGAGCCCCCCACCGCCGAACCCACAGCTGCTCCCGGAGATGGCTTCGAGTTCGATATCACCATGCAGAGGATGTTCTCCTATGAGGAGAATGGGGGCAGGCACAACATCTTTGTTGAAGTCTATGACGCCGCGGGCAACCTGCTGAACGGAGTGGTCGTTTGCCGGGTCTACGGCCTTCAGGGCTCGGATCTGCATGCCTGCGGTATCAGCGGGGAGAAGGGGCCTGGCGGTCTGGAGTTCGACATGTATTCTGGCGATATCGTCTATGTGGCCACGAGCGACGAGGAGCATCGACCGTTGAGCCCTTATACGCGCTCGCTGGAGCAGGAGCCGGCGAAGATGGACGTGCAGGAGCTGGTGGACAATGGGTATTGCGAGAGTGTGGAGGATTGCCTGAGACGGATCCCGACCAATAATCTGCCCAAGTTCCACTATTCCTATGAGGTGCGGTTCACGCGGCGTTGGTAGCGTTGCAAGGCGGCCTTGTTTGCCGCTGGTGGAGCGGCATGGTGAGATCAGGAGCGGAAGCTCAGCTTCGGAGGGACGAGTGAGCGAGATTTCCATCGCCGAGTACGTGGCCCGAATCCTTCGAGCTTTGCCCGAGCATGTGACCTTGGTGGCAGCGGCCAAAACTCGCACGCTCGAGGAGGTGGCGCAGGCCATCGATGCTGGGGTCGAGATGGTAGGGCACAACTACGTCCAGGAGGCCCAGGCCATGATCGCGGTGCTGGGAGCCCGGGCACAGTGGCACATGGTGGGGCACCTTCAGAGCAACAAGGCTGGGGTGGCGGCGGAACTGTTTGACATGATCCAGACGCTGGACTCGGTCAAACTGGCCAGGGCGCTCGACCGACGGTGCGCCCAGCTTCAGAAGGTGATGCCCGTGCTGGTGGAGGTGAACAGCGGACGGGAGGAGGCCAAGGCGGGGGTGCTCCCTGAGGATGTTGTCGCTTTCGTTCGAGAGATCAGCCGCTTCGAGCATATCCGGGTGGAGGGGCTGATGACTATGGGGCCCTTCTTCGACGATCCCGAGAAGTCTCGCCCCTATTTCAGGGCCACCAGGGATGCCTTCGACCGACTGGCGGGAGCTGGCCTTCCCAACGTGGAGATGCGCTACCTTTCCATGGGCATGAGCGACAGCTACTTGGTGGCCATCGAGGAGGGAGCCAACATGGTGCGCATCGGGACCTCCATCTTCGGTCCGCGCCCTGCCGCTCCCTGAGCCTAGCTCGATATCTCGCAAGTGGAAACTTGGATAGCGGGTTTCGCAACGTTGCATAATCCCCATAACCCTCTCCCACAGCCGAGGAAGGGTTTCTAACTGCCCGGATAAGGGGGCACTGATGGAAGACGGTGCGGAACTAATCGAGGATTTCATCAACCAGCGAGTCTGGTAGTGGCGGTGGTCTTGGCGGTTGGAACCACACTCATAAGTTAGAAGGTGAGGTCGCGATGAAGCCGCTTGGTCGAACGATCCGCTTT
>SDBU01001223.1_pt1 | contig 37370 bp, 35 predicted proteins | sample 2277071 | NCBI WGS metagenome assembly SDBU01 (sample SAMN10397929, study PRJNA504765) | marine sediment metagenome | isolation source: marine sediment core GS08_GC12, 126 cmbsf | place: Arctic Ocean: Gakkel Ridge, Loki's castle | collected 2008 | reverse complement strand
GCTCAAAAGGACGGCTCGGTGGAGGTACCCACCGAAGATGACCTGTACCTACGGGGGACACTGGCGGTCATCATGAAAGTCTTCGACATGCCCGACAATTCCAAGTCGGCGATCGTCCAGGGCATTGTCCGGGTCGTGATCAACAAATATTATACCACCGGTCCCTATTTCAGGGCCCAGGTGGAGCGGGTGGATGAGAACCAGGACGACAGTCTGGAAGTGGGCGCTCTGGTTACCAACCTGCGGCAAATTTACCAACGGCTGATCGAAGCGGTACCTTACTTGACCGACGAGCAGGCCGGTGTGCTTTCCAACATCCAGGACCCGGCCCGGATTGCCGACCGGGCTATTTCCATGATGAACATCCACAACCAGGAAAAACAGGAAATCCTCGAGGAGATGGACGTCAAAGAACGGCTGGAGAAGGCCACGGTGATTGTCAACCGGGAAATTCAGCGGGCGGAACTGGGGGAGAAGATCCAGTCCGAGGTGCAGGACGAAATCTCCAAGACGCAGCGGGAGTACTACCTGCGGGAGCAGCTCAAAGCGATCCGCAAGGAGCTGGGCGAGGACGAACAATCGCTGGATCAGAAGGATTTGGAGGATAAGATCAAAGCCGCTGGCATGTCCCCCGAGGCGGATAAGGTAGCCATGAAGGAGTTGGAGCGACTGGGCCGCATCCCACCCCAGTCACCGGAGTTTACCGTGGCCCGGACCTACATCGACTGGCTCACCGACCTGCCCTGGAGCAAGAGCACGGACGACAACAACGACCTGGCTAACGCCCAGCAGATTCTGGACGAGGACCACTACGGCCTGGAGAAGACCAAGGAGCGCATTCTGGAATATCTGGCGGTGCGCAATCTGAAGTCCCGGCAGGATGGGGACGGCAAGCTGAAAGGTCCCATCCTATGCCTGGCGGGCCCCCCCGGCACAGGCAAAACCTCCATCGGTCGATCAATCGCCCGGGCCATGGGGCGCGAGTTCGTGCGTATGTCGCTGGGCGGCATGCGGGATGAGGCGGAGATCAGGGGGCACCGGCGGACTTATATCGGCGCCCTGCCAGGCCGGATTATCCAGGGGTTGAAAAAGGCCGGCACCAACAATCCGATCTTCATGCTGGACGAGATCGACAAATTGGGGATGGATTTCCGTGGCGATCCCAGTTCGGCGCTACTGGAGGTGCTGGACCCGGAGCAGAATTTTTCCTTCAACGATCACTACCTCGAAGTGGATTTCGACCTGTCCAACGTGATGTTCATCTCCACCGCCAACCGGGCCGACCAGATCCCCGGGCCGTTGCGCGACCGGATGGAGATTCTCGATTTCACCGGTTACATCGACGATGAGAAGATCAACATCGCACAAAATTTCCTGGTGCCCAAGCAGGTCAAGGAGAACGGTCTGGACGAGACACAGATCGTCTTCGAGGAGGAAGGTCTGTTGGAGTTGATCCACTCCTATACCCGGGAGGCGGGAGTGCGTAACCTGGAGCGGGAGATCGCCAATGTGGCCCGCAAACGAGCCCGGGAGGTGGTGGAGAGCTTATCCACTGACAGCACCCCTGGGGATGAGACGAAGGAAGCAGCTGAAGGGGACGAAAGCGGTCAGCAAGATGGGCCGTCGGCCCTAACAGGAGAGCCGGTACATATCACCAAGGAACAGGTAGTGGAATACCTGGGACCCAAGAGATTCTTCTCGGAGATGGCCGAAAGGGTATCTGAACCCGGTATAGCCGTCGGTCTGGCATGGACCGCCGCCGGGGGCGACATCCTCTTCATTGAGGCCTCCCGGATGCCCGGTGATGGTCAGTTGCATCTCACCGGCCAGCTGGGTGACGTGATGAAGGAGTCGGTGCGGGCGGCCTGGAGTTACGTGCGGGCGCATGCTGAGGACCTGGGTATTGACCCCAAATTTCACAAGGCCTGGGATGTGCATGTGCACGTACCGGCCGGAGCCATCCCCAAAGACGGACCCTCAGCGGGGGTGGGCATGCTTTCCGCCATCGTCTCGCTGCTCACTGGCCGGCAGGTGAAGGAAGGGGTGGGTATGACCGGCGAGATCACCTTGCGGGGGAACGTACTGCCTATCGGCGGGGTCAAGGAGAAGCTCACCGCGGCCCATCGGGCGGGACTCAAACATGTGATCCTGCCTTATGAGAATGAGAAGGACATAGAGGATGTCCCGGATAAAGTGAAGGACGACCTGCAGCTCAGCTTTGTCAAACGGATGAGCCAGGTGCTGGAGGCCGCCCTGGAAACCGAGCAGAGTATCCCTGCGGTGACGGGACCTGATAAAGAGGATGGAAAGCAAAAGAACGGTGAGCCGGATGCGGTCACCGCCGATGATGTCCTGGCTCCCGGCCACGTCGAGGAATAATTTTCAGCCCGGTAGCGGACGCTTAGCTCAGTTGGTTCAGAGCATCGCCCTTACAAGGCGGGGGTCACAGGTTCGAGTCCTGTAGCGTCCACCAATAATAACAAGGGGTTAGCGAAAATGCTAACCCCCTTTTTTTACTCTTGTGACAGTTTTGCGACAGCTTGAGGGGAATTAGAAACAGGACTCCCATCCGGGGGGAGGAGGTTCAGCGCTGGCCCAAAATGGATTATAACCTTATCGCCAACCGCAAATATATCGCCGGATCGAAAGCAGCTCCGACGGGGTGATAGCGAAACTCCCGGGGGCCTAAATTCCGCAATAGAAGACTGCCCGACAACCTTTCGTGCCAGAATTGCTTCTTCAGCTGCAGGTCGAACACTACCGAGGGACCGATGCTCGACCGGTAAATGAGATCCACTTTCGGAGTCCACGCCACTGTCAGTCCATCGACTGGTCGGTAATCTTCAAAGTCGGCCCGCGAGCGGAAAGTCAGCATCCCCCAGATAACGAAACCGGGGACCGGCTTGAACGTGAGGCGATAAGTGGCCTTATGCCGCGGCAAGCTGTCCCAGACCCGCTTGAAGAGGTCATCCCCCCGCCGTACCGGCTGGAATAAATATGTCAGCCTGTGCCGGGTATTTCTACCTAGCGACTGAACCAGCCCGATCTCCCCGCCCACCGTCAGCCCTTGTTGCCCCCCATAGATCCGGGTTGGGGAGCGGAAAGAGGCATCCTCCGGTTGGTAGGCAAAGGAGTGCTCCTCCAGCAGAAGTTCAGGAAAATAGCGATAGGCTATGCGGGCATCCAACGTAGTGGCGGGCGTAACGGCCCAGATCCAGCCCAAGTCTATGGTCCGTTGGGAGGAAGTGGCAATATCACCATGAATCTGGTACTCGAGGCCGTACTCCTCCAGCAGACTATATCCCCGGCTGACCCAGAGCCAGAGGCTATTGCCTTCGGCCAGCAGACGCTCGGTTGTGGCAAAAGTGGCCGATAGGCGCTGGCGTGGTCGAATCTGCCACTGGGTAGCCACCGATGCTTTCAGGGCTTGTTGTCCGCCCTGACTGGCCAACAGGGCGCTATAATCGGTAGTAAAGCCGGAGCGGGGCCTCAGATGTAACCTTCCAAATATCTTCCCAACGCTCAGCCCCTGGTTTGGGAGATAGTACCCGGAAAGCAAGCTTTGTTGATCGATCTCGATCCCCAGGGTGGCCCGCCAATTGGGCCGGCGACGCGAAACTTCGCCCCCGACGCCCCGTCGGATTGTCTCCCAATCGAAATCAAAATCCAATCTGTTGGGAAATTCCCCCAGGTTTGTACTTGAGTATCTCAGCCAGTAAGAGAGTTCGAAGCTATTCAGGGCCTGCTCGCCGCGTAGCGCCAGATATCCCAGCCGAGCATTGATCGGAACTTCACGGCCCAACGGCGAAAAGAAGTGAAAATATCGGGAAAAGTATGAGTAACCCACTGTAAGCACTTGTTTGCCGCGGCGGCCGGTATGACCTATTTGCAGGAAAGGGGACCCTCCGGTGTGATGTCCTGGCCACTCGGAGACCATATCACTGTTGCGCCGTAGCATGTAAAAGTCGGTGAAGGGGAATTCCGAGTACCTCAGGCTGGCAAGCAGTCGCCAAGGACCGCCACGATAGCCGAAGCCGGCGACGGCGTCGGTAATATGCTCCACGTTGGGCGTTGACCAGTCGGTAGACCGGTAAGGTCCCGGATCTCCAGTCTCATTACCTAGCGTGAACTCAAAATGCCCGGATTTCCCCTGTTCAGGTGGCGTCAGGTGAATGTGGATCAGACCCTGGTCAACAAATTCACCGTGGTGCAGCTGCGGAACGGTAATCAGCTCCACCGAATCTATCTGGAAAAGCGATAACGGCAGCATATTTAACTGGTTCACCCCCAGGAATGACCAATCCAACCGCACCCCGTCCACCAGGATCAGCCACTGCTGCTCCTGGAAGGAGCCCAGACTGTTCGCTACGGCCCGCCAGGTAAAACCATCGGTGGTGTTGAGCTGCCAGTCCTCGGCCAACAACAGCAGGTCACCCAGGTTAACCAGTCCGGCTTGCTCGATCATGCTGTGTGTCAAAACAGTTCTTCCTGGTAACGGCATGTCGGTAGCTGCGGCACCCAGCAGCCGGCAACAAAGCAGCAAAAGACAACCTGCCGCTACGTTTTTCAACGCATGAACTCCCTGAACCAACCCGGCGCGGGAATCGTGCGGCCAACCCCGGCGGAAATGAAAGTAAGGTTAATACGGCGGTATGTAAATACTAACTCCCGGCTCACCTCAATTGTGAACATGTAATCGTTGCGGATGGGCCGTTCCAACCGGGCCGCAGCGCGGACGCACAGCTCCTCCTCCATGGGATTTACCTCGTCCTTGCCAAAATCCAGATGAATGTCGCCCAGGCCGACGCCACCTGCAAGTTCCCAGCCCCACGGGAGGTCCAGTCTGGTGTTCCAGCCCAAGTAGCCAAACGTACTTTGGAAACCAGGCACATCCTTTACGGAGCTGGCATAATACAAAGTCCGTATCGCAATCTCGACCTCTCCGAAATAAAAAGGGGTCGAAACAGTCGCTCCCACCCCGGGAGCCGGCTGCCAGTACCGGTGTAGCCGATTGCGGCTGGCATCCACGGCGGTCTGGAGTTGGATTTTGAGGGTGGAGAAAGGCTGCGGCCCGGCGGCGGAGAGTGAGCCCGAGATGATCAGCGGCATCAACAGAATCACCAGGCGCAATCTAATTGGAGCTCTACTATCTGTGGTTGGCATTGTTGATGTGCCCAAGGTGCGATTACAATTTCAGACCCGGTGCTCTCAAAAATATACTCCCTTGCAGGTATTCAGTCAAAGCTACCGATTTCGGTTTCAATACGATAGATTTGGCCTCCACCGGCAACTTGGTAAAGGCGGATTAGAAAAGTGGTGATTTCAGAGGACAGATAGCCGAGATGCGCTTCTCGCCGCGCAACCCTTCCAGAACGATGGCGATATTCTCTTCAACCGAGTACTTCCTTCTGGTCCTCCGCTTGATCTCTCGGATCACTGATTCAGACTTCTTCTCTGCCATTTCAAGACTCCTCTGCGAGGGGTTCAACTTAATATAAGTGTCTCTTAATTCTCAGTCCATTTTGGTCCACATTAGCTCTGATACCGAACATGCCAAGGTTATCTTTGTTACCCTTGAGATTAAAACACCACTTCACAGGGCGATTGTTGGTGACTTCCCCGTCGTTGTGAAAAGGCCTGCCTACTCGGTTCTTGAGAACCGTCGTCTCAAGTCATTCGGTGTTAACCATCTACCGCACTGGAAGGATGGCTTGGAAACCTTCCTGCGGGATACAATCCTTTAATGATGCCTAGTGAGAGTGAAGGGCCAGAATTTTGAAGATATCTATTTTCGGCGCCCGTGGTATCCCTGCCAGATGGAGTGGGCTTGATACCTCTGTTACAAACCTCGGCCCACGACTTGTGAAACATGGGCATGATGTTACCTTGTTTTGCCAACCCAAGCATACTGATCCAAATGAGCCTTCATACCCAGACCTTGTGGATTGGACCGCTACCTGCTACGCCAACTTGCTCAACCGTCAGCAACTCTGCTACCGATACGGCTGGTCAATGGCGAGTGATATGCCGAATCGATATATTTATTGAGAGGGAATTATTGATGAAGAAACTTCGAAGGTGGTCCAGGTGAATGACCTGGCTACACCAGAGAAGCAGAACCGGAAACAACGGGAGGAAGTTGCCCTTGGGAAACAGTAGAACGAGGAGATGGGTCGGAACCTTGATGAAATTAAGAGAAAGTATGACGAGCTCTTCGAGGGCCAGGGGTTTATAAGGTTTCTGGCGGCGTTGGCGGGGCAGCAGAAAGCCATGGCCGAGACTCTCCCAAGTTAAATAACGGAAAAAGATGACTTCGTTATGATCCCCTCCGAAAGTTCGAGGGGGCATAAAATTCCTATTGCTTTCGATGGCCAACTGAGTAGTGCGGGAAATTCCTAGACCATATCTCCTACTGTAATTAAGTTTACTCGCTTTACTCGCTGATTATGGATACTATGGAACAGCCAACGCAAAATACCCCGGAGAGCAGACCGCCCTCCTACCTGGCGTACGAAGAGGAGGATGCTGTCTCGTTGCTGGACATCCTCCTGGTGATCACCCGTAATCGGCGGCTTATTGGGATAACTACTGCTTTTTTTCTGGCATTGGGGCTCCTGATTGCCGTTTTCAGTCCTAATGAATATACAGCATCGGCCAGAATGATCAGGGAGACGCAGACTGAAAGTGCTGGTGGCCTGGGGGGCGGCTTGGCGGCTTTGCGGGGGTTGGGCATATCCATTGGCGGCAGTTCGATAGGGCTCACAGCTGCGACCTACCCGGACATTCTGCGCAGCCGCGAAGTGCGGTTGGCCATTGCCCGCAGTGAGTTTCACTTTGAGGATGTAGACGGACCTATGACCCTGGTGGACTATTACAGCAGGGATCCGGGGGTCTTGAAACTGATACTGGCCGGGATTCAAAAGGTCACTATCGGGCTGCCCGGCACCATTATTGGTTTGTTCAGAGACAAGCCGCTCACCGCCGGAGTAAATAGCGGCAATGGTAATCTACAGTTCCTAACTGAGGAAGAAGAGAGAGTTATCGAGCAGCTTAACAATATGCTGTCCGTTAATATTGATCGCACTTCGGGCATCATGTCCATTTCGATAACCACCCCGCAACCCTTGCTCTCGGCCCAGCTGGCCCAAACATTCATCAATCACCTTACTGAGCGGGTGCGTGAGATTTACACGAAAAAGGGCCGGGAAGATCTCAATTTCATCCAGGAGCGCTTTGGCGAAGCACAGCAACAGCTGGAGATTGCAGAAAAAGAGCTAGCGCAGTTTATGGACCGTAACCTGAATCCTCAAACGGCCCAACTGCAGACGGAAATGGAGCATCGGCAACGCCAGGTTTCCTTCAAAACGCAACTGTATAGCGACCTGCAAACCCAGTTGACTCAGGCGGAAATAGAGCTTCAGCGCAGCCAGCCTGTGATTACTTTATTGGAAGCTCCAGTGCCACCATTAGAGCGAAGTGCACCTAAAAGAAAGCGCATCGTAATTATTAATATCATTCTAGGAATCCTGATTGGTACGGCACTCGCGTACGTGAAGAAGTATATCAAGGGCTTAGACGAATCACCAGAAGATCAAAGGAAAAAAATCGACGAAATTCGCGAAGCCCTGATCCCTGCGAGATTTTTAAAAGCTGGCGGCCGTGTGCAAAGTGATAGAGATAGATAGATGTGGGTGGCATCGCCGCCATGCATATGGTGACATTTCCCGCTTCATTTTAAATACAAGGTAAATGGATTTGTCAATCTCCCACAGTCAGTTGTTGTTGGAAAAATAATACCATCTGGTTTTCCTGAGAATCTGCGGAAATGGGGGAATTCCGCTGATCACCACCATATTCAGGCCACATGTTGAAACATTATCCCTCTACAAGGAACATTCTGCGCCATGCTTGATATTCAAAAGACCCTGGACGAACATCAGTCGGTAATCAGAGACTTGCAGCTCCTGGCGCCCAAAATCACTGAGATTGCCAAGGGGCTGGCTGATTGCATCCGACGAGGAGGTAAAATCCTTTGGATGGGCAATGGTGGCAGTGCTGCCGATTGTCAACACATGGCGGCAGAATTAGTTGGAAGGTTTTCCCGTGAACGGCAAGCAATCGCCTCCATCGCTCTGACAACTGACACATCGATTCTGACCGCGCTGGGAAACGATTATGGCTTCGATACTGTCTTCGCCCGCCAGATTGAAGCCTTGTGTCAGCCCGGAGACGTGGTGGTTGGCATCTCCACCTCAGGCAACAGCATGAACGTCATTCACGGCATCCGAAAGGCCCGGCAGATTGGGGCGCTGACGGTTGGTTTTACTGGCCGGGACGGGGGAAAACTTGCCGGCGAGGTGGAACTCTGCCTGTCCGCGCCATCCTCCGATACGCCCCGTATCCAGGAGTCGCACACCCTGATGGCGCACATCATCTGCGACTGGATCGAAGCGGACGTGGTGGCGACGGCCGAAAGGAAAGGCTAGGGGTTGATCCGTCCTTATCTCCTATCGTCAGAGATCGATCCCCTGAAGGGTCATCCGGTATGACAGTCCACGCCATCATCCCAGCGCGCGGCCGCTCGAAGGGCATTCCCCGGAAAAACATCATGCCTATCTGCGGGAAACCTCTGCTCGCTTGGACGATCGAACAATCGCTTCAGGCGCAACGGGTCGGGGGGACCTACGTCTCCACGGATGATCCCGAGATCGCGGCGGTGGCGACGAGTTTCGGCGCAGAAGTCATTCTTCGGCCGGCGGAACTGGCAACGGATAGCGCCTCAACGGAAAGTGCCGTGGAGCATGCCTTGTCAATCATCGCCGGGGAGCATAGCATAGCATCCGACATCGTCGTGTTGCTCCAGCCAACGTCTCCATTGAGAAAACCGGAAGATATCGATAGAGCCGTCGACCAATTCGTCCGTGAAAAGGCGGACAGTCTGTTCTCGGCCGCACGGGTGGACGACTTCCTGCTCTGGGAACAGGGGGAAAAGGATTGGCGGAGTCTCAATTACGATTATCTTAACCGGGGACGTCGCCAGGACCGAGCGCCCCAATTTGTGGAGAACGGGTCTATTTACATCTTCAGACCGGAGATCCTGCGCCGGGAGAAAAACCGACTGGGAGGGCGGATATCGGTCTATGAGATGGCATTCTGGCAGACGTGGGAGATCGACAGCCCGGATGATGTTGAACTAGTTGAGTATTACCTGACGGCCAAGATCAAGAGGGATCAAATCTCTGCATTAAAGCATGCAACCATCGACCTGCTGGTATTCGATTTCGATGGGGTTTTCACCGACAATAAGGTATTCACGTTCGAGGATGGGAGAGAGGGCGTTTTTGCCAACCGGGGAGACGGCTTGGCCATTAGTGCTTTTAAAAAAATGAATATTCCCATGCTGATTCTCTCGACTGAGAAGAACCAGGTGGTGGAAGCTCGGGCAAAAAAGTTGGGTGTACCGTGTATCTCCGGCGTGGCGAGCAAAAAGAAGGTCTTGCAGGACTATTGTAAACGTCACGATATTCCGGTAGAGAACATTCTTTATGTTGGGAATGACTTGAATGATTTGGAGGCGATGAAGCTTATTGGCTGGCCGGTCTGCCCTATGGACGCCGCTGAAGAGGTCAAGAGTATTGCCACCCTCGTGCTAGCTCGCCGGGGCGGTGAAGGGGTGATTCGGGAATTATGGAATTATTTTCGCTAACAATAACAGGTGTTTCTGTATGTCAATTTTCATTATAGCAGAAATTGGAATCAATCACAACGGCGACCTGGAGATCGCCAAGCAGCTGATCGATGCGGCCGTGGATGCAGGCGCCGATGCTGTTAAGTTCCAGAAGCGGAATATTGATCTTGTTTATGATCAGGAAATGCTTGATTCGCCCCGCGAGAGCTCCTGGGGTACAACCCAGCGTGACCAGAAAGAGGGCCTGGAGTTTGGCCCGGAGGAGTACCGTGCTATCGATAAGTACTGTCGGGAGCAGGGCATCGAATGGTTCGCCTCGGCCTGGGACCTGGAGAGCCAGAAATTTCTCCGGCAGTTCAACCTGAAGCATAACAAGATTGCGTCGGCGATGATTGTTTATGAAGATCTGCTCCGGGAAGTAGCCTCGGAAGGCAGGCATACCTTCATCTCAACGGGGATGAGCGCTGAGCCTGAAATCGGCCGGGCGGTAGAAATTTTCCGGGACGCCGGTTGTCCGTTTGACCTGATGCATTGTGTTTCAACCTATCCTATGGATGACGAGAACGCAAACTTGAACTGCATCAAGACCCTGCGTGAAAAATATCAATGTAACGTGGGCTACAGCGGCCATGAAGTGGGACTGGCCGTATCCTACGCTGCAGCTGCGTTGGGCGTTACTTCCCTCGAACGGCATATTACCCTCGACCGGGCCATGTACGGCTCGGACCAGGCGGCTTCCGTGGAACCGGCCGGTTTTCGGCAGCTGGTCGGGGCGGTCCGTAAAATCGAGGCGGCGATGGGCGATGGAGTGATCGGTATCCATGAGAAAGAAGTTTCGATCGCGAAAAAACTGCGCGCCCATTTGCCCTGGGAATCCAGCCATTGACATTTACTGGCGGCAAGGTTTCCACACCAGCGGGCATCGTCGCGGTTATCCCGGCCCGCAGGGGATCCAAGGGCATTCCTGACAAGAATATTAAGCTTTTAGCTGAAAGGCCATTAATTGCCTACAGTATTGCAGCTGCACGTTTGACGGATAATATCGACCGTGTGATTGTTTCTACAGATTCTGAACAGTACGCAAATATTGCCCGCAAATATGGTGCAGAAATTCCTTTTTTACGACCTGTGGAGATATCTGATGATACGAGTACGGATTATGAATTTATCAAGCATTTGCTTGATTGGTTTCGAGATAATGAGGGTTATCAACCTAAATATTTGGTTCACTTACGACCGACAACGCCTCTGCGTGAAACAAATTACATAAAAAAGGCCATCGAACTTTTAAGCCAGGATGCTAGTGCTACCGCATTACGCTCCGTACAAGATATGTCTGAATCTGCCTACAAAACTCTTGAAATAGAAAGAGGTTATTTGAAATGTATTTGTTCAGGATCGTTGGATTTAGATCAAGCAAATCGACCTAGACAGGAATATAAAAAAACTTATTTGGCTAATGGATATGTCGATGTATATAGAAGTTCCTATGTGATCGAAAATAGAAGAATACTTGGAGATAGAGTTATTGCACATGTCACACCGAGCATTACTGATATCGATATATTAGAGGAATTTTACTATCTGGAATATCAGATAGAGAGGGATCCAACACTAATTGGTAGACTGTTTTCATCTAATATATAGCATAAACTTTTGGGAATACCGAGGATTCAGCGTATTAAAAATATTCGGTGTTGGATGAGAATGAGATAAATACAAAGCGGGGGAAATAAGAAATGGTTGTTAAACTCGGATGGGGATTAGAGGATATGCCAGTATATCTAAAGATTATAAGCGTTTGTTTTAGAAAAAATATTGCGGCATTTGCAACTTGAGCCAGATCAAACAAATTCATATGAAATTAACCCAAATATGACAAAGTGAAATTTATGAACGGCAGGGATTAAGTACAATGGGATACAAAATTTATAAAAATAAAAACTGCTTTATTACTGGTGCAACAGGTGGTATTGGGAGATGCATATCAAAATTATTTGCTGAAAATGGATGCAATTTATTCTTAACCTCCACGAGCATAAACAAGTTAGAGAGTTTAAAAGAAGAATTATGCTCACTATATGGTAGTGATATTAGGATTGTTTATATGGCGGGTGATCTGAATAAAACTCAGGATATAAAAAAGCTTATTGCACTAGCACGAAAGGAATACCATTCGGTCGACATCTTAGTAAATTGTGTTGGTTATTATGCGGTAAAATCCTTAAATGATAGCAGTTTAAATGATTTCGAAACATTCTTCAATTTAAATGTTAGGGCGGCATTTATCTTCTGCAAAGAATTTTCGCGAGATATGATAAAAAGTGGGTGGGGGCGAATTATAAACATTGGTTCTTCATCTGCATATATTGGCAGTAGGAATACTACGCTTTACTGTGCTTCAAAGCATGCTCTTTTAGGGTTTAATCGGGCTCTACATGATGAATTAAAACAATACAATATAAGAACCTATTGTGTATCCCCCAGTGGAGCGAAAACAGATATGGGAAAATTAATACCAGGTCAGAACTTTGACACGCTTGTAGATCCCGAGCAAATAGCTGAGTATGTAGGTTTTATTTGTTCTTTTGATGAAGAGATGATTTCAGATGAAATTAGGCTAAACAGAATGGTGATAAAATGATCAAAAGCATTCGCCACACTGGAATAGTAGTTAAGAACCTAGCAGAGTCATTGAGTTTCTATCGTGACCTACTTGGCTTAAAGATCGCTAAGAAAATGGAGGAGAGCGGTGATTATATCGATAATATGTCTGCCCTAAAAGGTGTTGCGGTAACAACAATCAAACTGGATGCTCCTGATGGTCAGCTTATAGAACTTCTTCATTTCAGTAGTCATCCGCTCCAGCATCAACCGCGTGAATTCCATGATATCGGCATTGCTCATATCGCCTTTTCCGTTAATAATTTGGACGAAACCTACCGGCTGCTGACGGAATCGGGTGTGCCGTTTAACGCGCCGCCCCAGCGGTCTCCGGACGGCTACGCCAAAGTCACCTTCTGCCAGGCGCCAGAGGGAACGTTTATAGAATTGGTTGAGGAACTTTAGGGTGCCTAAACCAATAAAGAAAGACTATGTTGAGGTCGTTTATAACGAGAAGGATCGACCTTTTACCCGCTATCCCAACCAGCTCAGCCGGTATTTATTCCAGAAGTATGAAATGGTTCCGGGTCAGAAAATTGTCGATGTGGGATGTGGACGGGGCGAATTTTTAAACGGCTTTATCCAATGTGGCTTACACGGATATGGCGTAGATCAGTCAATCGTCGCTAATACAATATGCCCGGATGGAGAGATTACCCAGTCCGATTTACTGCATGAATCACTTCCATATCCGGACTCCACTTTCGATGTGGTGTATTCAAAATCGGTGCTTGAGCATTTTTATTATCCCGAAAATCTCGTGCAGGAATTCTATCGCGTTGTAAAACCTGGGGGCTTGATTATTACCATGGTCCCGGATTGGGAGGCAGTCTACAAAACCTTTTATGAAGATTACACTCACCGGACACCCTTCACGCTGGATTCTCTCCGGGATATCCTTCTAATTCACGGATTCGAACAGGTCATGGTGCATAAATTCCGGCAGTTACCTTTCTTATGGTCGTTACCATGGCTTTGGCCGTTCTTAACATTTATTGCGTGGGTTACTCCGATTCGACTATCGAAGCATACGAAACTAACCCGGTTTTCAAGAGAGATTATGTTGTTATCGAGTGCTGTAAAGCCGGTTCAGTGATGGTTAATCAGAAAAAAATTTACCGATAGTGGAAACGTTGGGATTCCATATAAAGCGCGGAGAGAACCGCCGTAGCTGCAACTCTCCAATCATCTGTACCCATGAAAAGTAATTCTAAGGATAGCCCTATCGGCTTCATGCAGGGCCGCCTTTCGCCACTGATAGAGGGCAAGATTCAGTCCTTCCCCTGGCCTTATTGGCAACAGGAATTCACCCTGGCCCAGCAGAACGGATTTCATCTCATGGAGTGGACCCTGGATCAGGAGCGGTTGCCCGAGAATCCCCTGATGACTGAAAAAGGCCGGCAGGAGATCAAGGCGCTGATGGCCAAACACCAGCTGGCGATCAAGTCCCTCACCGGCGACTGTTTCATGCAAGCCCCTTTCTACAAGGTGCTGAGCGAACAGCGGGAGGGGCTCCTGGAGGATCTTGCCAATATCATCAAGTCCTGCGCTGATGTAGGTATCCGGATCGTCCTGATCCCCCTGGTGGACGCCGGCCGCCTGGAAAACCGGCAACAGGAGAAAGCGCTGTTGGAAGGACTTGCCACCATCACGCCCTTGCTGAACCAGACGGGTGTTATGGTAAGCTTTGAGTCCGATTTGCCCCCGGACAACCTGGCCCGGTTCATTGACAACCTTAACGAGCGCTATTTTGGCCTTACCTATGACATCGGCAACAGCGCTGCGCTGGGGTATGATCCCGAAGAAGAACTGGCGGCTTATGGCCCTCGGGTGGTGAACGTGCATGTCAAGGATCGCAAGCTTGGAGGCACAACCGTTCCGCTTGGCACCGGGAACGCCAATATTCCGAAAGCACTGGCGGCATTGCAGAAGGCCGGTTATCACGGGAATTACATCTTACAAACCGCCCGAGCGACCAACGGGGATCACGCGGGGGTGTTGTGCACCTACCGCGATATGATGGCCGATTGGCTCGGAGAACTGGTCGCCTGACCGATGGACCTGCAGCTCGATAACCAGTGGGTGCTGGTCACCGGATCATCCCGGGGGATCGGCAGGGGAATCGTGGAAGCATTCCTGCGAGAAAAGGCGAATGTTATTCTAGTTGACCGTGACCGACAGTCGATAAAGGCAACCGCAGATGCTTTTACTACCGATTACGGCCGTGACAGAGTGCGTTCGCTGGTCGCCGACCTGCAGCAACCGGATGGGATTGCGGCTTTAACCGCCATGATCCGGGAACAGGTAGGCAGACTGGATCATTTGATCTGTAATATCGGCAGTGGAGCGTCGGTTCCACCCTTAGAGGAAGATATGCCCGAATTCCAGCGCATGTTGGACCTCAATTTACTGATTGCCGTAAGGACGGTTAACGCGTTGCGCGATCTGCTGGAGGCCGGTGCCAAGGTGGGGGAGACTACCTCAAGCATAACTTTCATTGGCTCCATCTGTGGCGTGGAGGCGCTCGGTTGCCCGACGGCTTACGCTGCCGCCAAGGCGGGATTGATCGCCTATGCCAAAAATATTGCCCGCCCCCTGGGACAGCGGGGGGTGCGGGTGAACGTCGTATCGCCGGGCAATGTCCTTTTCCCCGGTTCCACCTGGGAGAAGAAACTGGCGGCCAACCGGGAGGCAGTGGAGTCCATGCTCATGAAGGAAGTACCGCTGCAGCGTTTGGGTACCCTGGATGAGATCGCGGACGTCGTGGTGTTTCTGGCGTCCAGGCGGGCGGCCTTCGTGTCCGGCGCCAACTGGGTCGTCGACGGTGGTCAGGTGCGGAGCCTGTAACGTGCCGGACCGATTTGATCTGACGGGCAAGCTTGCGGTGATCACCGGCGGTGGAGGTCTGCTGGGCCGGGAGCACGCCGCCGCACTGGCAGAGTTAGGTGCCACGGCTATCCTGACAGATATCAATGGACCATCCGTTGAGCAGGCGGCACGGAAACTGGGGGCCGACTACGGCGACCGGATCATTCCCATGATCATGGACGTGACCGATCCTGTATCTATCCGAGCAATAAACGACAGTATCCACCGTGACCACGGCGGCGTGCAGGTCTTGGTGAACAACGCCGCCATCGATCCAAAGGTGGGTGCAAACCGGGACATTGAGGAAAGCTCGCGCCTGGAGAATTTTTCGCTGGAGGAGTGGCAATCGCAACTGGATGTGGGCCTGACCGGCGCCTTTCTGTGCAGTCAGGTCTTTGGTAGTGCAATGGCCCGGGCCGGGGGCGGGGTCATTCTGAATATTGCCTCGGACCTATCGGTGATCGCCCCGGACCAGCGGCTGTATCGTAAAGAAGGTTTGCCCGATGATCAGCAACCAGTCAAACCGGTGACCTACTCGGTTATCAAGAGCGGCCTGGTAGGGCTGACACGCTACCTGGCCACCTATTGGGCAGACCAGGGTGTCCGGGTAAATGCCCTATCCCCCGGGGGGGTGTATACGGACCAGCCTCAGGAATTCGTCCAAAGGCTGACAAACCTGATCCCCCTGGGCAGAATGGCCGCCGGGGATGAGTATCGTGGTGCTGTCCAGTTTCTGTGCTCGGATGCTTCCAAGTACATGACGGGGCAGAACGTAATTATGGATGGAGGACGATCCGTTTGGTAACGTACGCCGCAAGGCAGAGGCCTCGATGGATAACGGGTGAGCTTGTAGGCGCTCCAATATCACCTTCCAATCCATCGATTCCTGAATTCATCGCGTAGATTCATTCACCATGTCTATCTTCAGGTCTTATTTAAAAGACAACGTCATTGTTTTCATAGGTCATGCCCTGATCCAGATTAAAGGGCTGGTCCTGCTGCCCATTATTATTAAAACCGCCGGGACGACCATTTATGGTGGGTATGTATTAGTGACGACGGTACTGAGATTATTTTTTGGTATCTCATCTTTTGGTGCGGGATTCCGTTATCGACGATTTATGCCCTCAACGGAAGATCGGGGTGAGCGGCAAGTACTCTTTTACCCCCAATTCTATTTTCAACTGCTGGTCATTGGCGTTTTCTGTTTAGCAGCCATACCGTTTGCGCCGATCATCAAGGGGGCCCTACTAGAGCAATCCATCGAGTTCTCCCTTTGGCTTATACCTACATACCTGATCCTATTTACCTTCTATAGCCAACTGGCGGGTTATTATCGCTATACCCGCAGGATGATTTATTTCAGCCTGGCAACGCTTTTCTTTCCCTATCTCACGATAGCCATCGTTATTTATTACAGTATTTATCAACAACTGAACATCAATACACTTCTCTCGGCTAATATCTTCGCGCTGCTACTCGTCGCTTTACCCCTGCTGCTCAAAGCCACAGTCGAACTCCATTTTCGAATGGTTTTCTATCGTCTCAAAGAGTTGGTGGCGGACATCAAGTTGGGCTTTCCCCTGGTCCTTGGGTATGTCGTGGACTTCATCCTTAGCGGTAGCGACCGGCTTATCATTGCTTCGTTTATCTCGGTAGCGGCGGTGGGGTATTATAATCCTGCTTATACTCTGGGTTCTCTCATCATCATACTTCCCAAGATATCGGGCGTGGTCATGCCTCCGCTATTATCCAGGTGTGTCGATTCTGGGCAAGAAGAGGAGGCCCGGAAAATTGTGGACACCACCTTAAAGATATTCTTGATGGCTGCCATACCCTTTATCGTGGGTAGTTATATGTTCAGTGAACCGCTTTTACGACTGCTAGCGAATGAGGAAGTAGCCAGTCAAGCCAAGCTGGTGACCCCCATTGTAGCGTTGGGGGTATTATTTTATGGCTTGTTCTATATTTTCAATACTATATTCTTTATAAGGTTGAAAACTAATTATATGTTCAAAGTCAGTAGTCTTGCTGCGGTCATGAATTTAATTTTGAACGTAATTTTCCTTTATCTATTCCGAAATATTCTAGTGGCCGCAATGACCACGCTAATCGCCTATCTCATGGCTTTTATCTATGCTTTTAAAATGGTAAGAACGGTATGGGAAATTCATATTGATATTAAAATGCTTGCGAAGGTTCTGATCGCGGCTGTTGGAATGGGGCTGTTTATCCACGCTGTGAATTCACTCATGCCGGTTGCGCTTAGCGGTCACATAGGCATTATACTTGGAGAGATCCTGCTGGGTATTGGTATTTACACCGGGCTCACTTTAATGATGGGTGTAATTCAACCGCGTGAATGGGCTGTCCTCTTTATTTCGAAGAATAAACCTGTCACAGACGCCAATGGCACGTTTAAACCCATCAGTTCTAAACAGCCTTAACCTTATTATTAGATAGCACCGTGATAGGCACACAAATAAATAGGATCTATCATCATGAGGAAGTATAAACGAGATTGTTCCATTCAATGAAAGACCGGAACCGTCCCATTATCATTTTTTGCCAGGCGCCCGCAGATTTACCCTATGTTCTGGCTCTGTATGAAGAAAACCTGGGGAAGCGGCCCATATCGATCTACGTTCTGGGCGTTCAGGGCACTTTCGAACAAATAAAAATATATGGGCTTGAAGTAGACCTACTGGACTTTCTCCCCTATCCAACAAAAAGAAGTCTCCTGCGCAAACCCTTCCGCGTTTTGAGAGTACGCCGAGAAGTCAGAGCATACCAGCGTAGATTTGAGAAATACCAAGACTACGATGTCTACTACTCTTCGAATGAATGGGACTGGTTTCTGTTTTCCCTCCTTCCGATCTTGCACAACCGGAATCAACTGTTCATTTACGATCACTACGGAACAACCCACGAGCGCCTGCCTACTCGTATGAGGAGCAAAGATTACCTCATGTGGGCCGTATTCCGGTATATCACGGGTACTGACTTGATTATTTTTCGTCGGTTTAGCACCAGTGTTGCCTACTTTCCTTATCGTCGTTACGATGTACAAGTCGTAGAGATCAATCCTAGTAGTGAAATATTAGCCAAGTATGCCTATCAAGTCAGTCATATACCAGAAAGGTCCATTCTCTTATACGAACATGATATGGCCGATGAGCCTACATTCGTTCAATACGAAGATACGACAGTAACTCTGATCGAGCGGTTACATTCAGAGGGATTTAAAGTATTCGTGAAACCGCATCCAAGAGTAGGACATTCCCACTTTCTGGATTCTTGCGGCGTAACCATCCTGCCGAAATACATTTCAGGTGAATTGCTGCCAGTAGAGCGTTTTATAGCTGTTCTCGGTATCTGGACGACAAGCATCGCCAAGATTGCACTTAGCGAACGTGATACGCGTGCCATTTCCATTCTCGATCTATATACACCGATCAATCCGTTGGATATGCCTGTGATGCGAGCATACCTTATCAAACAATCGGGAGGGAAAGTATATTTTGCAAACAACATCGACGATTTATTGAAGCTCATCACATGTTAATTTATCACCAACACATACAACTTCAGGCGCGATAGATCGTTTGTGGGAACGAAACAAGAAAGGCAATGGACAGCCAACCTGGATGGGCGGTTGAGATAGATGTTGAATGTGCCCTAAATTTTAACTGGAGGTAGAAACAACTATATGACGGCGGATTCTGTTCTTACGACTTGGGAAGACTTTGTGGCAGGTGAAACCCTGTTTACGAACGCTATAAGGCTCAACAATTTCATCAGGGTGATAGAAAAATATGTTCCGGTCGGCGCTAAAATCCTTGAAACAGGATTCGGTAGTGGTAAGACCGCAGTGATGATGGCTGATATGGGTTACTATGTCACCGCAATTGATGTCATTGAAGTCCTTGTAGAACGTGTTCAATCACGCTACGCTGCTCTTTTTGATGATGAAAGGCTGGTGATTCGCCAAGCGGATATGTTGCACCTACCCTGGAATTCCGTCACCTTTGAGTTGGCCTATCACCAAGGAGTTCTGGAGCATTTTTCAGATGATGATATTGTCCAAGCCCTCACCGAGCAGGCGCGGGTTGCCCCAATGGTCATTTTTGATATCCCCAACCATCGCTATGGCGAACGTCCCTTCGGCGATGAAAGGCTGCTACGTCCTTCCCATTGGAGACGCCTGATTCGATCAGCAGGCCTTCAGGTAATGGCGGAGTACGGTCGAGGTTTTAAAACATGGCATTATATTCTGCCCTACGCAATATTTTCAAAAAAAGGCCTGTATAAATGGCCATTCATATCCCGTTTGCTTGGTAGATCATCCATATTTGTATGCAAGAGTCCAGATCAGAGTTAGTGATGAGTTCTGCAACGATCTACACCATCATCCCCGTTCACAACCGGCGGGAACTGACGCGGAACTGCTTGCAGTCCCTGGAAGGGCAAACGTATCCATATATGAAAGTGGTCGTCGTCGACGATGGCTCTACGGACGGCACCAGCGAGATGATCCGCAGCCAGTTCCCAAAGGTTGCCCTTTTGTATGGGGACGGCAACCTCTGGTGGACGGCAGCCACCAATATGGGCATCCGTAAAGCCCTGAATACCGCCGCTGGCGATGATTATATTCTGGTCATAAACGATGACTTGGAAGTGAATCCCGATTACGTGGAAAGCCTCGTCCGGTTTGCCAGGGACCATCCCCGGTCGTTGGTGGGATCCATCACGGTTGACATTGATAATCCGGACATGATTGACAACGGCGGCGTCCGTATCAATTGGTGGACGGCGAAATACCGACCGATGAACCGCGGGCGCCGACTTTCGGAATTCGATCCTGATCATTATATCGAGGCATCTTACCTCACTGGGCGAGGCACGCTGATCCCCGTGGGGGCATTTCACGAGCTGGGGCTTTATGATGATGATTACTTTCAGCAGTGCGGCGACACAGAACTGACCTTGCGGGCGAAAGCGGCAGGCTACAAGCTCTATCTGAGCTACCGGGCCGTGGTAAAGAGCTACTTGGAAAGTGGGAATCGCTTGAATGTGGGCCAGACCTACCGCTTGAGCGATCTGAAGGATTATTCCTTCGGTATTCGGTCAAATTTGCGGTTGAAGTACCGCTACCGCTTCGCCCGCGCTGCTGCTGGGAAAAACTGGCTGCGCTTTGGTGTCTATTTTCTATGCGATCTGGCCCGTATTACCGTTCATTTCGTACGACAGCTTCGTTTCGGCTAGGCACGATGTGAATAGGCAGGTGTTCTATATCACTTACATATTGTTCTTTTTCATCGATGATACCAACGTAGCGCTCCCTGCCAATCGGCCGGCACTGGCCCTGACAGGACTGTTTGATTTCCATAATCTCAAAGTCAAGGCGAGGTTTGTTCGCTATTTGCAGGAACAAGCCAGAGACCAGATTCTGATCGCTATCATATTTAAAGAGATTTTCTACCTTCTACAACCGCATCAGCCCAGGGGATCGGACCGAAAACCGGATGAATCTGATGGGAAGTAATCTCGCCATCGCTGCCGGTCCGTATGTGATGACCCAGGCTGGGTCAGACGATCCTTGGGTCCCCGCACGCAGATTACTCGTGGCGCTGACAGCTATCAACGTGTTGTTCGTGTTTACGCTCTACCGGACCATGCACGCGCTAGTACCCTTCTTTGTCTTTGTCGATATTATCATGGTTTTGAGGCTGGTTTTTATTATCCGGCGAAGGTTGGGAATAATTTGTGCGTTGTTCGCCCTCTACCCATTGGCGATGATCAGTGAATACCGCCTAGCCGTCTTCGGAGGGACCATCAACATCACATCGTTTGAAATCCTCGCCCTGGTCATTGTCGCCTATTCTTTCTTTCATCTCCCCCAGTCACGCTCCAGCCTAAACACCGCTATCGCCTTCATTGTCTTCTTCCTGCTTGTGAATATGCTTTTCCTACCCGATAATCTGGCTCTGCATAACTATTTCGGCAAGATGCGGCGGGTCCTGGTTCCAATTATATTCTTTGCCGGAATTAGGTTGGTTAGCTGGCGTATGACCCCTCAGTATGTCCGATACACCCTCTTTGCCCTGGCGGTCATTTACCTCGTCCCTTCGATCATCGGTATCATCCAATTCAAAACCGGGACCATGTTCATGTCGGAAGATCTGACCGCCACCGAATTCAAGGAGAGTGTGGCATCCCAGTATCTTCTTGCCCAGTTCATCGATCTCGAGCGCCTATTGGCCAAGGGACTCACTGTCTATGCCAACAATTTTTCCTACTACTTAGGCTTCGTGCTGATTGCTCTTCTTTTGTTTATCTTGGGCAGAGGCGGAACTGCCCGTTGGTATCAAAAACCTGCGTTCATAGGTATAGCCTTGGTGGTTTTCACAGCTTTACTTTTAACCTTCTCCAGGGCGAATATCCTGTTTGTCGTCCTGAGCGTTGGATTTTTTATTACTGCCCACATACTTTTCCGCAACCTAGTACTAGTGGCCATCTCCTCGACATTATTTGTCGTTTCGGGATTCCTGCTCATCGGTTACCTGCTTCCCGAGCAGGAGCTGGGAACATTGCATGGCCGCTTTAGGTTGGCGGCAGCTGCCATCAGCGGCCTGACGGACGTCAAAACTCTATTTTTCGGCCAGTCCATCCTGGCTTTCAAAGAGGAAAACGTTATGGTCCCACACAACATTTTTCTCGGCTTCATTTATGACCATGGCATTTTTATTTCATTGATCTACTTCACCGTCATCTTTAAGAGTGTGATACTTTCCATTCGTAACTATATCAGACATATGAAGGCTTTCTCGATCGAAGAGCGGTACATGGCGGTGACGCTCATCACCATCCTATTCTATATGCTTATATTAAGTGGTTTTAACTACTATGACTTCAATAATATTGATCGTACCTTGTCAGTGTTTACCATGGTGCTGCTCCTGGAAGCACTGGTGCAATATGTTCTCCGACGGCAATATCAACTTAACCGATCAGGTTACGGAAATGTTGGCCCGCCCATCCGCGCTCATTAGGTTAATTATTAACATTCGGAAATAAATGATATATCTCAACGCGCTAATTTCTAGAGTATGCACTACCATACCAATCTTAAATAGGAATTACCTGTTAAGGAAATTCCTCCTACAGTTGCAAAGGGAGACATACGCCGTATTAACTATCATCGAGGTTGATAATGGCTCCTCGGGCGGCAACAATTGGATGAGAGATGCCAGAATTATGCTGGCAGACGAACTATTTATGAGCACCTGTTTGTTTGGATCGTAGCATGGAGAATAGCCATAAGAATCTTCTTTTATTTGGGTGTGATTTCTATCCTGATAAAAGACATCATGAAATGAATTTCTGGAATGATATAATAAAGTATTTCTCTGAGTACTTTAACGAGGTTATTATTTTATCAATTAATAACCGTAACGTGGCGTGCGACGAAATAGGAGACAATATTTATCTTTATAATGTAAAACCCTTCTACTTTAGTCGTCATAACGATAGCAGTGATCCTGAGTATACAGGAGTTGGTTACAACAAGCTTCCTCTGTCTGTGATTTACAAGACTGCGACATTATTAAAGCAGTTACCTTTTTTTGAAAAATTAATAAGTAAGCATAATATTGGTGTGGTTCATTATTTTCGCGTGTTTGGTTTATTCAACCGTCTGTTAATTAGAAAGTTTCCAAATATTAAATTTTCAATTACTGTTCCAACCCATATCGATCGTGCTTTTCCTCTTCAATATCTATACCATATAACAAAATATCGAACTATGACCCATATGGACTATATTGTGACAACAACGAAAGCAACAAAAGAAAGATTATCTAGATTGGGGATATTTGATAAGAATAAATTGAAATATATACCATGGTCAGTTGAATCAATTGATAGTGTTCGGGATGATGATGACATTGTTTTGACAAGAAAATTGTTTTCACTTTTGCCTAGAGATAGAGTGGTCTTGTGGTCAGGCCCACTTCAGGATTCTGGGAAAGAGGACTTTTATTATGCGCTGAAAATAGCAAAACATGTTACTAAAAATGTTAATGACATTCGATTCATTTTTGCTTTTAAGCCAGATAGGCTTCGTATGAATATCAAAAAGGTTTTAGTTGATGAAAATATATCTATTATAGAAACTACAAAAAAGGAATTTAATAAATTAATTGAAATTTCTGATATATTCTTATCTCCAATTACCAATTCTCATCGTACGGTTGCACCCCCATTAACGTGGATCGAAGTTATGCAACGGGGTGTCCCCGTAATTACAAATCCAATAAATGGAGTTGAAGAATTAGTGATCAATGGTTATAACGGATATATTTGTTCTAGTGTCGCGCAAGCTGTTCAAACAATAACTTCTATTACGCCTGGTGCTTTAAAAAAGTTAAGGGAAAATTCAAAGGATTTTACATGGAAGCGTTATAAATTGGAGGATATCGCTAGGCGTTATATTGATATGTGGAATTATCCAATCGAAAGGAAATCTTTATAAAGATTACTTATTTGTTATGATACATAAACTTTTAGGAATTCATTCAAATGCAAGGTAATAAATACGAAGGTAAATATCGTTATCAGTCAGCATCCATAGCGGATGAGTATGAAAAACGCAGATTTTCTACATTAAAAGGAAGGCTTACTGATAAGCTCGAAAAATATTGTATAAGAAAAGCACTTAGTATTGCCAGCCCAATAGTATCAATCTTAGAAGTGCCATGTGGGACAGGTAGAATCACTGAGATGCTGCTCGAATCGGACTATAGAGTAATGGCGGTAGATATTTCAGAGAAAATGATGAAACATGCCAAAGAAAGGAACAAGAAATCAAGAAAGAAAGTCAGTTTTGAAATAGGGGATATTGAAGGATTAAAATATGACGAAAACAGTTTTGATCTAATTTTAACTATCCGATTATTGCACCATATACCAGTAGCTTTACATAAGAAAGTATTTCAGCAGCTTCACCGTACAACCAGAAAATGGGTATTAATATCATTCTCTAATAGATATACTGTCCAAAGTATTCGTAGGGATATCGTAGCTTATTTTAAAAAGGGAAAGAGATATTCAATTGCTCCGTCTCTTTTTAAAAAGGAGGTTAGAGAGAATGGTTTCCGGATTGTAAAATATTCTCCAATAATGCCAATATTATCGGAGTCGGTGATTGTATTATTAAAAAAGGAAACCATATAATATTGTGAGTAATATAATAGAAATGCATAACGAATGACCAAGAGAATACTTATCGCATGTCAATCTACTATACCGCATTATAGGATCGCATTTTATCAGGAAATAGAGAGGATAAGACCAAATTCTTGGCGACACTATGTTGTATTTGATGAAAATATTAGTTCGAGAAGAAAATTCTTTAATGAAGATATCGAGTTAAACAATATTTCATTCAACATTAAAAACACAAGGACTGGTGTAATAAATATATTTCACAAACAAATCGCGTTTCAAACCTTTGTCTTTAATGCATGGAAATATGATTTAATAGTGGTTGGCAACTCTATAAATAACTTATCTTATCCAATGTCAATGCTTTTTATAATAATAGGAAGACCGGTAATCATTTGGGGGCACGGAAAAGATTGGAGCATTCCAAATCCTAAAGGAATAAAAAGATTATTAGAAAGAGTGAAAATCAAGATGGCAAGAAAAGCGGACGGTTTTTTTGCGTACACCGATGGAGTCAAGAAGCATTTAGTAGAAAATGGTGTAGATGAGGGTAAAATATTTGTGCTCAATAACACGATTGACATTATTCAGCAACGCAGGATATTTGAGAGTCTATCAGCCGAACGAAAAAGAATGAGAAGAGACCTTGGGGTATCGGGTGATAGGACATTATTATACGTAGGTCGAATGAATAGAAGGAAAAAGTTGGATTTCCTAACAGAGGCATTCTCGGTATTACGGAAGAGGGATAAATCCTATAAACTTCAGGTTGTTGGAAGTGGTGATATGTCGATGGTCGATAGCATAAGAAAAAAACATGGTCAAGAAGCTGTCACCTATCACGGCATAATCACTGAGCCAGAACAGCTATCTCAAATGTATGTAGCAAGCGATGTGTATGTCTTCCCCGGTGATGTAGGCCTGGGGACATTACAGGCGCTTTGCTATGACCTTACGCCCATAGTGATAGATTCTCAGACGCACAACCCAGAATATGAATACCTGAACGAAAAGAACGCGGTAATATTGCCGGAAGGATCGTCTCCGACCGACTACGCCGAAGCTATCGATAATCTACTCCATAACAAAGACAAGTGGATGAGCCTGCGCGCCCAGGCATGGCCGTCCATACGGCATTTGACTATCGAGAATATGGCACAGAATTTCATTCGCGGTATTAACACTGTGTTGGGGCAAGAGTGAGTTGGTGTGATGGGGGCATTGTTCTGTATGAAGAAAACGATTTAGTATTCAATCATTCTTTTTTAAATTGCGTATAGATCGTGATGAAGGGAAACACGCCTGGCAGTCTCACTGCGCCTGAACAATTCGACGTCCTCGGCGTGAGTATTAGCGCCGTTAACATGGAGCAAGCGGTCGCCGTTATGGATGATTGGATAACAGGCGGGCACAAGGACTATGTGGTCCTTACAGGCGCTCACGGCGTCATCGAGATGCAGAAGGACCAGGAGCTGCGTCGGATTAATAACGAAGCTGGCATGGTGACGCCTGATGGTATGCCCAATGTATGGATCGGGCGCATAAAGGGGCACAAACACGTTGAGAAGGTCTATGCTCCCACTATCATGATGGAGACCTACCAATTTGGATTAGAACGAGGGTATAAGCACTTCTTCTATGGCGGTAAAGAAGGAGTAGCCGACAAGCTGGCCAAGAAAATGGATGAGAAATACCCCGGAATCCGCATAGTGGGGAGCTACTGCCCACCTTTCAGGCCCTTGACCGCTAGTGAAAAGGGTGACGTTGCAGAAAAGATCAACGCAACCAAGCCCGATATCGTGTGGGTGGGACTAGGGTGTCCCAAGCAGGAACGATGGATGAAGGAATTCCACCCCCTACTTGGTGCCCCGGTGCTGATCGGCGTCGGTGCGGGTTTTGATTTTCTCGCCGGAGAACGGCCGCTGGCACCTAAGTGGATCCAAAATTCCGGCTTAGAGTGGCTCTATCGTCTGTTTAGCGATCCCAAACACCTTTGGCGTCGATATGGTAGAGTTGTGCCGTTGTTCATCTTTCTTAATGTATTAGAATTCTTGGGTCTTAGACGCAACCAACCATTGGAAGGAGAAAAGTAAATATGAAAACATCTCTGGTCTGTGGCGCCGGTGGATTCATCGGTGGGCGTCTCGTAAAGCGTTTGAAGCGCGAGGGCTTCTGGGTGCGCGGTGTCGACTTAAAGCAGCACGAGTACGTCTGGCCTTCGCCGGCAGATGAATTTGTCGTGGGGGATCTTCGCGATCCGGTTATTTGCCGCAATGTGGCAGACCAGCCCTTTGACGAGGTCTACCAGCTGGCCGCTGATATGGGCGGCGCAGGCTTTGTTTTCAGCGGCGAGAACGATGCCGATATTATGCACAATTCAGCTCTCATAAATCTGAACATGTTGGAAGCTTGTTACCGAGGCGGTGCAAAAAAGCTTTTCTATTCCTCATCCGCATGTATGTATCCTGAGCGCAACCAGCTCGATCCCGATAATCCCATGTGTTCCGAGGATTCCGCTTACCCTGCTGCCCCCGACAGCGAGTACGGTTGGGAAAAACTCTTTAGTGAACGGCTGTATCTGGCTTTTCACCGTAACTACGGCCTGAATATATGTATTGCCCGCTTTCATAATATTTTCGGTCCCGAGGGAACCTGGAAGGATGGACGTGAGAAAGCCCCGGCAGCCTTTTGCAGAAAAGTTGCGGAAACCCCCAATGGCGGCGAAATCGAAATGTGGGGCGACGGCCTACAGACCCGCTCCTTTCTTTATATAGAGGAATGTCTTGAAGCCATGCGCCGTCAGATGGACTCCGGTTTTATCGGTCCCGTCAACATCGGTAGCGAGGAAATGGTCACCATCAACCGGTTGGCGGAGATGGTAATGGAGACTGCCGGCAAACAGTTGACAATCAAGCATATTCCTGGTCCGCTGGGCGTGCGTGGACGCAATTCAGACAACAGATTGATCCGGGAAAAACTAGGTTGGGATCCTACCCGAAGTCTCAGCGAAGGTTTGGCTCTCACTTATCAGTGGGTGCAAGCCCAGGTTGAACAATCGGGTACACATTGATGGCCAATGGGACGACATAGAGATTTGTTCCCAAGTACCGCTTTACCAGAACTAGGCTAAACCATGTCACGATTAATATCTGTCATCGTCCCACTGTTTAACGAAGAAAGCATCGTCAAGGCTTCCGCAGCCCGATTGACGACCGTCGTTGAACGGTGGGAAGAGGATTATGAGGTTATATTTGTAGACGATGGCAGCCAGGACCAGACCGCACCTTTTCTTGAGGAAATTGCCAGACAGAACCCCAAGTGCAAAATTATTCATTTCTCCCGAAACTTCGGGCACCAGATGGCTTTTACTGCTGGTCTTGATTATGCTCAAGGTGATGCCGTCATCGTTATTGACGGTGATCTTCAGGACCCGCCCGAAGTGATGGACGACTTCATTGCGAGGTGGAAGGATGGGTACCAGGTCGTCTACGGACGTCGTACCAAGCGGAAGGGAGAGGGCCTGTTCAAGCGGGCAACAGCTGCCATGTTCTACCGATTGATGAATCGACTGGTGGATATCGAGATTCCCCGGGACGTGGGAGACTTCCGCCTGATGGATCGGAAGGTTGTTGATCAATTGAAACGGATGCCGGAAAGGCACCGATTCATTCGCGGGATGGCCGCAGGGTGCCGTCATCGGGCTTCTGGGGCGTATTCTTCAGTATATCGTCTTTTTTATTGGTGGCATAGGCTCATTGCTAGTCCTAAACCTTAGGATTCAAATATCGTCCTCTCGTCAATAGAATGGCAATTATATGACAATATTTAGTTGAAATAGGCATTGTGATTTTCACTGGCATCCTACCAGGAGAGAGGCATATATAAAATGAAAAAGTATTATTATTACCTGTTTGTTTTCTCAATAACTATTATTTTTCATCTGGCTACTTTTGCAGGTCTTGACACCGATTTACAGGCTTACTCACTCTATTCAAAGCTTGTATTCAATGGACAGATACCCTATCTGGATTTCTTCACACATAAACCTCTTCTGTATTTTCTGATGCTACGGCCAGGAAACTGGCTAGGGGGGTACCTGATCTCTTTCTTTCTGGTCCACCTGGTGATCGTCGGCCTGGCAGGTCTGATCATTTACCGGTATGCCTCACGGATATCTCCTTCTGCCGGGATTCACATCGGCCTCTGGTCGTGGGCGCTGTTTTCGCTGCTCACTGTGGTGCAATTCCTGGGGTATGGCAATCTGAACGGGTGCATCATCTATCCGGTGCTAGCCATTAACCTGATCGCCTTCCAGCAAATCCTCGTGATCCATGAGAATGCGCGTGCGCAAGAGCCCCTGGCAAGCAGTCGTGTCTTCCTGGTTGGGCTATTGACTGGAGCAGCATTTGCCATCCGGCTGTCTCTATCGGTCAGCCTGATCTTCGCGATTTTACTGGTATACTTTCTAGCGACCCGTCTGATAACCTGGCGCGCGTTTATAAAAACTAGCGCCATCTACCTGGTGGGATTTGCCGTCCCGACCTTCCTGACCTTCATGCTGACCGGCGGTCCCTCCCGTGCCATGTATGAGGATCTTATCGTGTTCAATAGGTTGTACGCTAATGCTTCCAGTTCCGCCTCAGCGCTGGTCAGCATCATTAAGAACTTCGCCATCCTCATATTCGGCCTGCTGAAGCATGCAACATTCCTGCTGCCCTTCGTGCTGATCCCCATTCTGGTGTTCCTGATCGAGTGGAAACGTTACCTCACCCGCAAGAATATTGCCATCCTGACGGTGGTCCTGACCATCCTGATACCGGTGCTGCTGATCGGCAAGTCCAATGACCCCACTATCCTGGGTCTGTATTCCACCCGCAAGTTCGCCGTCATCCTGCTGTATATGATGGTCTGGCTGGCCGCACTCGGTTCGGCTATCTTCTACCGACCGCTGGCAGCTTTCCTGCCGCGGATTACCGGCAAGATAGCCAATCTGAAGTTCCCGCAGATGTATTGGCTCTTTATCTACCTGCTGGCCGAAATCCTCATGGCTACCTTGCAGGGCAAAGGTGAAAAGAATTACATCCTCTTCCCGGTGTTTGTCCCCCTGGTTATTCTGGCTGCCTTTTTTATTGAAAGGATCATGGGTCAATTCACCCAGTATAGCAATAGCGATTTTTTATCGATACATTACCGGAAGCTCGTCAGCGCCGGCCTCATTTATCTATTGGCCTTAGGGTATGTCTTTTCGTACATCATTAATAGCGAAAAAATATCCCAGGTAGATCCCCTGGGGCAGATGGGTAACTTGATCTCCCACCTGGGTCAAGGAGACCTGACCGCCCTGGGCCAGGATAACAGCTGGCCGGAGCAGGATTTGATCGAGGCCATCAAGCTCCACGCACCTGGAAGCACCGACCTATTTACGCTGGATTTCGCGGCCTATCTCTACCTGGAAACCGGCAAGTTGCCTCCCATCAGCCGTAACTTCTATGAGAAACAGTTTTGGACCTTTTTCGGTACTATACCGGAAAGAGAACAGGAATTATTGGACGAGTTAATGACCAAAAATCCGAGGGTTATCACCACAAAGAAGGATCAAGTTCCCGAAGCAGCCCGGGATTTGCTGTCTCGATATCAGAAGGTAGGCACCTATCCTACCAGCTACTACGGCGCGACCGAAGTCGACTTGTATGTTTTGATAGGTGAGGAAACTACTTCGCCAGAAAAATAGGACTATAGCCGACCGGGGATGAAAATGAAGCCGGGACAAATAATATCAGGGAAGGCCAGGCCGGATCGAAAAAGCCGATAATCTTGATGTTACCAGCTCGTCAAGTCCTACGATCAATACTAATCCTCGTCGCATTCGGGGCCTGTGGAAACATTACCGGGCCCTTTGAAAGCGGTGATGAAACGATTGTGCTATGGCCGGATGCCATGCCGGGCGCATAGAAACTGAAGGCAGTGGAGACATATAAAGACGGCCGCATCGAGCACGTAGATAATCCCGCCTTGAGTGTGTTCCTGCCGCCGGCCGGCATTGCCAACGGTACGGGGATAATTATCTGCCCCGGAGGTTCTACTGGTGATCGATAAGGAAGGCACCCAGGGGGCTGAGTGGCTGAATTCCCTGGGAATCGCGGCGTTTGTCCTTAAATATAGCGTTGTTACGGGGACCCGGCTCCAATTCAAGACGCCCAACGAGCGATCTGCAAGGTCCCCAACAGCGCCGAGAAAGGGTCCACTTCTACTTGCTACTTAGGATGTTACTCTGAATACGTCTTACAAAGGAATTATCAGTGAAACTTAATTCAAATGAGGTTAGATGACACGAATCGACATTATTGGTGGTGGGATTGGGGGCATGTCAACAGCATGGCAACTTGCCCAAAGTGAAATTGATTGCGCTATTCATGTTTGGGAGAAAGAGCCATATCTCGGAGGTCTAGCTGGGACGTTCGAAGCTGCGGGTACCCAGATAGAGAAATACTACCATCACATGTTTTTAAGAGATCTTGCTCTCATCGAACTCTTGGAGGAAATGGGCCTTTCAAAACAAATCTGTTGGCGTCCCGCAAAGACGGGAGCATACTATTTTGGCACTCCATATCGTTTATCCTCCCCTCTCGATTTACTCAAGTTTAAACCCTTGCCCTTACTCGACCGTCTTCGTATGGGACTCGCAGTTTTGCGCAGCAAAAGTATTATAAACTGGGAGGAACTTGATGACGAAACAGCGAAGGCTTTCATCATTCGTGTTTCTGGCCAGAAGGTTTGGGACGTTGTATGGGAACCATTATTCAAAGGTAAGTTCAACAAATACGCTGATCAGATCTCTGCAGCCTGGATTTGGTCAAAACTCGTCGATCGTGGAGGGTCGCGCTCAAGGAGTGGTGTAGAAGTACTTGGTTACGTTCGCGGTGGGCTAGGGCAGCTCTTCGATAGATTGATGAAATCGTTGGAGCAGGAAGGACATCAAATCCACTGTGGAGTGCCGGTCACCTCGCTACGCATGAAAGAGGGTAAAGTTACGCACTTGGTTCATGATGGAGGTGAGGAGAAGACTGATATTGTGGTTTCAGCTGTCCACCTTCCCCAATTGGCCTCGCTTTTGCCCGACAAGTTAGAATCGTGCCGCCATGAATTGCAGCGAATCAAATACCTTGGAAATATTTGCCTCATCCTAGTGCTTGAAAGATCCTTGTCAGAATTTTACTGGACAAACATTACCGATCCAACTGCACCCTTCGTGGGAATAATCGAGCAAACAAAGTGGGCAGATCGGAAAGACTATGCAAATAACCATCTTGCCTATATTTCCGCCTATGTTCAACATGATGATAAACGTTATCAGATGCAAGGCGAAGAGATCTTCGAAACCTACATTCCCCATCTGCGAAAACTGACGCCAGATTTTGATCCTTCCGTCGTTAAACAAATATGGTGCTGGAAAACAAAATATGCTCAACCGATCGTGACGTGTGGATACCGGCACATGATTCCAGATATACGGTCACCATTGGAAAATCTTTTCATCTGCACTATGGCTCAGATTTATCCTAACGACCGCCAATTGTCCAACGGTGTTGAGCTAGGTATAAATACCGCAAACTCGATAGTTGAGTATGTCCAAAAGGGGTGACCATGATCTCGATAATAATTCCTATTTATAATGAGCAAGATGTACTTCCTAAACTGTATGATCGATTGGTCGAGTCTGCGCCTTCTTGGGGCGAAGACTATGAAATTGTCATTGTTAATGATGGTTCATCAGACAGGTCAGGAGAAATCCTAAATGGATTTGTTCAGAAGAACGGAAGATTTCGTGTGGTCGACCTTTCTCGCAATTTCGGTCATCAAGCAGCAATTTCGGCAGGATTGTCGGTGGCTCGTGGTGATGCGGTAATCATTATGGATGGTGATCTTCAAGACCCCCCAGAGTCGCTCTCGCTATTTATTGTAAAATGGCGTGAAGGTTACGATGTTGTTTATGCAATAAGAACCAAGAGGAAAGAAAATCTATTCAAGCGCGCAGCTTATTCCCTGTTCTATAGAATTTTGCACGCTCTAAGCAACATAAACATTCCGCTGGACTCGGGTGATTTTTGTTTGATGGATCGAAAGGTTGTGAATACAATAAACAACGAGCTTCCTGAAAACATCAGGTTTGTGAGGGGCCTACGAGCCTATGCCGGGTTTCGGCAGATTGGTGTTAAATACAAGCGGGACGCTCGTCTGGCAGGTAAACCTAAGTACACCTTTAAGGCACTTATGAAGTTGGCAAGTGACGGTCTTTTTGGTTTCAGCCTGTTCCCATTACGACTTTCTATTTATCTAGGAATGCTAATATCTTTGAGCTCTTTTACTATCGCCGTATTCTTCCTTATTCATCGCCTATTCGGATTCTCAGTTCTTGGACATTATGCCACTGATACTCCTGGTCTCGCTTCTATTGCAATTGGGATATTCTTTCTAGGTGGCATAACTCTGGTCATTTTAGGCATTCTTGGAGAATATATAGGTCGCATTTATATTGAAGTCAAACACCGGCCTATGTATATCATCAATACTATCCATGAGCGGAATAGTTCAACTACCGAAAATAGTCATGATCCTTGCTCCTAAATTGAAACGATTTATCTTATTTACGCTTGGGCTGGTTGTTTCGATAGCTGCACTAGTTATCCTTAAACTGTCGATTGATTTCAAGACTTTTCATATGGAGTTGAAATCAACTGATTGGTGGTTATTTCCTATTGTTATGCTCGTTTATCTTATTGGCTTTCCACTCCGCGGTTTGCGCTGGAAACTGATGCTCCCCCATTTTAAGCAAGTATCATTAAATGAAGCGATCAAAGCCGTATGCCTAGGCTATGCAGGTAATAATGTACTCCCTTTACGTGGTGGCGAACTGGTCAGGATGGAGTATTTTGCGAGAAAGACAAACATCAAGAGGGTTACCGTATTACTCTCAATTGCTGCCGAGCGAACGCTCGATGGCCTCGCTTTGATCGCTATTCTAGCAATATCGATGATGAGTATGAGTGACCTGTTACCTTCTGCAGAGTGGATAAGCGTCCTTGTTCAGATCATTCCGATTCTTTTCGGTGGAGTGTTTCTTAGTTTGATTGTCCTACGGCTATTTGGGAATAAAATCTTAGAGTGGGTTGCTCATCAGCATGGAACTTGGACAACAAATATCCACAAACTTCTGACTCAACTTATTGACGCCTTGCTCTTTCTGCGCCTGGATTCGAACGGAATAATAATCGGATTACTGAGTTTAATCATATGGGTTATAGAGGGACTTACGTTTGTAATTGCGATTCAAATGAGTCTGCAAGTGTCTAACCCATTCCAAATGGCTTATCTCGCCCTAGCTGTTGTCAACTTTGGAATTCTGATCCCCTCTTCTCCTGGGTATGTGGGAGTCTTTCAAGGAATGGTTATCCTAGTATTTTCCCTGTGGGATGTTCCTACGGAAGCCGCGCTAACAACTAGCCTGATAGTCCATGCGGGACAATATATCCCCATAGTTGTGTTGGGAATGATCATCGCGCTAAGAGAGAGTCTTTGGTCTCGTCCGAGGGGTTGGTGGAAATTGCACAGAGTTTGATTCATTTTTCTAATGAATAGAGCACTTTTTAAGTTGAGCTGAAAGAAGACATACATTGAACGTTCTTCCCGATAGAATTGGGATCATGGGGTTTTCAGCCGGTGGGCATATTGCAGCCACACTTGGCACTCATTTTAGCGGGGACTTCCCCGATCCCAAAGAAGAAACCCTTGAGGATATCAGTACCCGACCGGATTTTTTAGTACTGATATATGCCGTCATCTCCATGGAAGAAGGAATCGCTCACCAGGATTCTCGTGAAAATCTCCTGGGGCTGCATCCTGATTCAACCTTGGTGGAAAGCCTATCCAATGAGCGAGAGGTTACCGCAGAAACCCCGCCCACTTTTCTGGTCCATGCCCAAGGCGATCATATTGTACCGGTTATTAACAGCACGCTTTTTTACAAAGCGTTGATTGAGGCTGGCGTCCCAGCCAAGTTACTTATCTATGAAAGTAACCTGAATGGCTTCGGCCTTGGTGTTGGTGAAAGCTATTACGAGGCGGTGTCTACCTGGCCTGACAGCTGCGCCGTCTGGATGGCTGATCTGGGTTTTCTGGAGTGAGAACCATAGCCTGGAGCCCTTATTTAGCAAGCAGGGCGTATGGCCTGAAATCATGCCCCGGCTACTTCGGTAAGCTCTCGTTCGAGTTTCCACACACCAAGCTCCACCGTGGCTAGGCTACAGCCGGTTGACAACGATTTTATATATGTCTTGAAATTGGGGGAAGCTCTTTGGAACTTTCATCAAACTGGATGCCAGTGAAGAACAATTTTAATTTGTGCTGGGCGACGTCAACGCGGTTAGTTTGAGATCAATTGGAAGCAACCCCAAAGCATATAGTAGTATTCTGGGTAATATGTCTGATATTAGGCGAATTTCCCAGTACTAACTAATGGGCAGGGGAGTATAGTGAAATTAAAACTCTATCGAGGAATATTGGCTCTATCCTTAGCGAGTGCTCTCCAGGTTTTCACCTACTGCGAGAAACCTGTCGAACCAGATACCATACTTCCACAAGTTGCCATAACCTCTCCCACCGACGGATCGACCGTTTCTGAAGTTGTTACTATAACCTGTATATCGACGGACAGTGAGGGAGTGGAGAAGGTTGAACTGTGGGTAGATGGGGTATCCACTGGGCTCACTGATGAAACCGAATCCTATTCATTTCAGTGGAACACAACTACGTATGATGACAGTACCACCCACACAATCACCGTTCGGTCCTATGATCTGAGCAACAATCAGGCTGACAGTGATCCGATCACTCTAGTTGTCGACAACCGGTCCTCCGTACCTCATTCTGTGTTTATCACAACCGTTACATTTAACGATAGTGGTTTTAGTATAAAGTGGGCAAAATCAAGTGATGGAGATTTCAGCTCATATACGCTTGAACATTCTCAAGAGTATCTGATGGAAAGTTCGGAAGAGATCTATTCATCGGAGGACATCAACGACACCACCTACTTTTTTACATATAGTGACCCTCTGGTCCTGCACTACTTCACTGTGACAGTGACAGACACTTTTAACTATAAAACTACGAGTCCGGTAGTCTCATCTTCCCGAGACCCACTCCCTAACCCAGTGAATGTTATCTCGGTAGATTATAGTCTTGATACGATGACTGTGATTTGGAATCAGTCTCCTGATAGTGACTTCCACTCATATGATTTACTTTACTCAGAAACTGAGACCGGATACACAACTGTTATCCATACCACCTTCACGGTACTGGATACCACATTCCAACTAGCTGATTTCAGTCATGTACATGAGAACTGGTTCTGGGTTAAGGTAACAGATCGTTGGGGACAATTTTCAATTGGAACTGGATTAACACATGATAATGTCATCGCTCTGTGGCCAGGAGATATACCTGGCGCCAAAGAAATCGCAGAGGAAGAAACCTATAGCAATGGACGTATTGAACATGTGCACGAGCCCACCCTGAGCGTATTTCTGCCTCCGGTGGATAAGGCCAACGGAACGGGGATAATTGTCTGTCCCGGAGGTTCATACAGCCTCCTAATGATCGATAAGGAAGGCTATCAGGTGGCTGAGTGGCTGAATTCCCAGGGAATTGCGGCGTTTGTTTTGAAATATCGCCTGGTAGACTACGGCTATCCGGCTCCAATTCAAGACGCCCGGCGAGCGATCCGCATGGTCCGCAACAGCGCCGAGGAATTGACCGTTCTTCCCGATAGAATTGGGATCATGGGGTTTTCAGCCGGTGGGCATATTGCAGCCACGCTTGGCACTCATTTTAACGGGGACTTTCCCGACCCCAAAGAAGAAACCCTCGAACATATCAGTACCCGACCGGATTTCATGGTACTCCTATATGCCGTCATCTCCATGGAAGAAGGAGTCACTCACCAGGATTCTCGTGAAAATCTACTGGGGCTGCATCCTGATTCAACCTTGGTGGAAAGTCTGTCCAACGAGCGCCAGGTGACCTCAGGAACCCCGCCCACTTTTCTGGTCCATGCCCAAGGCGATCATATTGTACCGGTTATTAACAGCACGCTTTTTTACGAAGCGTTGATCGAGGCCGGCGCCCCCGCCAAGTTACTTATATATGAAAGTAACCTGCATGGCTTCGGCCTCGGTGTTGCTGAAAGCTATTACGAGGTGGTGTCTACCTGGCCTGACAGCTGCGCCGTTTGGATGGCTGGGTTCGGTTATTTGGAGTGATAGCCACACAAAACAGACTATCCGTATTGAAGATGTTCCAACGAGTGGGATAGGCTCTTGCAGCTCTATAGCATCCCAGACGGCTTAAATCAGGTACCCAATCGGTGATTGTCATTGGATTAGAAATAGAGCTGCCAGCACACTGGTGGCCATGGCTCAAGATTCACTGATGATCTGCTTTGTAGCGATTTGATCCTCGGGCCGAATCTTTTCCTTGGAAGTGACCAGGATGGTGGCCCCTTCATCCACCACCGGATTCTGCCGGAAAATCAGAAACCGACGGCCCAATTTGAAGGTAGCACCGTTAGCCTGGGTCAGCAGGATATCTATGGTGTTTTCGAGTGCCCCGGTTGTTAGCCTCTTCTCCTGATGTTACAAGAGAAATTAGTCTTACAAGCGCATACCTTCATCCAAGACAGTGAGGGTCCCGCCAATATTGATAACATCGACCGGACTAAGATATTCGGTATCAGCCAATCGGGGGTACATTCCGCCCTAATTAATTTAGGTAATTGCTAAGGATTTCGGACCAAATAATGCTTACTAGCTTTGATTTCAGTGTTCCGTAACAACTTAAGTATCAATGGATAAAGGTTCTCTTCTCT
>SDBU01001222.1_pt1 | contig 37375 bp, 39 predicted proteins | sample 2277071 | NCBI WGS metagenome assembly SDBU01 (sample SAMN10397929, study PRJNA504765) | marine sediment metagenome | isolation source: marine sediment core GS08_GC12, 126 cmbsf | place: Arctic Ocean: Gakkel Ridge, Loki's castle | collected 2008 | reverse complement strand
GCGATGCGTAGTGGTGAGAAAGTAAGGCTAGCGAGAACCGAGCGCACAGACCTGGGGGCAGTGCCGGCAAGGAAGGAGGGAATCGCAATGGCTACCAGTGCGGTCCCCATCGCCAGCAGGGCAATCAGCAAGGCGACCGCTCTCCGTCGGGTTGAAGGCGAGGTTGTGCTCAGGAGCAGGCACAGACCTCCAGGCAGCGCCATCGTGAGCAGAAGGTGATTGACCGTCCCTAGGAACCAGAGAGCAAAGCCAGCGACAAGCCAGAGCCAACCCGACCTCGCTCGTCGCCACCATAACAAGCTGCAGAGGCCCCCAAAGAAGAGAAGCAAATGCAAGGTGTAGACCTCGGCCCGTACAGCGTGGAGCCAGAAGGCATGCGAGAGGCCCAGTATCGCGCTGCCAGCCAATGCGGCGCGAGTGCTTCCACCCAAGGCGAGGACGCAAAGGAAGGCGAATTGAACCGCACCCACGGCGTAGACAGCAGATGCGAGATTCGCCCGGAAGGCAAAGTCTCCCCAGGGCAAGCGAGCGAAAACACGGGCCAATATGCCCCAGACAGGATGGACGGTCAGGGAACCCTCGGCCAGGGCCCACTGATACATGGCATCATCACCCCAGAGGAGCGTGGGTGCCAGGGTGCAACCGTAGAGAAGAGCAGTCAGGGAGAGAATCACCCCAGCTGCTAGCATGGGGCACAGACCCTGAGAAGGCCTCTCCGAACCGTCGCGCCACAAGAGACGCATGTTCCTCTCCACCAGTGTCGGGGGACGCTGACAGTTTCCTCCAAGAATGTGCAAGATCGCTGCCAAGGATCATCGCAAGGATGCGTGAGCACATGCGGGCCCACGATTCAGTGGACAGGTCGCCGAGGCCGGCCCCCCGACGCGTAGCTTCTCACAGTGAACGGCCCCAAGCCCGGTCTCCAGCCAGCATGGCACCCGTCATGAGCAGTGTACCAGGGACAGGAGGCATTCACGTCCCTGGTGCAAATGAGCCGCGGGTCGTGCGTCGCCAGCACACCCCGAGCGGAACGGCGCTTGATCTTCCAGTATCAGGCGTTGCAGCGCCACCGTTGACCCCGCTGATGGCCGCCATGGAGCGTGCTTGCCCTGGTTGGCAGAGGATGTTTGCTTTCTGTCTCCAATTGAGTCCGAATGGCCGCCAAAGATGCGACGCATCAGACTCGGCGCGATCCTAGACGAGGCAGTCGAACGTACACGTTCCAACTCGCCATCGCCAGTCCCCAGATCGCCCAAACGACAATGGCAGGTCGCGTGCCCCAGACCGGCGCATCCAGAAGCCCGTGCGAGAACAAGGCCACTTGGCTGCCGAGAAGGCCAGCACCAAGCCCGGCGATCCATGGATCTTGACGGACCCTCCCCTCCCGATAGACCTCCCATGCGCTGGCCACCACCGACAGTAGAATCGCCAACCACGCGACCAGGCCAGGAATGCCTAGATCGACGGCTATCTGCAACAGCAGATTGTGTGCATGAGGCACCCGGTCCCAGGGAGAGATGAAGAGAGGATAAAGCGTTGGAATCACTTCGCCAAAGGTTCCCATGCCGATCCCCGTGAAGGGAAAGTCCCGGATGGCGTAGACGACACGCGACCAGACATCGAAGCGGCTATCTATTCCCGAGAATCGAGCATCGGCCATGACCATCTCTAGCACACGCGTGGGACCACGCTGCCATGCGAGGATCAGTACGACGACCCCCACTCCTAGAACGCAAGCCCAGCCAAATCGCCAGCGCAACACGACCATCAGAGCCAGAGCAGCCCCCAGTCCTATCAAGGCGCCACGAGACAGGGACAACAGGAGCACCGGTGTGATGACCAAACCACTCCCGGCAAAAACGACGCGCCGCGCAAGAGAAAGAGACCGCCAGGAGAACAAAGCGGGGCCAAAGGCAATGCCAGCTAACAGCACGAGGGCTCCCGCAAGCACATTGGGGTGAACGGTGTCGGAAGTGATCGGATTAAGGTGAGCGTAGAGCGAGTCGGGGACGAAACCCGCCTTGCTTTTGTTCCAGGCCACGTAGAATGGTGAACCCAACGCCAGAAAAGCGCCCATCAGCGCGGCCCCAACCAAAAGCACCCCAAGTCTGTCCACGCGCTGGGCCCAGTTCACGATGGAGTAGTACAGAAGCACGCCCAACAAAAGCCCCAGAGCCCCCGAGAGCGTCACATCCAGGATAGGAGTCACCCAAAGCGTTACTGGGATGAGCAACACCATCACCGCGATCGCCACATCGGCGCGCGTCCGCGTGGTCAAACGACCGCAAGCGGCCCAACGTACCAACCAATAGAAGCCTGCTGCACACGAGGCCAAGATTGCCAGGCGTGCCTCTAAGGAGCCCAGGACGATGGCTGAACCAACCAACCATATCTCTATGTCAGACAGCACACCAGCTACTTTGCGCATGCGAGCCGTCATTGGGGACTCCCAAGAGACTGGGGGAAGCGTCGGCGTCCGTTGGGATTAGGACCACCTGCTGGAAGGCTCATCGTTGTGTGTGGCATACTGTCATAGAGTGTAGCCCACGTCCACTGCGTCGGTGCGGAACATCTTGACCGTGTCCAGCGAGTATTCGTGCAAGTCCTTGCCCACAAGAGAGAGTTTCCTGAGTATGTCGTTGGTCACGGTGATGATGTGGCAGCCGATGCTATCGGCCTGAAAGATGTTCAGCAGCTCGCGGGGACTGGCCCAGATCAGCTCCAGGTCAGGATAGGGCCGCAGCAGCTCCACGGCTGCTGCCATCAAGGGCACAGGATCGTGCCCAGTATCGGCAACGCGGCCAGCGAAAACGGACACGAAAGATGACTGGCCGCCGGCCAAGGCCTGGCTCGCATCCCTGACCTGATCGAGAGTCATCATGGCAGTGACGTTGACTTTTACCCCGGCTCGCTTGAGCCGACGCAGGAGGTCGCAAGAGCTTTCTCGCCTGGTGTTGGTGATGGGTATCTTGACGTAGACCTGACTGCCCCAGGAGGCTATCTTCAGTGCCTGGCGTTCCATCTCCGCGAACTCGTCGGAAAAGACTTCGAACGAAATGGGACGGTCGGGGATGCAGGCGATGATGTCCTGGGCGAAAGCCCGATAGTCAGAGACTCCGGCCCTGCGCATCAAGGTGGGGTTGGTGGTGAAACCCTTGATGAGAGGGTTGGCGTACATCTCTAACATGCCCGCCTTGTCGGCACCGTCAGCAAAGATCTTGACTTTGAGATCGTCCAGGCACTTCATCCTCTATGCCTCCACATCGACGCTGTGTCGTAGTATCCATGGTACCGCCTCAGCCAGGGAACCCGCCACATGGTCTGGCCTGTGCGATTGCTGCTCGTCGTAGCCAGACCTTAGAAAAACGGTGCTGCAGCTCGCCCGGCGGCCCGCCTCGATATCCTTCCACCGATCGCCAATCATGAAGCTCTTGGTCAAATCGATGTTCCAGTTCTGTGCCCCCTGCAACAGCAACCCAGGCTTCGGCTTGCGGCAATCACAGCCGTCGGCATCGTCATGATAGCAGACGAGAATGCCGTCAAGGGGAAGCTGTCTTCGGAGGGACCTGTTTATCGCCTCCACGACTCCTCGCCGCTGGGTGCCCCTGGCCACATCCGGCTGGTTAGTGACCACGATCAACACGAATCCCGCCTCGCGAAGCTGAGCACAAGCTTCGGCCGCTTCAGGTGAGATCTCCAGTTCGTGCACGGCTGCAGGCGGATAGGGCTTGCCCGCACGCACCACCGAGCGATTCAACACCCCATCACGATCCAGGAAAACGGCTCGACGAACAGGGGGCAATACCTTCACTCCACCGACTCCCACTTCATTGGTGCTACTTGCAGAGCGGGCATAGAGACTAGCAGGTGCCAGACCAGAGCCTGGAAGGATTCGGTCTGCGGGGTGACCGTTTTCGGGTTGACGGTGGGGACGACTACGCAGGCGTCGGCTACCTGAGCGGTGTAGCCGCCGTCGCGCCCCACCACGCCGCAGATGGTCGCCCCGACCTGCCTGGCGTATTCCATGCTGCGCACCAGGTTAGGGCTGATGTTGTGCTCCAGGTTTCCTCCACCAACAGAGAAGATGAACACCATATCTTGGCTTGACAGCCGGCTCACCTTGAGCCAGTTGACGTAGCTGGTCTCCCAGCCCTCGTCGTTGACTCTCGCCGTGAGCTCGGACACGTTGTCAGTCGGCGTGTAAGCCTCGATGCAGGCGATCTTGCGAAAGTCATTGACGGCGTGAGACGCATGGCCCGCGCCTCCCCCGGAACCCATGAAGAAGAGACGCCCACCTCGCCTGCGCAGGTCAACCAACAGACTCCCGACCTTCTCAATCGCCGCTGTGTCCAATTGGTTGATGATGCTGACCGCTTCATCCAAGTACTGCTGTACGTAGCTCACAGGCTACCTGTCTCCTTCAGCGACAGATACTGCCGAGTCTCTTCAAGACCAGCGGGTGATCCGATCTCGTAGAAGCGCTGCGAGATCTCCAAGCCAGCAAGCTGGGCGCGCGCTACAAGATCTTGATAGACGGTGGCCAAGTCGAATGCTTCGCCTTCTGGATAGCCTTCGAAGACCTGTGCCCGGAAAGCTCCCAAGCCGTAATCGATGTGCTGCATATCCGGCGTGGGATGGCTCTTATCATATCGCACAATCTCTCCGTTCACAAACAACACGTTGCTACGATCCCACCGGTTCGCATTGCGAAAGACGGTCATCAAGCCCCACTTGCCACATGTCCCAAACGCTTGTTTGACCGCTCCATAGTCGCACTCCAGATAGGAGTCGCCGTACATGACCATAAAGGATTCCCCAAGCAGAGGCAAAGCCCGTCGCAAGGCGCCCCCTGTCCCAAGAAGTGTTGGCCCGTCGAAGACGTATCGAAGCGTCATATCCCAGCGACTACCATCGCCCAGTGCTGCTCGGACCTGCTCGCCCATATGTCCCACACAGAACACGACCTCTGTCAATCCATGAGACCGCAGCAGTTCCAATTGATGTTCGCCAAAGAGCCTCCCAGCTACCTCGACCAGCGACTTTGGAATGCTCTGCGTAAAGGGACGAAGGCGAGTGGCCAAGCCACCCGCCAGAATCGCCACGGGCAGACTCATGCGAGTAACACCTTTGTGCCCTCAAAGTCGAACCTGAAGCGTACTTCGTCCAGACCAGCTCGGGCCATGGCTTGGCGAAGCCGCTTGCGATCCTCGGCGTAGAACATGAGAAAGCCGCCCCCGCCCGCCCCTACCAGTTTGCCGCCGATGGCCCCATTCGCACGACCCACCTCATACCATTCGTCGATCTGCGGGTTGCTCATGCCTTTCGAGCGTCGCTTCTTGTGCTCCCAGTGTTCGTGCAGTAGCTCACCAAACAGGGCAGTGTTCCCGTCTAGTAGCGCCTTGGCGCTGCGCACTCCCAGGTCCTTCACGTAGTGCAGGTTCTGAAGCATCTCTGGGTCGAGGTCTTGCGTACGCCTGTCCTGATCCTTCAGAATGCTCCCGGCCCTCCGCGAAAAACCGGTGAAGAAGAGCAGCAGATTGTCCTCGAGGTCCCACAGAGTATCCATGCTGATCCCGAGCGGCTCGGCCTCCACAGTGTCGTCGGGGTGAAAGTGAAACCGGGTCACGCCCCCGTAGGCCGCGATGTACTGATCTTGCTTGCCAACGGGTTCCCTGAGCCGATCGATCTCGATCTCGCAAGCCAAGCGAGCAAGATCGCTTGGGTGCAGCAAACGATGCCGATGTGCGTACAACCCCTTCAAGAGCGCCGTGGTGAAGCTGCCCGATGACCCCAGCCCGTTGCCAGTTGGAATGTCGGCCAGAGTTGTGATCTCCACTTGTGGCGTCTTAAAGTCCAGCATTCGGATCGCTTCGCGAATGATGGGATGCTGTACTTGGTCCACAGATTCGACGTGCTCCAACTTGGAGTACTTCAGGTAGATGCCCGGAGTGAATGGGCGCATGACCGTAACGTAGACGTATTTGTCGATGGCCGCTGCAGTGAGAGACCCGCCATACCGACGGTAGTAGGAAGGCAAGTCGGTGCCGCCGCCGCCCAAGGTGATGCGCAAGGGACTACGGGTGATGATCATAACCTGATTCCGCGTAGATGCTTTCCACGATGGTGAGAGCCGCGCGAGCATCAGACAAGCTTGCCGAGGGAGGACGCGCTAGTCGAACGTCCTCCAGGAATTCGGCGAACTCGACCTGCCATGAATCGTCACCCCTTGGGTATTCCCAAATGGTTGTCTCCGGTGGCCCCATCTGGGGGAGCATCCTATAGTAGGCGAGCCGCTCAACGCCATAGCTGCCGCCAAGGCCCTGGCAGTGGAGCTTGGCCTTCCGGCCATAGATCTCGAAAGAGAACAGGTTCTTCCACTCTGTACAACTGACATGCAAGAAGGCTGTCTGCTCTCCAGGAGTCTTGAGCAGCATGAAGGCGTTGTCATCTACGGGCATCTGCCAGAAGTACGTGTGGGCGGAGCCGGAAACCTGAGCAAAGTCGCCCAGCAGCCAGCGAGCCAAATCGATGAGATGCACGCCCTGATCCAGCAGTTCGCCTCCCCCAGACAGTGCCGGATTGGCTCGCCACTCCTTCTCATAGCCGAGTCGCCCACCGTGACCGTAGCGTCCGCGCACAAACATGAGCTCACCCAAGGCTCCGCTAGTAACCAACTGGTGGGCCTTCCTCAAAGCAGGATGATAGCGATGGTTGAACCCCACCCGCACCAGCACGTTGCTTTCTCGCGCGACCTGGATCACAGTATCTAGTTCGCGGGCGCTGCGCGCGGCTGGCTTCTCCACCAATACATGCTTGCCTGCCCGCACTGCAGCTCGTGTCACCGGGGCCAAGCTGTCGTTGGTAGTCGCCACGATGACGATGTCCACGTCTTTGCGTTCAAGAAGCGTCTGCCACTGAGATGTGGCTACAGCCCCCGGTGCTGTCTGGGCCAGTGCCTCCGCCCGCTCGAGTACAACATCTGCGCAGGCCACCAACCGCGCCGGCCCCAGTGATCTGGCCCGCTTCTGGCCAATCCGACCGCAGCCCACGATGCCCACGCCCGGTGAGTCACCGATCACCATCATCCTCCCCAGCTCAGACCGCGTTCACGCGGCACTATGCGACGGAGGGTGTAGATGTCCGTACCCCTCAAATCATCGATGTGATCAGGTAGCTGCTGCCAGGGATCCCATACGGCGCTGATGAGCTTGCCAGTGATGCCGTCGGTGGCGGGAGAAGCCAGAAACGCACAAAGAGCTGCGGCTTGCCCCATCGTCGAGGGACCCGTCCGTTGAGCCTTGAGCGCGGCTTCGTATTCGGCCTCGCCCGCCACGGCAGGGCCAGCCCGCCGCACTTCTGCCAACAAAGCAGTATCCATGGCGCCAGGTGCTACGCAACTGACCTCTATGCCCAGGTGGCGCACCTCCTCTGCCAAGATCTCACTGAAGCGGACCAAGCCAACTTTGGCGGTAGCATATGCCGAGAAGCGGGGCCGCACAGAGGTCGCGCCGCCACCCGAAAGGTTGATGATTTTCCCACCTCCCTGCTCTGCCATCCAGGGCACACAGAGACGACATAGAGCAACGGGGGCCAGGAGATTCAATTGTAGAGTTGCCTGCCAGTCGGTCCAGTCGTTCTGCCAGCAGGGACCGATGGGTCCCTGTCTACCGGCATTGTTGACCAAGACATCCAGCCCGTCAAATGTCCGCCGCGCCTCAGAGACGATGTGTTCAGGAGCCAGAGGATCCATGAGATCGGCCGGCATGATGGCTGCGCGCTGGCCGCTCGCAGGCGGCAACTCGTCAGTCAGTGCCTCCAAGAGATCGGCAGAACGAGCCGACAGAAGCAGATTTGCACCAGCCTCCCAGTAGGCCAGAGCGATGGCCCTACCCAGTCCTCGGGAGGCGCCGGTTATGAGGCAGGTTCGGCCCCGGAGTGCCTTTGCGGGTCCGTCCGAGGCGGTCGGATGCGCCAATGTCGAGTTCTCCTTCGCACGTCAACGCTAGGTTTCTCACGAACGCCTCTCAAAGATCAAAGACCCAGGGATTGGCCTGCAAATACCCCAGCGTCCGAATGACGCCCTCGCGGATGGAGAGTTTGGGGGTCCATCCGAGATCGCGAATCCTGCGGCAATCAAGGAAGAGGAACGGACTGTCACCGATCCAGCCGCGCTCGCCCCCGGTGCAGTGCAGACTTGGCCTCAGCCCCAGGTATTCGGTGATCCAGCCAATGGAGTCGTTCACCTCGCAGTGTTCGTCGGTGCCCAGGTTGAAAATGTTGACCTTGTCCCGTCCCTCTTCGATGGCGAGTAGCATCGCGTCGATGCAGTCCTGCACGTACAGATAGGACTTGCGCTGGCGGCCATTCCCCAGAACCTTCAGCTCTGACGGATGTGCCCGGAGCTGCCTGTAGAAGTCAAAGACGTGGCCATGAGTATAGCGCTCGCCCAGGACAGAGACAAACCGGAAGATGTACCCCTGGAAGTCGAATCCTTCGCTATAGGCCTGGATCAATCCTTCCCCGGCCAACTTGGATGCACCATAGAAAGAAGTCTGGATCGGAAAAGGTGCGTCCTCCGGCGTGGGAAAGACCTGTGGCTCTCCGTAGATTGACCCTGTGGAGGCGAAAGCGATCCGCCGCACTCCGGTGGCCCGCATCGCCTCCAGGACGTTGAATGTGGCCAGTGTGTTCTGCTCCAGATCTTTGCGCGGGTGCTGGGTACCAAAGCGCACATCGGCGTTCGCGGCCAGATGAAACACGAAGCCGATGCCATCCATTGACCCGGTCAGTTTGGGCAGATCCAAAGTGTCCCCGCGCACGAGAGCAAACCGCGGTGACAATCGCGCCTGTTCAAGGAATCGCTCCTTACCGGTGGAAAAGTTATCATACACGACCACCTCATGGGCTAGACTCAAGAGTCGGTCCACCAGGTTGCTACCGATGAAGCCAGCGCCGCCGGTGACAAGGTACCTCATCATCCCCCTGGGTCTTCGGATTGATGGTGTGCTGCAAGCGAACGGCCGTCACGACCCCGTCCCGGCCACGACAGCCCATGCGGTCCACACGAGAATCTTGAGATCGAGCCAAAAGGACGCGTTGTCGATGTACTCCAGGTCCATGCGCACCCAGTCGCCAAAGTTGTTGATCTGGTTTCGACCACGCACCTGCCACAGACAGGTAATCCCCGGCTTGATGCTCAACTTCCGCTTCTGCCAGAACTCGTAGCGCACGAGCTCATGGGGACCCGCCGGACGGGGGCCAACCAGGCTCATCTCGCCCTTTAGCACGCTCCAGAGCTGGGGTAGCTCGTTAAGGCTGTACTTGCGCAGAAAGCGGCCCAGCGGGGTGACGCGAGGGTCGTTCTTCATCTTGAAGACGGGGCCAGTCATCTCGTTGTACTTCATGAGTTGGGGCTCCAACTTCTCGGCGTTGGCGATCATGGTGGTGAACTTGTAGCCGGTGAAGCGTACCCCATTCTGCCCCACCACGTGCCAGGGATAGAAGATGGGGAGGCGCGGTGTGGTGATCCTGATGGCCAGACCAGTCAGCACAAAGACGGGCGACAGGATCACCAGCAGGAGGAAGGAGACGACAATGTCGAACAGCCGCTTGAAGAATAGTGCCTCCGATCCCCACTCGTGGTTTCGGGACTGGAGAACGATGGCCGGCAGCCGCAGCGATCCGCGCAGATGGAGCGTCTTCAGAATTCGCACGTCTTCAAAAAGGAGCGCCTCGGGAACGATGCGCAGCAGCACACCCAGGCGGTCGCAGGCCTGGATGGCACCGGGAAGCCAGGCCCCATTCGTGCTGGGACTCACCGCAATGACCTCATGGATGGGCTGGTTGATGAGCAGGTCCCCCAGATCCTCAACCGTTCCCAGGCACGGTAGCGTCGGGGCGGGGGACTCGCTGCTCGTCCCCACCCCGCCGGGCCCGGCCGCGTCACCCGGTATGGAGAGATAGCCCAGGGGGCGATACTCGACCGTGGGCACATGCTCCGCGAAGTAGCGTGACAGCCACTCGATCGAGACCTCCATGCCCACCAGCAGCACGTTCCTGACGTAGTGGCCGGTCTGCTGGCGCCTCAACACATAGAGACGCAGGATGAGCCGGTAACCTGCCAGCATCAAGGCGGTGAGCATTGTAAAAGTGAACACGAACAACCTGCTCCACCTGGGGCTCTTGAGCGCAAAGAGCACCAGGGCGAGGGAGCTCGATCCCACGAAGGAGGCTATTAGGCTATCGGCCACGATCTTGGAACGGGACCTGGTGAGCAGGGACTCATGGCCACCCAGCAGGCTGAGTACGATCAAAGCCACCGGGCCCATGATCAATAACATCCAGAACGACTCCCTGACCGGGGGAAGCTGCCCCGTCCAAATGGAGGGATTGAAGATGCCCTCGAACCAGGGCGTGCGCAGGATGGCCTCTTCGCCGAACAGCAGCGGCTGCAGCCCAGGCACGACAGGGTAGCAGAGCAGGAAGGCCACGATGATGTTGCAGAGATCGAACAGCCAGAAGAAGCGACGGGGAATCATTCTCCCAGAGCCTCGCGATCAACTATGCATAGAAGTATCCCAGATCCTAGCAGATCATTTGCTTAGAGTATACACGATGTTCTCCGAATTGTCACCTTGGCTTGCCATGAGATTCTGCACAGTATCGAGGTTGAACCTGGAGCTATCCTGCGCTCCCCACCAAAAGAGAGCCGGCGGAACGCCCCAGACTAGCCAGGCCATCGCGGCAGGCACGGCGCGCAGTGTGACATGTCCGGGTTGCCGAACGACTGGTCTTGCGGCGACACCGCAGGGAGCGCGCCCCCAAGGCAACGCATGAGGCATCCAACCGAGAGTGCTCCATCAAAGGAAGCTTTTGCACAACAGGCTGGTTCGCCAGCAAGGTGTGCCCTCACCCCAATTCGCATGCTCATGGCATGAATCAACTCGGGTACGAAGCTAGACAATAACCTACTGCGCAAACCGGTCGGTGTTCGCTGGCAAGGCAGAGTCTCACTTCTTGGGGCAACGGCGCTAGCCCGCGTTGACGATCCGCAGGTAGAATTGCTCGAGCCGCTGGGTGAGAAGCCGCCAGTCGAGTTTTGCCTCGGCAGTTTCACGGGCATTCCTGCCCATCTCTTCGAGCAGACCAGGATTGGACAGAATCTCAAGCGTCTTCGAAGCAAAGTCTTCAGGAGTGTCTTGCGTCAACAGACCGCAGCTTCCCTCCTCAACCAGGGAGGCAACGTCTCCTACGCGGGTAGCTACCACAGGCTTGCCAGATGCCAGATAGTCGTTGAGCTTGGAGGGCCATCTGCCTCTGTTGGCGATCGAGTCTCTCAAGGGCAGCAACATCACATCACAGCATGCAATGTACTCCCTTAGCTGTTTGTAACTGAGCGAGCCGGTCACAATGACTGAACCGGACTCGATGAGCTTTCTGGGCACACGCACGTTCGAGTTCCCAATGAGGAGCAGCTTGATGCGACCATCCCGCTCCAGCATCATCTCAAAGGCACGGATCATCAACTCAGCATCCCGCTCGAACATCCTGCCTACGTAGCCGAGGACGGGCGCTCCCTGCCTCATTCCCATGGAGTTGCGCGCTTCAGGCTGATTGAGGGGCACGATCCCCTCGACATCAGAGCCCTGAGGCAAGATGCGCATGGTATTTGCCCGCACACCCAGCCTCAATGCCCGCTCGAACAAGGCCTGCGATATGACCGTTGTGCCATCGGCCTGGGTGCGAAACGCCTCTTCGAAATAGGTTTCGACCGGTGCATACAGGAGCTTGGCCAACCCACCTCGACGTTCGGCCTGGGTGCCTCCTCGTCCCCACCAATCACACCAGTCTATGACCAGCTTGCCGCCGACCTTGCGCGATTGCCGCCTTGCATACAGGGCAGGAAGGATCACGGCCGGGCGGCTGTCCCAGGCATGGATGATGTCCCACTCTTGTCCCCGCAAGTAGACCACCCGGTTCAGTGCGTCCCAGGGATCCCAGCCTGTGCGACCGATGCCCCACAGCAGGTCTGGGGTGTAAACCATCTCGACGCCTTCGCTCACTTCGCGGCGAAAGCCGAAGCGTCTCTTCTCAGAGATGGTCAGCAGTGTAACCGTGTGGCCACGCCTTGTCAAGTGCCGCCCAACATTGTAGGCCCTATAGAACGTTCCGCCGCGTCGAGCGACGTTGTGGTTGAGCATCAGGATGTGCATATCACGATTGTCCCACGGCCTGGAGAACCCGAAGGGTAAGAGCAGCGCTCCTTTCCCAGGTGTACTGCCGGCTGCGCTCTTTTCCTCGGGATCTGAGGGACTGTCGCAGAGAGACATTGGTGAGGACACGTTCCATGCCGTCTGCTATGGACGATTCATCGAGCGGGTCCACCAACACGGCGGCATCTCCGGCCAGCTCGGCCATGCTGCCGGCGTTGGAGGTAACTACGGGGCAACCGCAAGCCATAGCCTCCAAGCCTGGGAAGCCGAAAGTCTCGTAGAGGGTAGGAATCACTGCCATGTCCGCGCCCAGGTGGGTGGCTGCTACTTTCTCATGGGGGTCCAGGCGTCCCGCAAAGACGACTTGCTCGGATACACCCGCCTCCCCGGCCACTGAGCGCAGCTCGCTGAACGAAACGGTGACTTCACTTCCCACCAGGAGCAGAACGTGGGGCACGTTCAGTCGGCGCTTTAGCAAGCCAAAGGATCGAATCAGCCGAGCGTGGTTCTTGTAGCCATAAGTGGCCGATACATACAAGATGTAGGGTCGCCCACCGGTCAGACTCGCACCTACGTTGCGCTCTGAGGCATCCGGAGGCAACCCAGCCAAGCGTCGAAAGTCACCCGAGAGACCATGTGGCACCACACTCACTTTGTCCGCCGGGACTCCCGTCCACCTCACCAGGTCCTGCTTGGCGCTCTCGGTGAAGATGATCGCTCTGCGGGCTCTTCGCAGCGACAAGGGCAGCATGGTCTTGAGATAGGCGGTGCGCAGCCGACCGAAGGCTCCTGGCCATCGATAGAACTGGAGGAATTGGACGGCCAGCACCATGGGTGCGCGACATAATAAGGGAGCAACAGTAGCGGTGGCAAGGAATACGTCCAGCCCCTTGCGAGCCAGAGCCAAGGGGAAAGCAGTCTGCTGATACACAATCCGTTGCCCCCGGGTGGTGGGCACACCGGCCAGCCTGACCACTTCCACGTTGTCAGGCGGACTCTCCAGAAGGGGATCAGCCCATTCAGGGGTAAAGAGCACGTACTGATGGTGGGGCGCCTGCACGGAGAACTCGGACAACAGCGATTGCAGATACAGCCGCATGCCCCCTGGCCCACTCCGGCTGGTGGCCTGCCCTGGTGAGATGTTGTCGATGCCGATGCGCATGCGGATCATCCAGTCCTGTGAGTCAATGTGGCGAGCACCAACATCAAGGTTCGCGGTCGTGCCATCGTGCTCCCCTCTCTTGGGCCAATCGTGCGTCAGCATTGGTGTCCAGGTCTAGGCCTTTTCAGCGTTCGCGGCTTCGAGTTCTCAGAGTCTCCGCGCTCAATCTGGCACAGCCAACATGGCTGATTGCTGGAAAGGATAACTGAGCAGGCCCAAGTTGCCGATCTGCTCGACCAAGCGATATGGCATCAATGCGCACATCGCCCTCATCACCTTGTTCCCCCCACGCGGATGCTGTGCGAAGAAAGCTGACCAACGGTCCGCTGACACCTGTTCAATGACTCGAAAACCAGACAGAGATAGCTTCTGACGTAGCGTGTCCCCATCGTAGTGACGCGCGTGCCTTGGGTCAGGTAGTTGCTCGTTGATCGGCACATTCAACAGAAGGACGCCCGAAGGCGCAATCAACCTCCTAAACTCTCTCAACATGGCTGAGTCGTCAGGAACATGCTCTAACACATGCGAACAGATGATGACGTCAAAGGCTGCCTGGAAAGGTAGGAATCCAACAGAATCATTCACACAAAGGAGGGCGTTTCGGTGTTGTTTGACGCACGACTCACTAAGCATTGAGGCTGCGTGCCAAGAGATGTCAGTTCCCCATAGGAACACATCTTTGGGGAACTTGCACAGTGTGAGCCCAAAGCCGAATCCTACCTCTAGCGCGCTACGAACGACATGTCCTTGACGTATCCAACTGGATAACAACTGCCAGTTGACACTGCTCTTGTACCTTTGGTCAAACGACAACCGTTTGCGCCAATAGGTTGACAGCCTGCCAGATAGCTGGTAGGCCGAATCGTAGTAATGCCGGTTCACCTGTGTTATGGGGGTGCTCACTTAGACCTAGCCAGCCCTTCGACTCGACAAAGCGCGACGCTACACCCCGGACGTTTGATGAGCCGACCCAGCGTCTGCCATCGCCCGGACACTCCGCTCATTCACTGAGGACCTGGCGATAGACACTGATGGTTCTTTGGGCGATACGCTCTGCCGAGTAGTCAGCAATGACCCTCTTCCTGGCACGCTCTGCCAGATCCGCCCGGGCGTCTGGGTTCGTCAATCTGTGCAGTAGCCCGACCAGCGCGCGCACATCCCCCTCGTGGAACACCAGCCCGGCGTCCCCGATGACCTCTGGAATGGCGCCAGAGTCCGAACCCACCACCGGCACGCCACAGGCCATGGCCTCGGCCAGCACCAGGCCGAACTGCTCTTTCCAATGGGGCATGGTGCGTGACGGCAGAACCAGCGCATCCATCACATGATAGTACGGCAACACTGCGCCACCTCCCCCCGGCGAGGCGACCAAAACATCCGGGCCATGGCCCAACAGCTTCGGCTTGAGCGGGCCGTCGCCCACGCAAAGCAAACGAGGGCGCCTCCCTGTTGCCTGTTCGCGGAACGCATGGTAGGCTTGCAGGAGGTCTGGGATGCCCTTGTCTTCGACAAAGCGCCCCACAAACCCGATCACGAACTCGTCGAGGGCCAGGTCCATCTCTCGTCTGAGGCGCATCCGTTCTTGATTGGAAGGGAGCCCGTAGTAGTCAACGTCCACGCCCACCAAAGGCAGGACGACTACTCGCTCGGGAGGCACACCGCTTTCCACAAGCAGGGTCTTGGCCTCCGAGTTGCCACCGATGTAAAGATCCACTCCAGGCCGCGTGAGGCGGGCCAGCCGATTCAGCACGAGTCCCTTGCCGCCGGTAAGCCGTTGATTGGCCCACAGGGACACCACCACCTTGGCTCGTGGCGCATACCGTCGCCGACAGATCAGCGCCTGCAGCAAGGAGAAGCTGTGGGCTTCATTCTCCACGTGGATCATATCGGGCCGAGACTCTCGGAATCCCAGGTCGCGGCTGGCAAGAGTCCACCGGGTGGAGGTGCGTACGCCCGCCCGGAACCGGCAGGGATATACCTTGACGCGGTAGTTCCGCGCCTCGGAAAAGTCCGCGCGGTCCATGCCGTACGCCGACGGGAATTCATCGGGGCTGATCACCGTGAGATCGACGCTTCGTCCAAGGTGGGGCAGCTTGCCTCTGTTCATCTTTTCCAGGTAGACGTGACTGATCAGGCAGACTCGTGGCCGGCTCGTAGATAGTTGTCTGCTATCCTTCTGCATACTCGCGATCTCGTCTGTTCCAAACGCTCACTCTGGGCGATGCCTCAAGGCAGTGGTTCGCACACGTCGCCCCCCTGCCACCAACAGTCCCAAGACCATCCAGTAGACCGGGTTGCTGAAGATCAAGTTCGTGATCGAGGAGAGCCACACCGCGACTGCGGCGCCGATCAAGCCCAGGAGCAGCCAGCGCTCCGTCTCCGGCAGGTGTCTCAAGCGCACGGCCTTCCGTGCGGCGCCAAAGACAGCCAGATGTAGATGGGCATACGCCAGAAAGCCCACTATGCCGCTGGCGTGTAGAACCTCCAGCGGGAAGTTGTGGCTGCCCCGCTCCCAGGGATTCGGGTGGTGTTTCAAGTAGGCATCTTGACCATTCCCCCACAAGGGGTTCCCAGCAATGTCACGCCACATGCCAGACCATAGCTGCATTCGGCCACCCACGGTCCCGGTAGTGTAGGCCTCAGGCTGAAACAACTGCAGTGCCCGGCCGGCGAACGCCTGAACAAAGGCGCGCGTGCCGGGCAACTGATGGAGGACTGCGACCCCGATGACGGCGACAATCAATGACACCATAGTGATGCGAACCAATCGACCTAGCTGCCCCCTCACGAACAGATACCACCCCACCATCGCCAACCCACCAGCCAGGCTGACAACGTTCTGTCTGGAGAAGCCAACCACCATTCCGGCCACCGATACCGCCCCCAAGAGCCAAGGCCATTTCGACCGCCGCCGATCGCGCCGCAAAAGCAGGGTCACGGTCACGATCAGCGCCACGGCAGACATCACGCCGGATATGACCCCCGCAAACTTGAAGCGGGAGACCACCCCGGCGGCCAGCTCACCTCCCACAAGGAGCTCAGCGCCCTCTTCGCTTAGGAACCTCTGGAAGAAACCAATCCCCAGCTCTGCCCCAACCGTCGTGACGAGAAGAACAGCGTTGAGTACGCTCACGGAGACCAGCAGGCTGAGCAGCGCTTCGCGCAGGCGTCCGGTGCGCGCGACGAGCAGGTAGACTGCGGCCATGTGCAGGAGGTTGAGCCCCAGCAGAAGTACGTGACCGAAGGGTCTAGCCATTGAGTCGTACGATGCCGCATTCACCGCGGTCCAGAAGAGAAGCGAGGCCCAGAGCAACGCACCCGAGACAAAGAGCCGCAACTTGCCCCGTGAGACCACAAAGACCGGCTGGCCGGGAAGGAGCCGCAGCAACACGATTGGCAGAAGCATCTGGCTGACCCGGAGATTCAGGCCTCCAACATTGACAGATACGGGAACCCACGCAGTAAAGCAGATGGCAAAGATGAACAGATACATCAGCCAAACCAACGGCATACGCAGCAAGACGGGCAGTACAAGCGCTGCTCCAACGATACCAAGAAGGGGCAAGGGGCCTGCGCCATAGGACGCCAGTCCACCGCAGACGACACCAATAAGCAGGAGCAGAACCGCCCATCGCCAGGTTGCGCGCCAACCATGTCTATGGCCAGATCTGAAAGGAATGCTCATCGGCCAACACACTCGCTCGAATCGGCTGCCTTGGAGACACACGCCAACAGGTCCTTGGCGGGTTGAAAGCTCGGGTTGGCCTCTAGAGCGGCCTCGAGCTGAGTGATGGCTTGGGACCCCTGCCCCTGCTGGGCATAGACAATGGCCAGTGCATGTCGATTCCACGGGTTGTCGGGTTCCTGCTGTACGGCCCTCTCCAGATAGCGAGTGGCCTGGTCCAGGCGTCCGATCTTCCGATAGTAACTCCCGCGAATGGCGTCGGCCAGTGCGCCACCCGTCCCCGCCGCGTCCAGCTCCGCCACTGCCTCCTCGTGCCTCCCCGCCATGCTCAGCACATGGGCAAGCTCCACGACTACGTAGGGATCAGGCTCTCCCAGCGCCCTGGCCCTACGATAAGCCTGGGCCGCTTCATCGAGCCGACGTAGCCCGCGAAGGGAGTTCCCCAATCCTCGGTAAGCAGCCGCTTTGTGCGGATCGATGGCGACGGCCAACTGGAAATCCTCATAGGCCTTGGTCCAATCCCTAGCTTTGAGAGCGCGTTGACCTCTGGCGACATGCAGCTTGGCGATCGAGGGAGCGGATTGCCACACCCGTATAGCGGCCTTCATGTCGCCTTGCGATTGATGCAACTGCCCCAGAGTCAGAGCCACCATTAGATCGTCCGGCGCCGTCTGATAGGCGCGTTCCAGGTAGGCCCGCGCTTCCTCGGGACGATCGGCCAGAATCTCTAGACGCTCCAGCATGACGTACGTTGAGGCGCGCTCAGGGTTAACGCTCGCCGCCCAGGCCAGTGCCTGCCGAGCAGCCTGAAGCCTCGCCAGTTCATGGTCAGAAGCAGAGCTTCGAGCCAAAGAGGATGGGTCGCTGACAAGTGCTTTCAAGAGCAAAACGTTGCCCACGTTGGCCACTGCCGCCGATGACACCAGGCGCACGGCCAACAGGGCAGCGGCACCGAATATCAGCAACCAGCAACATTGCCGCCAGCTCTTGAGTGACACGCGCAGCGGTAACCTCCCTGCTTTAGGATTCGAGGATTGTGCGCGCTCCTTAGCCGGACCTGCGCCGTTGGCGCTGAGACGCATGGGCAACTGCATCTTCCAGTCCCCGCAAGTAGGTGCTGACGTTGAAAAGCTCGCGCACGCGGTCATACCCGTTGCGTGCCAGTCGTCGGCCCTGGTCGGGATCGCGCAGCAGACGCAAAACAGCGCCCGCAATAGCTTTTGGCTCCGTCGGCTCGACCAAGTAGCCTGTCTCCCCGTCGATAACCAACTCGGGAAGAGCTCCTCGCTGGGCGGCAACAATGGGAAGACCAAAACACATCGCTTCGCAGGCGACCATCGAAAAGGTCTCGAAGAGAGATGGGATCACACACACATCGGCAGTGCGGTAATAGCGGGCGATCTGTGCTCTGGCGATCCTGCCGGCAAACCTCACCTGCCGACCAATGTGCAAGCGTCTGGCAAGCGCTTCTAAATCTGAGCGTTGGGGGCCATCCCCCACCAGATCCAGTCGCGACTGTGGTTGCTGAGCAACGATGTGGGCCATCGCCTCGATTAGCAGGTTCGGCCCCTTGAACCAGGTGAGAGTTCCCACAAACAGCAGTCGGCCGGCTCCGCTTTCAATTGTCGTCATTCATAGTAGTCCTCAGAAACAAAAAGTGACAACGTCCGAACGTGTTGAAAGCCGTGGTGCCGTAAGTGCGATGCTAGTTGCTCACTCGGGGGCAGGAATATGGTGACATGCCGCTTCAGCAGCCGATTCCCCATAGCGATGAGATACCAGTTTGCCAATAACCGCGTCGGACTCACACAACGGTGCAGAAGACACTTTAGCCCAATGCCGCCTTCACAGGGCTTTAGGTCGTCACGTCTCGTGAGCAAGCTAGTAACACAAATCGGCTCAGCAGTGTGAACGCTGTGAAGCACGGCTTGACCTTTGAGCGCAGGCAAGATCGAAAGAGGCTGCTCGACTAGGTGCAAGTGCACCCAATCGGGTCTCACATGCCTCAGAACTCGACGCAGAGATAGATATATTCCCGGGTGAAAAACGTATCGCCAGAGCTTCCAGAACCTGGGCCGCCCCCTTTTCCAGTACACGAAGTCGCGACCCGCTGACAGCGAGATACCTCCCGACGAGAGTGAAAAGGTGTAAGCGTCGAATCCACGTTTGCGCAGTTCAGCGACCAAGCTGACAAAGTGAGCTTCCGCGCCGCCACCCCTGCCAAAGTGGTTATGAATCAGAAGCACTCTGTTCATTTGGCAGCATGGTCGGGACATCTTCTCTCGAATCGATCCCTGCGACTGAGCATCCACTGACGGATTTGCCGCAGCCAGCGTCTCAACCGAAAAGCGGCACTGACCATTCTTCTCCCTGTCAGGCATCCCGCCCAGCAAATGCACGCTTCCACAATCCGCGATCCTGACGTGATGGCTCCCGCGAACATCTCTCGCGCTTCTGTGAGCTGTCCCCGACTAGCCAGGAGCCTGCCAGTGCCAACGCAGATATTCGCCATGGCCCGCTTTCTCAGTGGGGCGAGCCGCTGAGGCTCACGCGCAACTGCACGCTCTATGACAGTCAGATGCGCAGCATATTGCTCTCTCCAGTTCTGCCGCCCGGTAATTGAGGCTTCATGGACCCGGTAGCGTGCCAGCGGCTCAGGCACGAGTCCAACATGATAGCGGGCCGCAATCCGGAGCCACATGTCCCAATCTTCTGCAGTGGGTAAGGGCCACAGATCGCCTACTTCGCTGAACACTGTTCGTCGAACTATGGGCGTAGGGGAAGGAATGAAACACCCGAGAAACAGGGGCTGTAGCACGTCCCCTTCGCGTTGCCGGCCGCCTTGACTAAAGAAACCCAGCGTGCGACCAGTTTCACCGTCAAAAGCTTCTGCGTCAGAGTAAACCCAAGACAAGTCCGAGTGCGCATCCAGCAAAGCCACTTGGCGTTCAAGTTTGGTGGGCAACCAGGTGTCATCGGAATCCAAGAAGGCGACAAACTTACCTGTCGCCTCACGAATGCCAGTGTTCCGCGCAAAGGCCCCTGCCCCGCCGGCTCGGTGGGGTTGGCAAACAACGCGGATCCGTCCGCCATACTTGGAGAGAACGGCAAGTGTCTCATCCGTCGAGCCATCGTCTACGACGATCACCTCAAAATCCCGATAAGTCTGTGCAAGCACACTATCCAAGGTCTCGCATATCAAATGAGCACGATTGTAGGTAGGAACCACCACGCTCACTCGCGGCACTAGTGATCCTCCAGCCCGATCTCGCGGAACAGCTTCTGAAAGCGACAATGGTAGGTGTGGTCGCGCATGGCACGGGCGTGGCCAGCTCTCCGCACTTTTTCCGCCTCGTCCGGATGCGCCAAGTAGTATCGCACTTTGTCCAAGAGTTCGTGCTGATCGCGATACACCAGCACCTCTTTGTCCGGCTCGAAATAGTCGGCCAGTTCATCAGTGTAGCCGGTGGCGTAGAGTGCGCCACACATGGGCGCTTCAAAGTCCCGCAAGCGCAAATGGCTGTTGGGTTCTCCCTTGCCGGTTTTCTCACTGACCACCGAAAAGCCCAGGCTCATCTGGCTGCGGCTGTACATCTTGATCATCTCTTCGTCTGAGAGCGGCGGGCCGCTCACCCGACGCAAGCGCCTCTCCATCGGGGACAACGCCCAACGTCGGACGATCTTCCCCGGCAGGCGCCAGCCACTCTTGATGGCCTTTCCCATCAGGTCCAGAGCCTTCGCTGGCTTGTTGGCGTCGCTGGTGGTGAAGGGTGCCGGAGCCCAACCGGGTCCCCACACGCGCACGTCGATGCCCTGTCGCAACAGATAGTCCATGATGTGGGGCCGCTCGGCGTAACGCTGGCCGACAAAGGTCACCGCGTACTTTCGCCGAAGGGGGTAAGGCTTGTAGATGTGCGGGTTAGCGGCCATCTGGATGTGCACCGGATTGGCGCCGGCCGCCCGGTAGTTGGGTAGGGCCACGCGCTCGGGCACCATGCAATAGTCATATGCCGGGGCGATCTCCCTCACCAGCCGGAACTGATGCACGCTGTTGCAGTAGAAATTGACGGTCACTATGCCCAAACTGTGGATGTCGCCAACGGTCTGCGGGGTGACGCAGGAGTTATAGAAGTAGCTGAAGAAGAGATCGATCGGCTTCAGCCGATGTGCCGTTTCGACCTGACGCAGCAGCTCGGCTTCCAGCGCGGGCCGATGCCGCGCCACGAACTCCGCGTTGCCTGGCACTGCTGGGTCCGCGTGAATGAGTAATGGACGCATGTCGTAGTCGAACTGCACCACCTCGTGGCCCAGTTCCACCAGCGGCGGATACAGGTTGTCGTGCCAGATGTTCGACGCACTCAGGTGCTGTAGGTTGGGCGAACGCATGACGGCGTAGAAAACGCGCATGCTCATCTCCTTAACCAAAACAGCCCGCCCCCGTACTTCTGCTTCGACATCATATCTGGGTCAGCGTCGGGCACGTATTCCCCCTGATCCGTGACACCGGAGAACTCGACCAGACTAAAGCGCGAGAACAACTCTGGGATGGCCTCCGGTAGATGTATCCGGTGCGCGTTGAAGCAAAGTCTGGGCCGACCCACAGGCACTGCCAGGAACAAGTTGCCCCCGGGGGCCAACACGCGGGCCAGTTCTTGCGCTGCCTTGTGATCCTGGTCCATGATTGCTCCCCCAGTCCCTGCGCTAGGGATTGTGGGTATGAAAGGAGACGGAACGGTACTTGTGTGCAAACTTGCCCCTCAGCCGATCTAGCTCCCACAGCTTGGAGCGCGGCACAGACAGATTGAACCAGTACTCGCGTCTTACCTCTGTGGGATGATGCTGCAACATCCACTGGCCGTAGGTCTCCCACTCGCAGAACGCTGAGGCCTCAGAGCGATCAATCACCTTCAAGATAGCATTGTACCACTCGATTTGATGTCTATCTTCGATTGCCTTCTTGAGCTCGCCCAAGGCTGCTCGGCTGAACAGCATTTGGTGGGCGACGAACGAAAGTGGGGTAGCCGCCTCAAGGCCGAGCAGCTTTCTGTACGCCTCAGAATAGGGTGGATGATGCTCATCTGAATGCAGCAAAACGGTCTGATGGTTGACGCGAAAGACCTGAGGGCAGATCAACACCGTATCAGCATCCAGCGCAAGAAAGTAGTCTTGTGCGGTCAAGATGTCCCCAGACCACTTTATGAACTGCTGTAGTAGCCAGCCCGAACGATCCAAGCCATCCACGCTGTAGTCAATGTCAGTCTTGCGGATCGGCAGGATGCTATCCTCGTGGATAAACGTGCAGTTCTTGTCCACACACAGGGCCTCAATCCCGGGAGACGTTGGCGCGACGACCATGATCTTCCCAATCGGGTGTCGGACATACTCTCGCACGCTGTCGATCACGTGCGGAAGGACGGGCAGGTCCTTTTCAACGACTGGGATAAGCACATCTATTCCGACGTCGCTCGAAACACCCTCGCCAAAGCTCACGTTCTCCTTGACATACCTGTAGTAGCCGAGCGTGTCGGCCTGTTCCAAGGCAGGGGACCACCCCTTCTTGATGAGATTCATCCCATGTACCGTCGTTCGCACAGGGGTAGGGCGCCATTGATTGAGGACAGAACTGTGCCCAACATGTTCGACATAACTGGTTTCTGTACAAAAGTTACGCACCCTGAGCCGGTCAAGCTTCCTGGTCATCAGCGTTTCGTCATCTCGGTGCTCTGCGAAGAAACCCAGTTTGAGAAAGTCCTCTCTGAAATAGAAATAGTTCACGGCGCCCATGCGGCGTTTGACCACATACCTTCCGTAGGGTGATTGGTAGACGCCCAGAATCTGGTGAAACGCAAAGTCGCTTGAGTTGAAACAAGAGAACGGCCCAAGGATGTGGTGACGATGGTGACTCTTGGCCCACAGGCAAACCTTCATCGTCTGGTCAAGCCACTCGGGATGAAAAAGCGCATCCGAACCACATGAGCCAATGATGTCGAAATCAGCTATCGCCAGAAGATGGCGCATTGCTTTGTTGAAAGCTGCACCCCAGGAGTTGTGAGTCTTGGGGGTAAACGAGCGGATGACGTTGTATTGCGGCTGTCGTTCACGCTTGATGATTTCGCGTACTCGAGGGTCTGTGGAGCCGTCATCCTGGATCAGGAACGTGATATCATAGTCATACAAGCGGGTCTGGAACAGCGAGTCCAGGCAAAGCTCAAGGTATTCTGGGCGTTCATGAGCAAGCACGGCCATCCCGATCTTGGGGTTGCTCTTCACTGCTCCTTGCAGTCTTATCGCAAGGGGTGAACGAGTATGGAGCCTCTCGCGCTGCGCATCGATCCTCTGATAGGCGCGCTTGATCCTATCGATTTGCTCGAGGCTTAGTCTTGCTTTGAGTTGTTGCTTCACAAAGCGGAAAGCACGCATCATTGGCTTACTGCTTTCGGGAGCAAAGCCTGTCGTCTCCTAGGAACTGCGACCTGGACCAAACTGAACTGCAATGCCACTGCGGTCGCTCACACTTGCCTTGGCATGCAACTCCCCATCCAAGGTGAGTTCCCGGATTCGGACTGGCTGGCCTCCACATGGGCTGATGCACACCTCGTACAGAAGCCTCCGCAGTGGCGGGCCATCTGCAGAACCCTCCAATGGCGTCATGGCACACCTCTTAGTCACTGCCGATTGGCAAATAGCCTGGTTGGCAGCATCTTCCTCAGTCCCCAGATGGCAAGGTCAATAGGAGCCAGGCGTGCCACAAGCAGGCCCATTCGTAGGCTGTGGCCGTCCAACGGTGCTGTTTTGAGGAGATGCCTGATGCGGCGCGCCGCATCGCGACGAATGAAGCGCCGCTCCTGTGCGGAAAGGCCCGGACGCTGCGTGAAAGCGCGATACAGGTCCTGAATAACCCTGGCGGAACCCGAGAGGCGTGCTGCTGTGCACGCGTCAGCGCCCTGTAGCGCATTCACGATTCCTTGGGGAAGAGTTGTGCCCAGAGTGTAGCCCATCATCCTGGAACTGCTGCGACTGGCACTCGCCACTTGCTCGGCATGCCTGATCTGAGAAACGCTGGTATCATGAATGCGAAGGTAGATCAGAGGTTCTGGCAGATTGGCCAGGCACGTCACCTGAGCAAGGCGTGTCCAGAGATCATAGTCCTGGGCATAAACAGCGGACGTGTCATATGCGCCGACCCGCCGGACCAGGTCCCGTCGCATCACAACACTCGAATGCGCCAGGCAGTTCCTCAAGCAGAGCGTCCAGCGTATGATGTTGGGTTCCACCAGAGTGGCGTGCTCTCTGCCGGGCTTGCCAAGAGAGTCGATCGTCCTGACTGCGGTACCCAGTACTCCAACGAAAGGATGTGCATCCAAGAACTGCACCTGCTTGGCCAGACGCTCCGGAAGGCTGATATCGTCGGCGTCCATTCTCGCGATGTATTCCCCCCGCGCTAGCGCCAGGCCTTTGTTGAGAGAATGTGTCAGGCCGATATTGGCTTCGTTGCGCACAAAGCGAAGGCGAGGATCGTCGAAGCTGTTCAGGATGTGCCACGAGCTATCCGTAGAGCCGTCGTCGATGATGATGAACTCAAAGTCGGTGAAGGTCTGCCCCAGAATGCTCTCCACGGCCTCGCGCAGGTAGCGCTCGCCGTTGTAGACGGACATCACCACCGAAACTCGCGGTTTCTCCATTTCACCTCAGATCCTATGCCACGCAGCGGGCACCAGCTCCCCGGTGTCCCGAGTAGGGTCTTTGAACCACATCTGTGGGGCCATAACGATCTTCCCTGGATTGGCACAGAGCCAGGCCCCCCACCAACTGAACGTGCTGTTGGCAATGATGTGATGCTTGCACTGGCTCATGAGCCGCAGATCCTCATAGTCCTTTTCAGCGCCATTGTGGTCCACGACGGTCACAGGGTGCTCGACCTTGAAGTTATCCCTCACCCATTCGATGTCGTCGGAGAACACGAAGAAGTGAGGATTGCTGACGTCCTCCACGAGCTTTGCCACTGCCCTCCGGTAGTACTCAATGGGAAGGATGATGTGCGGCCCACGACCACCGAGTCTGGTCACATAGTCCCCCCTTCTCACGTGAATGCTCACCGATTGAGTGCCGGCGATCTCCTTGGCCAGCTCCCGGCTTCTGTCGTCTTGCTCATATTTGACCGTAAACTCGCGGCGAATGATATCCTGAATCTCGGCGAAGTACTTCTCCGTCTGCCAGTATCCTTGCAGATACACATTCCTGGGCGCCTTCATGATGTTGGGATCGAACGGTTTGACATTCGGCTCGCTGACTGTGGACCGACGATAGTATGGCAGGAACTCTCGTTCAAGCTTTCGTCTTATGCGGAAGGCCAATCTGACTAGGCCCTCTTGGGAAGTCCCTTTGATTGCAGCGATTTCTTCAGGAGTGGCGAAGGCTTCCTGAATGTAGAAGACGTTCAAGCCATACCTACGCGGTCCGCACCGCTCAAAGCCGGTGATGTCCAGTTTCAGCGGCGTTCTGCGAAGGATCGACAGTCTGCGTCCAAGAGCATACTGGAACATCTGGTTGCCCAGGCCGCCTCTCAGGGAAACGATGACCATTCGACGCCTCCGTCACCGAAAAGGGAGCCGTGAATTGATAGTGCGCGCCAGCCTTCTCGGCAACGCCAAGACAATCCTAAGGAGCCTTCTGAGAAGAGCTCCTGCAAGCCGGCGGGGCGGTGTCGCCCGTATTCTCTTGATCCAGAATGCGAGCTGTCCGAAGCCCGAAACGCGCTTGGCTGAAGCACCTTCAAAGTCCCGAGCAGGTAGCTCAGTGTAAAGATGCAATTTGTCCAGAAAGCCTATTCTGGTCGAGTCGGAGGCGACGGCATCCAGTATGTAGTCGAGGTGCTTGAGCTTATCTGGCCGAAGCTCATACCACTCGATGTACTCGACGTACCGCAGCAGTAAGTCGTCAACGGCTGAGGGCACGTAGATAGGGTATTCCACACCGTCGCGTTCCCTGGAGAGGACTCTGGCATTCTCGATGACACTGTATATGTAGTGCTCTTTCAGTCGTATCCGCTCGTACCTTGGCAATGCCTGATATAGATCGAATCTGAACTCCAGCTCGCCGTCGAGACGAAAATCCACATAGGTGTGCGACTGTTCTTTGTCAGCCACACAGATCTCAAAGCCTTGCTTTAGATACCCATTGCCGATGGCCAGGATACGCTTCGCGAAGTCGTTCTTGTCATAGCAGAATATGTCTATATCGCTACCCTTGTAGTAATTGGGAAAATCGACCAACTTGACAATGACATAGACCTGATCTCTGACTTGATAGAAGAAGCGATCTAGGTCGAGCTTGTTCGAGAATCCCACCCTGGTCGAATCGGTCATTTGACCACCGCAACAGCGAAGCTATTTACGCCTCTGAACTTCAATACGCTGGCACGGTGAACGCCGTCCAGAATCAGATACTGACCTGGGCGGAACTCCCTGGCAGCTATGTAGCAAGTGGCGTAGGGGCCCTTCAGGTACGCCAGCTCCCGTGACAGCGCCATGAGCCTGTCAATGGAATAGTCGCCAGTCAACGGGCCGCCCAGAAAGGTGGACAGATACTCCTCATAGAGTCCCGTATCACCGGTCAAGCACGCGTAGTGGGGTGTTTCCTCGATCTGGACCGCTTCCTTCCAGTATGATTCCCTGGTTCCCCTCAGGATGTTGCAGTACACTTGAGACGAGTCAACGCGCCGTATGGCAAACGCCTCGAACCTGGGAACGTAGTAAGGGAGAGACAAGATCGGATTGGGCACATTTCGCAGGAGGCCTATGCCCTGTTTGAAACCTACAACCCTCAGCATGCGATCAACTTGAGACTCATTGTCGGATGCGTGAACAACATGTTCCTCAGTGCGCTTTCCATTCCTCCTCGGATTGAACCTGTTGCGAATCTCTTCTTTGAGGTTCTTGATGCGTTCGCATTCTACGTGTCGGAACGCGCCCTGCCCGCGACTTATCTCACGCGGCGCCTCATTGCGCACGAAAATGAGCTCCACACAAGAGTCAGTCTTCAGCAAGTACCTGGTCTTTGATCTTAGATGCTGGAATGGCGCATAGTCGTAGGAATACACTTTTCGAACGAATCTGGCGATGCTTTTCGGCCTATGGCGCATGATACGGAGTATGTTCAGGAAGTCTGCGCTTCTTATGGCACTCAGTATCTCCTCCTCGTGGGGCATGCCATTGCCCCAGATGAGGAAGTAGTCGAGTCTGTGCCTCAGTAGATAGCGCATGACCTGGTCGCCACCAATCAACTACGACTAGAACACATGCCGAAGTAGGATATGTTGGATGCGTTTGCCGAAAAGCATCAACTTCGCAGATACCGTATTGTCGCCCCCGTAAGCACGTTTTGTGAGGTCCATGTAGCGACTAGAGCGCGCCAATGCGTTCCTGAAGTAGCAGCGTGGGTGCCTTGCTGCGCTCTTGGCATTCCTGAGTGTTTGCGTCAAGATAGCACGACAAGACCCGGGAATAAGACGATCAGCATATCGCTTCGTGAATAAGACCTCCTGAACCTGGTAGACATCGGTTTCGTCAAGCGCGAGCAGCAAGAATGCTTGATCGAAGCCGTGGCCCATATGCTGCTCCGATAGGCCACAAGAAACCGCCCCTTGCATCACCGTGTTGATCGTTTCCCGCCGCCAGACACCATAGCTCATATTAGCCTTGTGGGTAAGGCATTCATCGAGAAGCAAGAAGACCGCTTTCCTGTGTCTGGTCCTCAGGTACCGGTTGTGGTTCAAGTTGACCTTTTTTCGGTCGTAGGGGGACGTGATGCCATATCTGGTGAAGACCAGACCATAGCGCGGATCGCTATTCAGCTTGTCAACGCACACTTCCACAAATCTCGGATCCCACTCATCATCATCTGACGCCCACATGAAGTACTCACCGGTGGCCTTCTCAAGCACAAATCCAAAGTTAAAGAACCTGCCTTTGTTCTCCTGTTGACGAAAGTATCGAATGCGCGGGTCTTTTGTAGCGAATTCAAGGGCAACAGCCTCGGTTTCTGGGTTTGGCGAGCAGTCATTTGAGACGATGATCTCCAGGTTCTCATAGGTTTGCTCTGTTATGCAGTCAAGTGTCCGGCGCAGACCTTGTGGCCGGTCATATGCGGGGATTCCGACGCTTGCTAAGAGTTCTTCGCTCATGACTGCTCAACCTTTGAGACGCCCTCTTCGAGCGCTGTGGTCATGCGCCATTGTATGATCTTGCGAACCCAATGACACCTTGGCCATGACAAAGACCCGATCGCTGGCTATGCCAACGCCACACCTCAGTAGCAACATGTGACGTGGATTCCTCACATCTGCCCTAATTCTCGGATTACGTATTCGCACCATTTCTGGTATGCCAAGTCGTCGCGCCAGAGCTTGCCTGCTCGTTCCCCCATTGAGAGCAAATGCCACTTCTTCAGCGAATCCAATCTACTGCTGAGATCAGATACCGAGTTTGAGAAGAAGCTGACATCATCCCAGTGGATGAATCTCTTGAAAGGACGAATGTCCAAGTCACCGATTAGGAAAGGCACGATCCCCAGTTGCATAGCTTCAAAGTAGCGATAGGAGGTAGGCACGTCTCCTCTGGGACACAAGGCCACATATGATTCGAGCATTGTCTTAACAAAGAACTTGGTTCCCCTATTGCCGTCAACAATACATATATCCTCTCTATTGATCAATCTCTCCGCCACTTCCTGTCTGATCGGGTGCGTTGCCAGCCGACCCACGAAGGAAGCAAGGTATTTCTTCCGCGGCCTGAACAACGGCACTCTGTAAGCTATGGGTAGTCGATGAGGTGCGCACAGCAGTGGGATGTCAACACCCTTAGCATCTATGCGGGATGCCGAGAAAACGATCGTCCGGCCGAAATCCACCCTCAACACCCGGTGGTTCTGACAAACCGTAAATGCTCTGCGATCATCAATGATGCATCTATCAACTTCCTTTTGGAGTTGCTCTAGGCCCGATCTTCCGTAGTCGTGATTCACGTAGTAGCGATTCCAGTATATCGGCAAATAGTGCCAGTCCGCGTCTCCGGGCTTCTGAACTCTTAGCTCCTTATGTCTCAAGAGGTATTCATGGAAATCCTGCTCCACCCCATAGTCTTGGTTGTGCTGTGGGTATCGAAGTGATTGGGATTCGGGTTGAAGATTCTGCCGAACGGGAAGAACGTATATTCTCATCCACTCATGTCCGTGCCAGTCTCTGAAGTACGCGAAGCATAGCACTGACAAAAGAGCGTCTTGCTCGCTTCTCCACTGTTGCTCTGGGTTTTGGGCTTCTATAGGCGACCACGGCCATGTCACACGTACGTCTGACAACATAGTGCTCAGAGCGGGAGGAGTACGCCGCATGAATCCTTTCCTTGGCTGTGGATACCCGAGCCCTGCAATCAGGTTTGAACATGAATACTCCTTTGTTGAACCCGTAGAAAACGGGCCAAAAGGCTGTTCGAAAGCCGCGATGTGTATGAACAGCCCGAGAAATGTCAGGAAAACCCCAATTAAGCAGATCATCTATGACAAGCCAAGCTCCTGGAACTAGAAGGTTGTCCAACATATCAAGACAGCTGTTCACTGCTTCATACGTGTGTTCTCCATCCACATGGAGCAACTGATACCTCTCCTCCCCCAGTCTCTGTCTGAAAAACTCATCTTGTGTAGTCCTCAAAAGTCTGATGCGAGTTCTTAGGTTATTGGCCTTGTTCCTGGTTATCGAATCGACTATTTCCCAGAAAATGCTAATTCTTTCCTCTGCGGACATGTTCTTGGCTGCTAGGGCCAAGTATTCTGCCTCGCCTTCAAGAGCAGGTGAGTTGTTGAAATCCTCGTAGAAGGGGTCAACCCCCACAACCTCCACCTGCTCGAACGCACACGCGAGCCCGGCCAAGCTTCGACCGCAAAAAACCCCTATTTCCAGAACTGGTTTGCCAGGCATGTAGGATAGCTGACGAAGGTTACAGAACAATCCAAAGCCATCGAGGGTCAAGAACCCCCTCAAACGCGAAATGATGTCAAAGTCCGATTGAACGGCATCTAGCGGCATGAGTGTCCCCGTTCTGGCTTCTCCCATTGTGTCTCTAGGTACAGCCTCCCACTTGCCAATGTTTCGGGTCTCACCCCGTACAACTGAGTCGGAAAGCTGACCTCAAACTCAGCTAGATCTCCTTTGGGCCAGTCAATTACTTGGCCATGGTCTTCGAGCCTGGCTCGCAAAGTATAAAGGCCTGGATTAACGGGAAAGGACTTGATATTCGCCCGGATAAGATGCTCACCGACATCCAAACGGAAAACCTCTTTTGGGCCGGAGTAAGTGATCCCGATTGTACGGCCATCTTCTGCATGTAAAGAGAAGCCGATACTAAGAGCGTCAATTGTGTGGAAGACGCGAACTACAGAATCGATGCATATCCCATCTCCAGGAAATATCTTCCCATCAACCCCGTGCTCGGCACTCTTCACTTCGACGGAAGCTAACCCCGCTTTACTTGACTCGGATCTTGGCTGGGTTGGGACAATACCGGATTCTAGTCTAAAGGAGCGCAAGTAACTATTGACTGTCGTTTCAATAGTGCCATACTCTTCGATCTTACCGGTTTCTAATAGTATCCCTTTTTGACACAAGTTACGAAGCACCTGCATATTATGACTCACAAAAAGCACAGTTCTACCCTCGTAACTTACCTCTTGCATTTTTCCCAGACACTTCTTCTGAAACCCTACATCCCCCACCGCCAGCACCTCATCCACCAGCAGGATCTCGGGCTCCAGGTGGGCGGCCACGGCGAAGGCCAGGCGCACGTACATGCCGCTGGAGTAGCGCTTGACCGGGGTATCCAAGAACTTTTCGATCTCGGAAAAGGCCACGATCTCGTCGAATTTGGCATCGATCTCGGCCCGGTGCATGCCCAGGATGGCCCCGTTCAGGTAGACGTTCTCCCGCCCGGTCAGCTCGGGGTGAAAGCCGGTGCCCACCTCCAACAGCGAGCCGACCCGGCCGTGGATCTCCGCGCGGCCCTCGGTCGGCTCGGTGATGCGGGAGAGAACCTTCAGCAGGGTGGTCTTGCCCGCACCGTTGCGCCCAATGATGCCCAGCACCTCGCCACGGTCTACCTCGAAGGAGACATCCTTGAGGGCCCAGATGATGTCCTCCGGTGGGGTTGGCTTGCCCAGGTTCCTGAGGCGGCGAATGGGGGCAGAGAAAGTGTCCATCAGCGTCTCGGTGAAGCGTTTGTAGCGCTCCTGGCGGGCGCCGATGCGATACCTCTTGCCCAGGTTTTCCACGCGGATGGCTAGCTGACTCATACCCTACACCACATCCGCAAAGGTCTTTTCCATGCGCCGGAAGTAGTAGGCACCACTCATCAGGAGGGCCAGTGCCGCCGCCACCGAGACAGCGGTCATCGGCCCTGGCCCCGTCTCTGTCCCCAGCAAGGCCCACCGAAAGCCCTCGATCACGCTGGCCATGGGGTTGATGCCGTACAGCGCTCGCCACGGCTCCGGCACCAGGCTGCTGGGATAGGTCACCGGCGAAGCAAACATCCAGAACTGCACCAGGAAGGGCACGGCATAGCGAATGTCCCGGTATTGCACGTTCATCGCCGAGAGCCACAGTCCCACGCCCAAGGCCGTCACCAGCGCCAGGAGTAGGTAAAGCGGCAGCCAGAGTACATGCCAGGTTGGCGCGATGCCATAGTACACCATCATGCCCAGGAGCACGACGAAAGCGATGGCAAAATCGATCATAGCGGGCAATACGCTGGCCAGTGGGATCACCAGCCTGGGAAAGTAGACTTTGGTCAGCAGGTTGGAACTGCCCACCAAGCTGTTGGAAGAGCTGGTGGTGGCCGTGGCGAAGTACTGCCAGGGCAGCATCGCGGCATAGCTAAAGATCGGGTAGGGCAGGCCGTCTGAGGGAATCCCGGCCAGGCGGCCAAAGAAGAGGCTGAATACCACCATGGAGAAGAAGGGCTGAATGATGGCCCAGGCAGCGCCCAAGATGGTCTGCTTGTAGCGCACCGAGACATCGCGCCAGGCCAGGAAGAACAGCAGGTCGCGGTACTCTATCAGCTCCTTCAGCTTGAGCGAGATCCAACCGTGCGAGGGCTCGATGATGGTTACGGGAAGACGAGCAAAGTCTGTCTCTGGTGCCCGTGTCTGCTGCGCCGTTCTGTCCACCTGCTTTTCAACTGTCACTCTTTCCGACACAGTCCACCTCACGTGCTGATGGCATCGGTACCTGGTAAAGAGGTTCCTTGGTCGCGGATGAAGCCTCGGCCCAGAAGGTGTTCGAGGATGGCCCGCGAGTTCTCCTCGGCGGTGTGCAATGCGGTATCCAGAGTGATCTCTGGATTGAGGGGACGCTCATAAGGGTCGTCGATGCCGGTGAGACCCTTGATCTCACCCCGGCGAGCCTTGGCATAGAGGCCCCTGCTATCGCGCTGCTCGCACGCATCGAGAGGCGAATCGAGGGGGGCGGCGGTTGGCATATACCCGAGTTCGTACCTTTCCTCGGACGCGACCAAGAGGTCTACAAGCCTGCCGCCGTAAGGAGGAATGAGGTTAATCATGGTTTGGTGTCGTCCTCTCGGTTGGAATGGAGTGCCGAACGGCCAGCCCCAACACTGCCACTATAGGGCGCTGTGTCGTGGCGTCCCCGCGATCTCAGGGCCGTTGTCCATGCGCCCCACATTCGGAGCCAAGTCTCAGTGATTCTATCCGAGCACCGTACGATTGTCAAACGGGACAAGTGCAGAGCATCGAAAAACGTTGAGATTCGGCACTTGGTCCCCACACAGGGCAGAGGCGAAAGGTCCAAAACAGGAAAGGACAGTGATGCTCCGTTGTCCAAAACAGGACATAACGTGTAGCCCACGGCGTTTTCCCATGCTCTCACCGTGTATCGACACAGAATGCCTGTCAACAGCAGCGACGCAGGGTAACTCGGTTTATGAGGCAACTATACCCCGTTTGGCAACAGGAATTGTAAGTCGGAACGCCATGTAGAGATTCTGCTCGTTGTCGTCTACAATCAGGATCCTGGCCATGGCTTACCTCCTATCTCTCGCGGTCAGGCCGGTAGGTACTGCTCCACTTGGGCCATGAACGTATCGGGGTTGATGGGCTTTTCGATGTAGCCCGTACAGCCCGCCGCCAAGACCTTCTCCCGGTCGCCGGCCATGGCGTAGGAAGTGACGGCCACGATGGGAACATCATCGAGCGCTGGGTTGCTTCTCAGCTCCCGCGCCACGGCGTAGCCATCCATTACCGGCAACTGGATATCCAGGAGAATCAGCGTCGGTTTGACCCGGCTCGCCAACTCGATCCCCTCCTGGCCATCCCGCGCCTGCACCACCTCATACCCGTGCCTCTCCAGGATGTAGTTTATCAGCTAGAGACTCTGTCCGTTGTCCTCGATGATCAGAATCTTGCGTTTCATATCCCCCTCCTTATATTTACACCGGCAGGGTGTAAGGTGAAGGTGCTGCCCACACCCCATTCGCTCTCGACCCAGATTTCTCCGCCCAGCATCTCCACCAGCCTCTTACAGATGGATAGCCCCAACCCTGTCCCCTCGTGCTGGCGGGCCAATCCGCTGTCGATCTGCCCGAATACCTCGAACAGCTTGCCCATGTCCTCGGGCTTGATGCCCATGCCCGTATCCACCACACGGGTCACCAGCCGGTCGTCGCGGACCAGACATTCGACGCTCACCTCTCCTTTCTCGGTGAACTCTACTGCGTTGCTGAGCAGATTGATGAGGACCTGCTCCACTCGCCGCCGGTCGCTGGCGATCTGGTCCACCTCCGGTCCTACCCTGGTGAGCAGCGCCAGCGGCTGAAACTGGTGGCATCTTCGCCAACCATCTACATCGACAGCGGTGCACTGACTTTTCGCCAGCGCCATCCGCTCACCCTGGCCGAAGGCGGCGATCATGTGTCCCCGTCGGTTTCGAGCGAGCCATTGGGCGGAGCAAGATCGTCTGGGGATCGGACTATCATCGTCCGGGGCTGGTTGCCGATGCCAGCTACAAGCAGCAGCTTGAGTTCATCACGGTCGAGTGCGGTTTCTTGACTGCCTGGCAACGAGAGCATATGCTCGCGGGTACCGCGCTCAGGGTCTACCAGTGGGACTCATGGAGCCACGCGCGCGGCAGCGCATTGGTTGACGCTGCGCAGCAGCCAGCGCCGTGGGCCCGATCTAGCGGTTGGTGCAGCAACCTGACGGCCCATGACCGTGCGGGCCGTTGGCCGACTGCCGCCCCTCCTCGACAACGGCCTGACGCCACAAAGGGATGAAAACGTAGGGACCAATCTCGCGGGGTTTTGGGTTAGCCCAGCACCGCCACGTGTTCCGCTCGCCCAGGGTTGGCGGAGGTGAGGTCTATTCGGTCTGGCTTTGACGTTTTTCGACACCCTCAAGGTGCGAGTTTGACTGCCAAACTCAAAGCGTCTAGAATGGCGACAGCCTGGTCTCCTGTCCAGATTCGTCTGTCGATAGGAGGGATCTCAGGACCCACAGATATCGCGTCAATTCGACCAACTGAGTCCACCTCAGTTGGTCATCTTCTACTGTGCTGGGCATCCGCACACGGATCGCTCTGCGCTCAACGAGAGGGCTATCGTATTTTTTGAGGGGGTATGGATGTTCGCTGTTTGCCTGGTCCTCTTTTGGGTGTCCCTCTTGACCGTCGCTTATGCCTATGTTGGATACCCGCTCGCGATCGCTCTCCTGGCTCGATGGCGACGCCGGCCTGTTGAGAAAGCCGACATAACACCCACGGTCACCCTTTTGGTGGCAGCGTACAACGAGGAGCATTGCATCGCAGACAAGATCGAGAACACCCTTAGCCTCGACTACCCTTCCCGCAAGCTTGACTTGGTGGTCGTCGCCGATGGCTCCACGGACCACACCGCCGCGATCGTCCGGTCCTACGCCGCGGAGGGGGTGCGTCTCCTCTACCAGCCAGGGCGTCGAGGGAAGCCAGCGGCAGTCATCAGGGCTTTTCCCCACACACGGGGTGAAGTGGTTGTCTTCTCCGACGCCAACTCTCGCTTCCAGCGAGACGCGCTACGAAAACTGGTGCGCAGCTTTGCCGATGCTGGGGTCGGAGGGGTGGGAGGGGCCAAGACCGTACTGAGTGACGCCGACACCGCGACTGGAACAGGAGAGAGCCTATACTGGCGATACGAGTCGTACCTCAAGACCTGTGAGAGCGCTGTCGGCTCGGTCATGGGGGTCCCTGGGGAGATCTGGGCCGTGCGTAGAGACGCCTACGTTCCCTCCGAACCCGATTCGATAATCGAGGATTTCGTGGCCTCGCTACGCCTGGTGGAGAGGGGTTGGCGCCTGGTGCACGAGCCTGAGGCGCTTGCCTACGAGGACGCTTCGCCTGACCTGCGGGCAGAATGGGCCCGCAGGACCCGCATGGCTGCCGGGGGCTGGCAGTCTCTCGCTCAGCTTCCGGGGATGCTGCGTCACAAGCGGAAACTGGTGACGTTCCAGTACCTGTCGCACCGGATGCTACGCTGGATGGTGACGCCCTCTTTGCTTGTGCTGCTGTTCCTGGCCAACCTGGGGCTCTTGTGGTCGCCCTTCTATGCCGCCGTCTGGGGAGTCCAGTTGCTCGGCTACGCCATGGCTGCGGCCGGTTGGTTTCTTACCGCGCTGGGCCGCCCGTCTCGCTGGCTGCTGGCGCCCTTTTACATCTGCATGTTGAACGCGGCAGCCTTGGTGGGCGGCTGGCGGTTCCTCACGGGGAGGCAATCGGTCATCTGGCGCAAGGTCCGCTAGCTCGACGCGTTCCGGCCTTCTAGAGTTCCGCCAACAGTAGGCTGCGGCGCTGGTGGACCCTCTCATTCCGTCTGCTGCACCTCAGAAGACCTGGCGCGTACGGTGCGGGTCAGGGTGCGCAGCCTTAGGCTGAGCCAACATGCGCTGGTCGCGCCCAATGCAATCATCGTTCCGTAGATCAGCGCATGAAGAACGATGGCGTAGGGCATCGACAGCTCCCGCCCCACGTGGAGTGTCCCCAGGGCCAGGATCGTCACGTAGTGAAACAGGCCAACCTGTGCCGGCACTCCAGGAATGAGCACCGCCAGATAGTGGACAACCAGCAGAAGCAGCGCTCCGAGCACACTAGGGGGCAGGCCGAGAGCCATGAAGAGGCAGTAGTTGGTCACCAGGCCCAGCAGCCACACGAGCAGGGTTGACGCTGCCGCGGCGAACAATGTTCTCGGGCGTCGCAACGTGCTCAGCCCCTCAAGACCTGTGGCGACAAGGGTGTGCAGCTTGCCTGGGAGCCGGCTGCACCAGCGTAGCAGCCTTTCTCGCCCGAGAGTGACCAGGATGAGGCCCGCAAGGAGCAGAGCAAAGAGGGCAGCAAAGATCAACGAAGCCGTGCCAAGCCAGTCGGGTAGGACCAGGTTCAGAGCCAATACCAGAGTTACACTGAGCAAAGCCGTCCCCTCCAGCACCTTCTCCGCGACGATGGTCCCCAAAGCCAGGGGCAGGGTGCGGTCGGAGGCCCTGCTAACCAGGTATGCCCGAGTTAGCTCGCCCAGGTTCGAGAAAACAACGGCATCCACCAGTTGGCCGACGGTGAGGAAGGCTATCAGCCGCGGCCACCTGGCGTGAGAGTTCGCATCACGGAGAAGGAACCGCCAGCGGAGCGCCTTCACACAGGTGCCAACCGGGATTGTCATCCACGAGAGGATCAGCCAAGGCCACCGTACGCGAGCCAGCACCCGGGAAAAGTCCCGCCAGGACAGGTTTCGCAGGCCAAGCCACAGCAGGCCGCCTCCCAAGGCCAGCCCAATGCAGGTTCGAGCATACTGCCAGCCTCTGCCTCTCAACCGGCGCATCAGCCTCGGCCAAGCTCGCGACCCGAGTAGAGCTCTTGATAGTACTCCTGGTAATGCCTGCCCGATTTGATCTCGCGCCACCACCATTCGTTTTCCACGTACCAACGTACAGTTGCCTCCAGGGCTTGGGCAAAGGTGTATCGTGACCTCCAACCGAGCCCACGGATCTTGTCCACGTTGAGTGAGTATCGCCGGTCGTGGCCAGGACGGTCGGTGATGTGCTGGATGAGGCCCTTGGGCTTGCCCAGCAGATCGAGGATCATATTGGCCATGTCTATGTTTCGCGTCTCTGTGCCCGAGCCAAGGTTGTAAACCTCACCCAGAGCTCCCTGGTGCAAGACGATGTCGATTCCCTCGCAATGGTCCTCCACGTACTGATAGTCGCGCATTTGCAGGCCGTCGCCGTAGACTGGTAGGGGCA